>Ga0164243_10006777_pt1 | contig 17284 bp, 14 predicted proteins | sample OricompcompostOP_FD_108781 | JGI IMG/M metagenome (GOLD analysis project Ga0164243, IMG submission 108781) | Organic Plus compost microbial communities from Emeryville, California, USA - Original compost - Organic plus compost (OP) | ecosystem: Engineered > Solid waste > Mixed feedstock >... | reverse complement strand
GCCGCGATAATCCTTCGGTGCTCTTACAAGATTATTTTTGAGTTCGATGGCCTTACCTGGATTTCAGCTGCTGCCGCCTGTGAAGCCGCAGAGAGCTCAGGCTTCGCACAGGGGTCAAAAATCACCTCTTGACAAAATTCCTATAGGATTATATACCTTAATTGTCTCGCTCGCGAGGGGCGCCGTCCGGAGGCGTTCGTGCGGCGGAGCGGGATGCGGCGCCTGCTGTTCGCCTCGCAAGCGGACACCGGGACGCTTCGGGTCGGCCGACCGCTCCTACTACGAGGGGCCGCAGGTAGACTTGCTGGACGCGGACTGGATGAAGGCGGGCCAAAGCCTGCCGGATCGGGGTGTGCGCGGCGCATCCTGTCCAGGCCCGGAAGAGCGGCTCCGAAGCGCGAAATCGCCGCCGATGGTGCGCCGAGAGGCGGCTGTGCGGTGCAAGCCGCGCAGCATCACAAGGACTGACCTGCGTCTGTCGGCGCACCGTCGTCCCTCACTTCATCGGCCGGGCGCGGTCGCGTCGCGGAAACGATCACGCATGGCTGTTTGAGATTTGAATCGGTGCGCAAGCCATTCCGCTCGTCCCCGCGAAGGCGGGGACCCAGCGGCTGAAGACTGGATTCCCGCTTTCGCGGGAATGAGCGGGAGAAATGCGATGCATTCGTCTTCGCATCGGATGTCGAACGTATTGATTACATGGCAGCCACCTGCACAGTCAGCGTAAAGGTGCTGCCTTGGCCCGGCGTGCTCGTGACCGTGAGATCGCCACCCATCGCCTTCGCCAGCCGCTTCACGAGAGACAGACCAAGACCTGCGCCGCCGAAGCGGCGCGAAACATCCTTGCTCGCCTGCGCGAAGGGACGAAAAAGTGTCTTGATCTCGGCCGGCGTCATGCCGATGCCACTGTCCGTCACCGCGAATGTCAGTTGGACGCATTTGCGCGGCGCAGACGCTGCGGTCACGTCGAGTCTCACATCGCCGCGCGCGGTAAACTTCACGGCGTTGTCGATGAGATTTTCCAGTGCCGCGCGCAAGCGGACCGGATCGCCCTTGGCAGCATCAGGCACGTTTTCGGCAATCGTCACGATGGCCGAAAGCCCGCCGATATCGGCACGCGCGGCGAGCGACGCGGCGACATCGTCAGCGAGTTGCCGCGGAGAGAACATGTCCTTGCGCAAGACAAGACCGGTCGTATCCGCCTTCACCGCATCAAGCACGACCGAGGTCGATAGCGAAAGGTGTTCGGCCGCACTCTGGATCGCCCTCGCCCAGCCGCGCTCACGCTCCGGCAGGTCTGACGCTGCCAGCAATTCTGACAAGGCAAGCACACCTGTCAGCGGCGTGCGAATATCGTGAGCAAGCGCCGCCAGCGCGCTTTCGACCTGACGGCGTTCGCCACGGACGCGAACAGACTTGCGCGGCGCCTTGCGGCCCCGCTTGGTCATTTTCCGTTTTGGTCGCCTCAGCCCCATGATTCGGGACATTGTGGCACGCGCCCATCACGGCGGCCATTCACCCTTGCACCAAACCCACCATCTTCCGAATATCGGCCGATGTCCTCCCGTCGGCCCGAAGTGTCCTCAGGGCCGTGGCATGGGTGGATTTGGAGAGCTTGCGGCCGTCAGCATCGAGCATCAGCCGATGGTGCCGGTAGGCCGGGACAGAAAGGCCAAGCAAAGCCTGTAAAAGGCGATGCACACTGGTGGACCAGAACAGATCCTGCCCGCGCACGATCTGCGTCACGCCCTGCAGCGCATCGTCGATCACGACCGACAAATGATAGCTGGTCGGCACATCCTTGCGCGCGAGGATCACGTCGCCCCAGGCCTGCGGCCGCGCGACCACATCGCCGCTTTCACCGTCAGGACCTTTCCCCGTTTCGCTCCATGCCAGGTCGCCGGCACGTGTAATAGCTGCTGCCATATCGAGCCGCAGCGCATAAGGCTCGCCGTCCGCCACGCGCTTCTTTCGCTCGGCATCGGTCATGGCGTCGCGCCGGCCGGGATAGATCAGCGCGCCATCAGGATCGCGCGGCCAGCTCTGCAGGCCGCCGCGTTCGCCGATCAGACGCACAATATCGCCGCGACTTTCGAAACTCGCATAAATCAGATCCTGCGATTGCAGCATCGCCAGCGCATCGCGATAGGCCTCGAAATGCTCCGACTGCCGCCGCACGGGTTGCTCCCATTGCAAACCAAGCCAGGCGAGATCGTCATAGATTGCCTGCTCATATTCGGGCCGGCATCGCGACCCGTCGATATCCTCGATCCGCAGCAACAGGCGCCCATGCGTCTCCCGCGCGAGATCGGCATTCAGCAGCGCGGACAACGCATGGCCGAGATGCAGATAACCATTCGGGGACGGCGCAAAACGGAAAACGGGTGGACGCATTTGGATGACCGACTTAGCCCCGCACTCAATTCACCCTCTCCCCTTGCGGGAGAGGGTGGCGAGCATCAAAGATGCGAGCCGGGTGAGGGGTATCTTTATGAAAGCCCTGCTGCAATAAAACCCCTCACCCGGTTCCTCGCTTTGCTCGGAACCACCCTCTCCCGCAAGGGGAGAGGGTGGCGGAGAATGCCGCACAAAGATGACCCATTTCCTCCGTTCCCAATCCGATCTCGCTGCTGCTCTCGCGCAACTCGTTGTGGCCGACCCGCGCCTTGCGCCGGTGCTCGAAAAGACCGGCGAGCCGGCACTGCGCCGGGGCGAGCCCGGCTTTTCTGGTCTCGCGCGCATCATCTGCGGGCAGCAATTGTCGACCGCCAGCGCCGGCGCGATCTGGGCGCGTCTGAAAGACGCCTTCGACCCTTTTCACCATGACGCCTTGCGCCGTGCACGGGCGGACCGGCTCGGCCGTCTTGGACTATCAGCGGCGAAAATCAAATCGATCAAGGCCATCGCCAATACCATCGCCAAAGGCGAACTCGATCTTGATCATGTCGCGCAAAGCGATGCCGATACGGCGCATCAGATGCTGATCGCATTGCACGGCATCGGCCCCTGGACCGCAGATATCTACCTGCTGTTCTGCCTTGGCCATGCCGATGCGTGGCCTGCGGGCGATCTCGCCTTGCAGGAATCCGCGCGCATCGCCTTCGGACTGAGTGCGCGTCCAACGACCAAAGAAATGATTGTCATTGGCGATGCATGGCGGCCGTTTCGCGGAGTCGCCGCACATCTGCTATGGGCCTACTACCATGTCGTGAAACGGCGCGAGGGCGCGCCGGTGCCTGACAAACCGTCACCGTCAAAGAAGTCGATCACAGCCGCAGCATCGGCCAAAACGTCGAAATCGAAAACATCCAATTCGAACAAGAAAGTGAAACGCAATGGCCGATCTCAGCGGACCAAGTCTTGAGCCGAAGTCCGGCAACACCAAACGCCTTGTCGTTTTCCTGCACGGCTATGGTGCTGACGGCAACGATTTGATCGACATTGGCCGCGCCTGGCAGCCCTTGCTGCCCGACACGGCATTCGTATCGCCGCATGCGCCGGAGCCCTGCGGGCAGGCGCCCGTCGGACGACAATGGTTTGGCCTCACCTTCCGCGATCCGGATGAGCGCTGGCTGGGCGTGAACAAGGCCGCTCCGGTGCTGAACGATTTTCTCGACAAGGAATTGGCACGCCGGCAATTGCCGCCGAGCGCCTTAGCCTTGGTCGGCTTCAGCCAGGGCACCATGATGTCGCTGCATACGGGCCTGCGCCGCGCGACGCCGCCGGCCGCGATCGTCGGCTATTCCGGCATGTTCATCATGCCGAATGATGGTCCGCCGGAAACCGTACAGGGCGAGATCGTGTCGCGCCCGCCGGTTCTGTTGATCCACGGCGATTCCGACGAGCTCATTCCGGTGCAGGCGCTGTTTCACTCCTCCTCAGCCCTGTCGGCCCTCGATGTGCCGGTGGAATGGCACGTTTCGACGGGCATTGGGCACGGCATCGACCAGGAGGGATTACGGCACGGGGGCGAGTTCCTCGCCCGGCGATTCGGCCTCTAGGCGCGTGTCGAGAAGGCGGCGCGGCCGGCGCGAAAGCCACAAAGGCCCGATATTCCTGCGATTTTACGCATATGCGGTAAGCGCCCGCCCCGCCTTCACATTCCCGTCACGCTCCCCTATCATGACTAGGTCATCGCGGTGCTTGAAAGGAGCGCCATCGCTTGAACGTCCACGTTTCGCCCGGCGGATTTCCGGCTCTGGTGTTAAACGCCGACTTCCGCCCATTGAGCTATTACCCGCTGTCGCTATGGTCCTGGCAGGACGCGATTAAAGCGGTGTTTCTCGAACGTGTGAATATTGTTGCCAATTACGACCACGCTGTCCGGTCGCCAAGCTTCGAGATGAAGCTCCCGAGCGTGGTGTCTCTCAAAACTTTCGTCAAACCGTCAGCCCATCCTGCATTCACGCGCTTCAATGTGTTCCTGCGCGACAAATTCGCGTGCCAATATTGCGGCTCCGACGATGACCTCACCTTCGACCATCTGATCCCGCGCTCTCGCGGCGGGCAAACGACTTGGGACAATGTCGTCGCCGCCTGCTCGCCCTGCAATCTGCGCAAGGGCAGTCTGACGATGGTGGAGGCCAACATGTTTCCGTCGCAAATGCCCTTCCAGCCAAGTGTGCAGCATTTGCATCGCAACGGCCGGCTCTTCCCGCCCAACTATCTGCATGATAGCTGGATGGATTATCTCTATTGGGACACCGAGCTGGAGCCGTAAGCGGCATCCTTGGTTCCTGCCGGGCACATACGAGCATCAATTGACGTGGCCGCGATCCGTAAAGCGCGGCGCAGCAACGTCACCTCGGTATCATGCTAAGCAGAACGAGCGAGAGAGAAACGGCCGCTGAAAAGTTTAGGCTCAACGGCACTCGCCGACGAAAGCACACTGTAACGAAAGCACACTGTATTGGCTTGAACCGCCTTTTTGAGACTTTTCGGTAAGTTACGAGACGATCGGGGATCGTCAGAACCGGGCATTTTGAGCAGCCTGCCCCCAAAGCGCTTTTCATGAAAAAAGCTGTTGGGAGAGACGTCTTGCGAATCGAGCGTGCCCGGACGCGCCAATTGCCGCAGCACATAGAAGAGATCGCATCGCCGACGGCTCGTGAAGGTAGCGTCGACGATCGGACCATGCTGGTCACCGACATGGCGCGCTCATCCGGCTAGCATTAAGGACGCGGCACCAAAGCATCCGCTATCCAAGGGAACGACCTATGACGCGAACTGCAAACACAGCCATGGAAGCGCTCTGGAAAAACCCATGGACCATCGACGATCTCACACAGCTCACACGGGGCACATTGGTCGATCACCTCGGCATCCGTTTCGTCGAAATCGGCAAAAGCCAACTGGTGGCAGAACTCATGGTGACGTCTGCCACGGCTCAGCGGATGGGTTTTCTGCATGGTGGCGCATCACTCGCGCTGGCTGAGACGGTGGGTAGTCTGGCCAGCCAGATGGCTGTCGATCGGAATATCTATGTGGCAATGGGCTTGGACATTAATGCCAACCATTGCCGGCCTATCAGTGCGGGTGATGTGGTGCGCGCGATTGCCCGGCCTTTGCATCTCGGGCGCCAGACTCATGTCTGGGAAGTGCGTGTAGAGACCGCCGACGGAAAACTTGTCTGCATCGCCAGGCTAACCACAGCGATTAAACCGACGTCCGGATTGCAGGCCGCCTGATTAGGGTCGTTGGCTGACAACACCCTTCTCGTCTGGGCATGACCTTGCATGGTCTGCTGTCACCCTGGAGAGATATTCAATCGACACCTTGCGCCCGAAGAATTTCGGCGGCAGCGACAAGCTCGGCGGTCAGAACTTCGACGAACAGACGCGCCGCCGCGGATAATGGCCGGCGCGGGTTATGCACGCAGATAATCTGACGCGTGACCCGGGGAGCGACAATGCGATGCGCGCGCAACGCTCCTTCCGACAAGCCGCGCCCGACAGCAATGGCCGGCAAAACGGTGACCCATTCCGAACTGCGAACGAGTTCCTCGACCGTCGCAACCGCATCAACCTCGAGTCGAATCGATAAATCGATATCTTCGTTCTCTGCGATCTTGTCTATGATCAAACGCAGCCCGTTGCGCTTGGACGGCAAAATAAGGGGCAGTTTTGCCAAATCTCGAAACATCAATGGTGAACTGAGATTGTGCGTGCTCCCGGCCGATGTGACGGCCACCATCTCCTCATCCAGCATATCGATTGCCGGCAAGTCGGATCTACGGCGTCCCTTGTTTACAATGGCAAAGTCCAGCGAGCCCGCCCTGACGCTTTCGATCAGCGAGCTCGAATAACCGTCACAGGCGGAGACCTCGACCTCCGGATATTGGCGCGCAAAGGCAGAAAGCGAGCGCGCCAGCACGCTCGTCGCCACTGACGCCACAAGTCCCACAGCGATGCGTCCGCTCACCGCACTGGAGCGACTGACGATCTGCTGTTTTGCCTCCGACAGGTCGCGCAAGATCGGCGCAAATAGCCGGTAGGCGATTTCGCCGGCCGATGTCGGCACCATGCCCTGCGACGTGCGGTCGAACAGCTTGCGGCCGAGTTCGTCCTCGAGTTTTGCGATCTGCATCGACAAGGCAGGTTGCACGACATTCATCCGGCGAGCCGCACGCGTGGTCGAACCCTCCTCGAAAAGACTGATGAAATAGCCGAGCTGACGAAGATCCATGGGCACACTCCAGCACCTCATGAGGCTATCACAAAATCTGATTTACTTAAACATCGGCATCAGTGTCGATTGCCCTGGAGCCCTGCATCTTCCGGGCCGATTGCACGAATTGAAGTGCGCCATGCCTTGTACGGCCGTAAGCATCTGAGGCAAAATCCTGCGTTTGCGCGAGCAGGCACACCCGCAACGAATGCATAACGAGCGCCGCGAAGTCTCAGTTATGACCTTTCGCCAAGGCGCGCTCACGCAATTGGGTCAGCGTGGCATTCGGCGTGATCGCCTCAGGATCGATCTGCAGCTCGATGAGCGCAGGCCGGTGCTGTTCATCGGCAAATTTCCGCGCGCGCGCGAAAGCACCGGCAAAATCCTCGGTGCTGAGAACCAGCTCTCCGTGCCCGCCATAAGCCCGCGCGAGTGCGGTGAAGTCAGGATTGAAGAGATCGGTCGCATAAACACGTCCAGGATATTCTTTCTCCTGGTGCATGCGGATGGAGCCATACATCCCGTTGTTCACGACCAGAATAACGATCCCAAGTTCGTATTGCGTGGCCGTCGCTAGTTCCTGGCCGGTCATCAGAAAACAGCCATCACCCGCAAAGCATATGACTGTGCGGTCGGGGTGAACCAGCTTGGCTGCAAGGGCTGCAGGCACGCCATAGCCCATGGCGCCCGATGTCGGTGCCACCTGACTGCGGAAACCGGAATATTGAAAAAAGCGATGCACCCAGATGGCGTAATTACCGGCTCCATTGGTGACGATCGCGTCCGGCACTTCGGAACGAATATGAGTCAGCACCGCTCCATAATCGAGAGAGCCGGGCATTGTGCCTGGCGCGATCTCGGCGAGATATTCGGCGCGCGCAGATTCAACCGATCCCCGGAATGACCGCTTGCCCTTGGGTTGCAGGCGCGCCGCCGCAGCCGCGAATTCCGGCATACCGGCATTGATCGGCAGATCGGATTGATACACGCGGCCGAGTTCACGAGCGTCTGCATGAACATGAACGAAGCGCTGTTTCGGCCGCGGCACATCAAAGAAGGTGTAGCCGGCCGTGGTCGTCTCACCGAGCCGTAACCCGACCGCAATGATCAGATCGGATTGCTGGAGCCTTTTCACGAGAGCAGCGCTCGCGCCGAGGCCGGCGTGACCGACATAATTGGGATGCCGATTGTCAAAGATGTCCTGACGGCGAAATCCTGAAACGACCGGCAGATCGAAGGCTTCGATGAAGCGGCACAGATCACGGCAAGCCGCAGCGTTCCACCCACCGCCGCCGACCATCACCACAGGTCTCTCAGCGTCGGCGATCAGCGTGACAAGACGTTCAAGATCGTCAGCCCCGGGATGCGCCGCCACACGCTTGTAAGCGTCGCTGTCCGACACGACCGCGACTTGCGCAAGCATGTCTTCAGGCAATGAAACAACGACCGGACCCGGCCGTCCCGAGACGGCAATATGAAAGGCGCGGCTCACCAGTTCGGGAATGCGTTCCGGACGATCGATCTCCACCACCCACTTGGCCATGCCGCCAAACATGCGCTGGAAGTCGACCTCCTGCCATGCCTCGCGGCCAAGCATGTGAGTGGCGACCTGACCAACGAAGAGAATCATCGGTGTGGAATCTTGTGACGCCGTATGGATGCCGATGGCAGCATGGCTCGCACCAGGGCCGCGCGTGACGAAGCACACGCCAGGCTTCCCAGTCAGCTTTCCATACGCTTCGGCCATCGTGGCTGCGCCAACTTCCTGCCGAGAGACGATGACCCTGATGGCATTGCGGGCGTCGTAGAGCGCATCAATCGCAGCCAGAAAGCTTTCGCCGGGAAGAGCAAACACGGTTTCAACGCCGTGAATTTTCAGGGCATCGATCAGAATCTGGCCACCCGAACGCGACGGCATCATTTGATTCATGAATATGGTCTCGACTGGTGCGGTGCGGATACGCGCCTAAGGGCTCTCAAATGTGGCTCAAACTTCCACCTTAATACCAAAATGCTCATACGTGCGGGCTGCACTTGGCTGGAGGGCTTTCGAGAGATCGACGTTCTCTTCCCCCTTGACGCGGATACGCTTGAAATCGAGCGGCGGCGCGTCGACGGGCGTGGTCGCGTCCAGTCCCACTTTGGCGCTGATGCCATTGCGGGACGATGGATCAAGCTTGGAGCCCTGCGCGCCCGAGATGACGACAAGGTCTTTGTCAGCCTGGAAACGCGTGGCAATCGCCCACTCGACCTCGTCGGAATCGTCGATATTCACATCCTGATCGACGACCACGACCCGTTTGATGTCGTAGTGGCCGCCGAAGGCTCCCATGATGATATTCTTCGGCTCGCCGTCGCTCATCTTTTTGATTTTGACGACGAGGTGATATCGGCAAGTTCCACCGCGCGGCAGGCGCACATCCAGCACGCTCGGGAAGCTGCGCTGCAGATGTTGCAGCAACGTCGCCTCGCGCGGCACGCCACCCAGGATCAGATGCTCGTAGCCGCCACCGACAATCGTGTGGAAGATCGGCTGACGACGATGCGTGACCGCATCAACCTGGATGACCTCACGATCCGCGCGCGGACCGTAATATTGCGGAAATTCACCGAACGGCCCTTCGGGCTCGCGCACTTTCGGAAGAATTCGCCCCTCGATGACGATCTCCGCATCCGCCGGCACGCGCACCGTATTGGTCTTGCACTTCACAACATCGATGGGTTGCCCGAGCAATGCTCCGGCGATTTCCATTTCGTCTTCGTCCAGGGCAGCGATCGCCTGAGAGGCAAGCAGACAAACGGGATGAATGCCGATGACGAGGGCGATGTCCAGCGCATCGCCCGCTTCCTCCGCCATACGAAAATAGTTCAGCGTGTGGCGCGGCAGCAAAAGAACGCCGATGCGATCCGGCCCGCTCACCTGGCACCGATGAATGGCAACATTCTGCCGGCCCGTACGCGGATTGCGGGCGATCAGAAGGGCCGCGGTGATGTAGGGACCGCTATCCAGCTCGTTGTGCTTCGGAACCGGCAACAGCTTGAGCAGGTCCACATTTCCGATGTGAAGCACCTCCTGAACCGGACCAGTCGCAACCTCGCGGCACGGCAAGGGATTGCGGGCCGCGTCCTGAAATTTGGCAAGAAGCTCTTCGTCCCTCACGCCAATCGATTCAGCAACGGAACTGCGTGTCGTAAAGAGGTTGGTGACGACTGGAATGTCGTGACCGCTGGGCGACGGAAATAGAACTGTCTGGTCCAGCTCGAGCTTTTTGGAAACGGCCGCAAGCTCGTCGACAAGTGAAATTCCCTCGCGAGCAATGGCCAGCCTGTTGTCTTTGGCAAGATGGCCCAACCAGCGGCGCAGATCCGCCGTCGCCTCCTGCTTGGTGCTCGCTTGCAAAGACCTGGCATTTTTTGTCGCCATCGGCAGTTTCTCTTCTCTAGTGTCGCAGCAACGCAAGCTGCGACGTGCTCTTACGAAATCTCAGTCAACAGCGATGTTGGCGTCCTTGATAACGCCTCGCCATTTCACGACTTCCGACGAAATCAAGTCCTTGAACTCCTGCGGTGTCGATTTGGCCGGATCGGCACCGATTTCGATCATACGCTTGCGAACATTGGGATCATCCATGGTCTTGCTGATCAGATCGGACAGACGATCAACGATCGGCTTGGGCGTTCCCTTTGGCACCAGCAATCCAAACCATGCAAAAGACTCGAAATTCGGCAGCCCCTGTTCCGCCATCGTCGGCACATCCGGCAGCGCAAGGCTTCTTTCGCGGCTGGTCACAGCGATTGGACGAATATCTCCCGTCGTCAATTGCGTAAAGATATTCGGAATGAGCTGGAAGCTTGTCGGAACCTGACCGGACAGCATGTCGACAACGATGTTTGTCGCAGCCCGGTAAGGAACGTGATTCATCTTTGTCTTTGCGACCTGATCGAACAACGCGCCAGCCAGATGTTGTGAGCTTCCGACACCGATAGAGGAATAATTGATCTGGCCCGGTCGTTCCTTCACATAGGCGATGAAGTCAGGAACCGTTTTGACGGGTATCGTCTTCGGATTCACGACCAATACATTTGGCAGCTTGGCGACGAGCGACAAAGGTATGAAGTCTTTCTCGGGGTCGTAAGGCAGATTTTTGTAAAGGATCTTGTTGACGGCAAGCGGCCCGGAAGCACTGAACAGGATCGTATGGCCATCCGGCTCGGCGGTCGCGACGGATGCCGTACCGAGATTGCCGCCGGCACCGGCCTTGTTCTCGACCACGATGCGCGATCCCAGATGATCGCTGAGCCGCTCCGCGACGATGCGGGTAATGATGTCGGTCGCGCCACCCGCGGGAAACGGCACCACGATCTTCACGGTCTGGGCAGGATAGGTCTGCGCGTGGGCGCTGACAGCCGTCAACGCCAATAGAGCCGTACACGCAGCGAATGCCTTCCCTATGAACATAACATCCCTCCCAGATCGTGTTCTTTCGACCGTCAGGCGGTCGCTTTTCTTGCGGCGCGACTTTCATACGGGAGGTGGACGGCCTGCAAATATCTATAAATGATCCCAGTATCATCGATGCTGATACCGTTGACGGCGCCCATCATCCCGATGTTACAGAGCCTGATGACGGTTTCTGATCGGCCGGCCGGCGGTATCGGCGCTGATCGATCTTGGAGACAGGCGCCGGACAGTCACTGGGGCACAAATTCTGATGACCAAAGCCGCAGGTGGGGGATGGGGAGCCGGCAGCGGGCGAGGCAAAGCCGCGAAGCGACGGCAGCGTTACCCGACCCTTCATTACCTTGAGAAGACCGCCCGACGCCGTGTTCCGCGGTTCGCTTTTGATTTCGTCGAGGCCGGCACCGGCGATCACGTTGGCGTCCGTCGCAACCGGGACGCGTTCGATGGGATCGAGATCGTCCCGCGTTATGGCGCAACGGCGAATGTTTCGACAGACGTTGAGTTGTTTGGTGCGCGCTATGCGGCGCCCATCGGGATTGCGCCGGTGGGAACCGATGGCTTGATATGGCCCGGCGCCACGCTGGCACTCGCTCGTACCGCGGCGGCCGCATGCATCCCCTACATTGTCGGCACGCTGGCTTCCGCATCGCTGGAAAAGGTAGCAGCGATTTGCCCCAACAGCTTCTGGTTTCAGCTCTATGGCCTGCCGGCAAAAGACCACGCCGTGAGCTTCGATCTCGTTGCGCGGGCGGCCGCGGCAGGCGCGCATGCGCTCGTCGTCACCATGGATGCGCCGGTCCGGGCCAAGCGGCCGAAGGACATGCGCAACGGACTGGTTGTGCCGTTCCGGCCGACGCTCCGCACAATCGTCGATGTCGCCTCCTCGCCGTTATGGGCCTTGCAACTTCTCAAAGCTGGGACACCCGGCTTTCCGAATATGGAGCCATATCTCGGCACGCAGCCGACTCTGGCGGCGTCAGCCGGTTTCGTGCAGCGTGAAATCAAGGGTACGTTCAGTTGGGAGGACCTGCAGCGCCTCCGCGACAAGTGGCCACGCGCGCTTGTTATCAAAGGCCTGCTGCATCCGCGTGATGCAGAACGGGCGGTCGAGCTCGGCGCCAACGGCATCCTAGTTTCGAATCATGGTGGTCGGCAGTCCGATGCCGCGCCACCTGCCATCGACATGTTGCCGGCGATCGTCGCTGCCGTCGGGACGAAGGCGACTGTGCTTTTCGATAGCGGCGTGCGCTCGGGGCTGGATGCCGCACGCGCTTTAGCGCTTGGCGCACAGGCTGTCTTTTGTGGACGCGCTTTTCTGTACGGTCTTGGCGCGCTCGGGAATAGCGGCAGCACGTATGTGGCTGACCTTCTTACGGAAGAACTGCAGACTGCGATGGCGCAGCACGGCGTCGCGACGTTGGCGCAGTTGCGGCAAACGGAGAGAAGACATCCCAGCGTTTTCACTGTCAGAAGCGGCTGAAGATTCGCTCCCCGATCTCACACAGCAACGGCGGATCGTGCGCAGTTGACGACCGCCGCCGCTGATTACTCCGCTGCGATGTGCAATGGCACGTGCCCGAAAGCATCGTTTGCTTTATCGCCCTGAGACGCCGGATCAAGCTCGTCCTCACGCACACGGAACCAGAGGCTGTAGAGGGCCGGCACCACCAGCAACGTCAGCAGAGTTGCTACGAACAGGCCGCCCATGATGGTGATCGCCATGGGGCCCCAGAACAGGCTCTCTGCCAACGGAATCATACCAAGGATTGCAGCGAGCGCCGTCAGCACCACCGGCCGTGCACGCCGCACCGTTGCGTCAACAATGGCGCGATGCCGGCCATGGCCGGCCGCGATATCATGATCGATCTGATCGACGAGGATCACAGTGTTGCGCATGATCATGCCGGCGAGGGCGATCATACCGAGCAACGCGACGAAGCCGAACGGCCGATTGGAAATGAGCAGCGCGCCAGTCGCCCCGATGATCCCGAGCGGGGCGGTTGCGAATACAAGCGCAAGGCGCGAAAAACTTTGCAATTGGATCATCAGAATGGCCAGCATCGCAACAGCCATGACCGGGAATACGGCGGCAAGCGAGGCGTTCGCCTTCGCGCTTTCCTCGATCGCACCGCCGGTTTCGATGCGGTAGCCATACGGCAACGCATCCTTGATCGGTTGCAATTTCGGCAGCACCTCGTTGCTCACGTCAGGCGCCTGGACGCCGTCGACAATGTCGCCGAGCACGGTGAGCACTAGGTCTCGATTGCGCCGCCACAAGATCGGTTCTTCGTACTGGTACTTGATCTTCGCGACTTGCGACAGCGGCACCGCGACGCCGTTGCGTGTTGATATCGTGAGGCTCGGCAAGCGGCCGAGATCGAGCCGTTCGGCTGGCGTGGCACGCGCCACGACATCGATGGTTTCGATGCCTTCGCGATACTGCGTCACGGTAAAGCCTGTCAGCAGTGTTTGCAGCGTCTGCGCGACGTCTTGCGGCGTAAGGCCAATTGCGCGCGCACGATCCTGATCGACCTCAAGCTGGATCGACTTCGCCTGCTCGCCCCAATCGAGATGCGGATCGATCAACTTGGAATTGTCGGCCATGACCTTGCGCACGTCTTCAGCGACGCTGCGCACTTTCAGGGGATCGGGACCAATGACGCGGAATTGCACCGGATAACCGACCGGCGGGCCGAAGACAAAGCGATCAACGCGGGTGCGCGCCTCCGGCAGTGCTCCGTCGGCAAGCGCTTTCTCGAGCCGCGCTTTGATACGATCGCGCGCCTCGAGATTCCTGGTCACGATGACGATCTGGGCGAAGTTCGCGTTCGGCAATACGGGATTGAGTCCGAGCCAGAAGCGCGGCGCGCCCTGCCCCACATAGGTGGTGTAGCTCACGATGTCGGGATCGCCGACGAGCATGCTCTCGGCCTTTTTAGCCGCGGCATCGGTCACGCCGATCGCGCTGCCTTCCGGTAAGCGCATTTCGAAAAACAGTTCCGTGCGCGTCGACGTGGGAAAGAATTGTTGCTGCACAAGACCGAACGCCCCGATCGATCCGACGAACATGAGGACGGTCGCAGCGACGACGGTCTTGCGCCAGCGTAGGCAGAATTCAATCACACGCCTTAGCGTACGGTAGATTCGCGTATCGTAGATCGCTTCGGGATCATGGTGCTGCTGGGTGCCATGCTTGACGAAATCCGGCAGGAGCTTCAATCCGAGATAGGGAGTGAACAGCACCGCCACGAACCAGGACGCGATCAGCGCAAGGCCGACCACCCAAAAGATGCCGCCGGCATATTCGCCCGTGCTTGAATTAGCAAAGCCCACCGGCAGGAATCCTGCGGCCGTCACCAGCGTGCCGGTCAGCATCGGAAACGCAGTCGAGGTCCACGCAAAAGTTGCGGCCTGAGCCCGACTGAAGCCCTGCTCCATCTTCACCACCATCATTTCGATGGCGATGATGGCGTCGTCGACGAGCAAACCAAGCGCGATGATCAGCGCGCCAAGCGTAATGCGATGCAGGTCGAGCCCGCCCGCGTACATGATCACGAACACGATCGCCAGGACCAGCGGTACGGACAGCGCGACAACAACCCCGGTGCGCCAGCCAAGTGTCAGGAAGCTGACGAACAGCACGATGCCGAGTGCTTCAACAAAGGTCTTGAGGAATTCCGACACCGATTCATCGACGATGTGCGGCTGGTCGGCCACCTGATTGATTTCGATGCCCAACGGAAGTTCGGAGGTGATCGCCTTCATCGCCTGCTTGAGGTCTTCCCCAAGTGCGAGAATGTTGCCGCCCTCCTGCATCGAAACGCCAAGTCCGAGTGCCGGGCGTCCGCCATCGCGAACGATGAACGTGGCCGGATCCTCATAGCCGCGCGTGACTGTTGCGATATCGCCCAAGCGAAACACCCGGTCGTCCGCCTGGACCGGCACCGCGGCGATCGCATCGGTCCCTGAGAAGGCACCCGTTACGCGGAGATGAATGCGGTCGGCGGATGTATCGATCGATCCTCCCGCGGTGACGGCATTTTGCCGTGCCACGCTGTCAAAGATCTGCTGCGGTGTGATGCCGAGCGTGGCGAGCTTGGCGTGGCTGATCTCGATAAAGATCTTTTCCGGCTGCGCACCGATAAGATCGACCTTGTTGACGGCAGGCACACGCAACAGGCGTTGACGGATGTCTTCCGCGAGCGTCTTGAGCTCGGCAAGGCTCATGCCGTCCGCCGTCATCATGTAGAGCGCAGAATAGACATCGCCAAATTCGTCATTGAAATTCGGACCGATGACGTTCGCCGGCAGATTGCTCCGGATATCCCCGACCTTCTTGCGCGCCTGATACCACAGGTCCTTCACCTTCCGTGGTGGCGTCGTGTCGGAGAGATTGACTTGAATGAAGGCGACGCCGGGCTGCGAATAACTGGTGACGCGATCGAGATAAGGCAGCTCTTGCAGCTTCTTTTCAATCTTGTCGACGACCTGAGTCTGCAACTCAGTAGCGGTTGCACCAGGCCAGCCGACCTGGATGTTCATCACCTTGATGGTGAAGGACGGATCCTCGGCACGCCCAAGTTTGAAGTAAGAGAAAAGGCCGGCTGCTCCGATCAATATGATCATGAACAATACCAGCGCCTGGTGCGTGATCGCCCATTCCGACAAATTGAAGCGCTTCATGACGCCGCCCCATGCGGATCGTTGTTACTGCTGATTTTCGACAGTTCGGACCTTGAGGCCCGCTTCGAGCTTTTGCACGCCAAGCGTGACAACCTTGTCGCCATCCTTGACGCCCGAGCTCACAAGCGCCTCGTTGGCAAGAAACGCGGAAACCGTAACCGGCTGAAGCGTCAGCGCACCGGCGTCGTTTACGACATAGACGGATGGGCCGGTGCCGCGGTTGAGCACTGCCGAGAGCGGCAACTTCGCAACCTGTGCCTCCCTGGCACGAGCGAGTGTCACCGTCGCGGTCATGCCGAATGCGATGCTGTCATCGGCATCAAGAATGGTGAAGCGCGCCGCATAGGTGCGCGTTGTAGGATCGGCCTGAGGCGAAAGTTCACGCAGTCTCGCCTGAAGGGTCCGGTTGCCGTCCGACCACAACCGCACGGTCGCCTTGGCGTCACGCACCTCTCCGAGCCAGGTTTCCGGAAGTGCCACGACGGCCTCCTTCTCGCCCCGGTGAGCAAGCGTCGCGACCGCCTGACCGACAGCAACCACCTGTCCGGGTTCGATCCGTATTGCTGTAATCACGCCGTCGGCGTCAGCTTTCAGATCGGCATAGACAAGTTGGTTGCGGGCAAGATCAAGCGCGCGACGGGCGCGCGCGAGGCGGCCGTCAGCCTCGTCGTTTGCCGCTTTCTTGCGGTCGTATTCGGCGACAGCCGCAAAGCCGCGCGCCTTCAGCGTCGTATAGCGCTCGAGATCAGCCGCAGCTTGCGTCAGGTTCGACGTCGCAGCGGCAAGCTCCGCTTCCGCGCTTTCAACCTGGAGGCGGAGATCCTGCGGATCGAGCCGCGCAATGACATCGCCGACACGCACGCGATCACCAACGTTGACGAGGCGAGCCACCACTTTGCCGCTGACCCGAAAGCCGAGATCGGTCTCGTGGCGTGCGCGTACCACGCCAACAAACTCCCGGACTGTCTCACTGCTCTCGAAACTCACGCGCTGAACCTGCACCGGGCGCTCAGCCTTGGCGGCGGGTGCGGTTTCAGCCTGACAGCCGGCCAGGAAAAGAGCCCCGGCCAGCACCAGCACTAATGAGCCCAAAGGCTCTGCAGCACGAACTCTCTGACGACTGATAAATGACGAAAATGAGAAATCGTCACTTATTGGGCGCAAAGCGGCGTTGGGTGACTGGGCCATGGCTACTCACTTTCTTGGGGTGATAGCGCGCAGCAGAAAACGCGCGAGAGCCGGGGCTTCGGCTTCGAGGTCGTGTTTGTCCTGGAGGCCTTGGGCGACCAACATCGGGTGGCAAAAGGGCATGAGCGCCCGTGCGATCAGGAGCGAGGTCTCGCGGGGATCGACCGGTTCGAGCTCGCCGGACTCAATACCATCGCGCAGGATCAGCTCGATGGCCGTCCGGTAAATCTCCTTGTGCGCCATGATGGCATCCCAGTTTTCCTCAATGGCAACCAGGACGATGTC
>Ga0164243_10006775_pt1 | contig 17286 bp, 32 predicted proteins | sample OricompcompostOP_FD_108781 | JGI IMG/M metagenome (GOLD analysis project Ga0164243, IMG submission 108781) | Organic Plus compost microbial communities from Emeryville, California, USA - Original compost - Organic plus compost (OP) | ecosystem: Engineered > Solid waste > Mixed feedstock >... | reverse complement strand
AACACCTAGTGCAACTCATTATCGCATTCTTCATTTCCGCCATTAACACGGCTTTAGAGGGGTCATTAATACGCCTTTAGAGGGGGCATTCGGGGATGTGGGACAGTATTACGGTGGGATAACGCAACCGATTGCATAACTGTGAGATAACATGACAAAATGCAACCGCGTGCATTCATTAGTGGAATGCACGCGGTTGCAATTGATTAGTCTAAGCGATAGGTGAACGGCCCGCGCTTCACTTCAAATGGGAGTAGATTGTGTTCTATCAATTCCGCTTCCCTATGCTCGCGATGAATGGCGTAGCGAATAGCGGTTAGAGTTGCCCAAGCCGTCGCCATTGCCTCATCATGATTGCGAGCGTATTGGTATTGCGGAATTGCTTCGGGCAAATACTCGCATTCGGTGATGGTGACTATCCATTGGTTCCACGAGTAGATAGCACCCCATTGCCGCTGCACTTTGATTTTCATGCTAGTGGTCCTCCGATGTGCCAGCGGATACGGCAGTCGCGACATTCAATGTAGTGCATTCCGATGTCGCGAACCCGAATGACACGACAACCGTGCTTTTGATGTTTCTTCCATGGTTTGAACCACATTTCAGCGCACCCATTCGTCGGACGGAATGTAGAGCTTGTCGGCGTCAACATTCCAAATGTCGATACTTGGGTCGTCGGCAATGAGGTAGGCAGCTACGTCATTGCAGTAGTTTTGACGATCATCTCCGAACATGTTGGAGGCTGTTGACTCATAGATCACGTCGCCTAGGTCCTCTGCCGAGAGGTTTAGGTGAGCTAGGAGCTTGATTGCCAGTTCTTTGGCTGCCGCCCTACGCTGTTCGGCGAGAATTTCGTTCATGTCCATTGTCGTGCCCTTTCAGAATGGTACGGGGTCAACAGACCACCGGAGATTGGGGAAGACACTGCACTCGTATAGTGCCCGTGCGAACAGCAGTGCTGCTGAGAGTGAGCCGATGCGAGCTTGATAGCGAGCCTTGCCACCGTTGGTTGGCGCTAGGACTGTGAGCATGTGTGTGCGGTTTGCGATGCGGCGCACGTTGGCAGGCTTGACGGGTTCGGCGGTTTCGACTGTGGCGATGCCGCGAAAATAGGTGAGGCGAGCATCCCCGACCTTGACTGTGAGTGTTTGCATTGTTGTGTCCTTTCGGGTTGTGCCGGGTGGGCGCTCCCCGCGACGCGCCCACCCGGCAGGATTTGGGGATTCAGTTGAAGTCTTCCATGCCAGTCAGGAAGTGGCGGACGATTGCGGCAGCAGCGGCGCGGCCAAGCTTGTCAGTGCGCATGCAAAGTTGGTAGCTGCGACCGAACATGTACACGACGCCATCCTCGGTTTCAAACCGGCTTACAGGCTTGCGGGACCGCGCCGACTCGAACAGGTACCAATCTCCATCGATGTCGCGAAGGATGGCCGTACGCGGGTTGAGCGGAGCGGTTGCGTCCTTGAGCTCGGTGTTGATCATTGAAGTGTCCTTTCGGCGGTGTTCCCTGCTGACAAGTAGAACATTACCGTAGCAGATCGGTTAGCGCAACCCGTTAGCGTGTCCCGTGACCATACCGTTACAAACGAAAGCGGGCCAGTCCCGGAGGACTGGCCCGCGTGCTAGAACATGATGGTCAGGATGCCTTAGCAGCCTTGCGCTCTGCCGCCCTAGCAGCAAGCGCGCGACGCCGGGACTCGCGACCTTCTTCCGAGAGCTCGTAGGACTTGCGGTCCGCACCGTGAACGGCGAATCGGAGCACGCCATCCTCCACCTCATCACGCATACGCACCCCAATACCGAGTGCACGTGCAGTGTTGCGGAAAGCGGACTTGAGGTCCTTAACGGTGTCCTCATTCCACTTATTCTTCGCGAACTGGAACACCTTGACGGTGCCGTTGGCGTGAGTCTCGGTCAGGATGGGCGCGTAGTCGCTGTTTGCCCAATCCGTACCCTTGCGACCAGCACCACCGCGAGTCATGCTTACCTCATCCTGTGAGAGGTCGGTAACCTTTGCAGCGTCCAAAAGAGACATTTTGGTAGGAACCTTTCCGGTTGCGAGAGTGTCTTTCACTCTCTGACATGCCTCACGATACAGCATGCCGTACTCACGTGCAAGCTTTCGGAGAGTGTGAGTCACGTCACAGTAGCTTTGGCAGCGAACACACCACACGATGTCATGCATGTACGGGGTGGGCGACGCGACGAATCCATGCCCGCATGAGAGAAAAACAATCATCCTAGTAACAGGTCCGCGTGTAGTTCGGCAACAGAGCGCCAGTTGTCGATAGCTTCGGTCGAGTCTTCCCATGGAATGTGGTGTTTGAATGAGAGCGCAACACCTTCGGTAGCAACACTATTGATCAACATTTCATGTGCGGTTTCATAGGGGGTTGCGCCCGCTTTGCATTGCTTGCAATGGCTTGGAACGTGTACACGTTTGCCAACATCACCGATTTGTAGTGCTTTGTCGTCAGTGATCCAATGGTTGTGACGGTTATGGAATTCGGTGCTCATTCGGGCGGCACGGTATCCGACAAACCGGGTAGTTGTTCCTGTAATTGCGGGCCATTGTTCGCCGGGTTTGCAATTGCGCAGATACTCTGCCATTGACGCACTAGTGAGTGTTCCGGAGTCAAGCCCTCGGTATTTAGTTTTCCAAGTGCCGTCACTAGACAGTCCTGAGTAAACACCGCTTTGCAAGTACATGAATTCTTCGAATGTTGAGACATCCCATCCCCCTAGCTCGGTTGAATGTTGAATCCCTAGTGTCGCGGGGTCGACAGTGGTGTAAATGCCGTCCGTTTCGACGCCTAGCAATTTGTGTGTTGGTATCTTGTCCATGATGGCAAACAGTGTGGCGCGGGTTTGTGAAGTGACAAAGCCTGCCCATTCGAGACGATGCCATTTCGGCGCGCCATTGGAACGTTCCCAGCCGACCCGTTGCGCCATTTTGCCATACAAGCTATTGAGCGCCAGCTTTAGCGCTTTCTCGCCACCATCGCCAATAGCCTTTAGTTCCTGCCGTTGGTAGTAGTAGTCAGGAACAAACTGGGAGAATGGCTTAGTACCGTCGCCTATCCATTCCCATCCTTCGATCACGCGCGCGTAACCGGTGTCCAACAAATGTCTAGCTTCAGGAGACCAATACCAACCCACTGTCCGCCACGGAAACGAAATTCGATCTTTTTCATCCCGGTGGAACGCAGGCCCTGCCGAACGGTAACGAAACGATGGTAGGTGTAAAACGATGCGATATACACCAAATTCCCCAATCTGGTTAGAGTCTTCAAAACCAGTTGTCACGTTGCGCCAGAAACCATGATCAGGCGACAGGCTAGGCAAGTTTGCGATAGCGGTTGGATATGCGCTATTGATGTCGATTGAATAGACAGTCTCGTCATACCGTCCCAGATTGAACATTTCAAAGCGTCCGCCCGCATAGGCATATGCTGCCGCGTCGCGCACCTCTAGTGGTGGCGCATCCTTGTGTTTGTCAATGCCGTTGTGCTTGTAAATGTAGTTAGCGATAGCTCCGGGACCATGCCACTGATTCACACCGAAACCAACGCCATGCAATAGTTCGCGTAATTTCTCGGCCAGTCTTTGCCCAAGTTGGTTTTCAAGGTCCCAGTAGGTTTCGATCATTGCCATTTCATCGAAAGCGAATTCGCTACGAGCAGCTTTGCCGGATTCGATGATGGCAAGTTCTTCCATCAACGGATCGTCTGCAATGTACGACTTAAGGGCTTTGATGAATGAGCATTGGAAGAATCCGAACATATCGTTAATTCGGATTGATCGTTCCCCGTCGGATATATCTATCCATTTCGCGGGCACGTGAGCAATGCGATACTTGCCCCAATAAACCGACCCGTTACTAGCCAACGTCTCGAAATGCGCAGGCGATAGATCGCCAAGAATCATGTTCACATCATAGCCAAATGAGAAAGACACATGATGGGCGGTCTTGTGCTTCACAGATTGCTGTAGGATGAATTCCAACATTTCGCCAGTTCGCAAGTGACGTGACTTGATACGATCACCGCCAGAATTGCCGAACAGTACGTAAGATTGTGCTTCACCATCATTGTGTGTAACGCCTTCGCCATCCCAGAAAAGAAATGGGCGAACCTTTTTCGCGCCACTGGCATAGCGTCTGTTGCGCTTTTTGTTGCTATCCTTATACATGGCAGCAACGGGAGCGGTGCTAGAGTCCGCGAGACTTAGGTGAGCCGTAGGACCTTGACCAGAGTCGGGAGCGTCCACCTTGCTCCTCATACCATCTACGCCAGTCTTCCCATTCAAAGTAGTCATTAAATTCAAACCCGTATTCTTGATAAAGGCGGATGGCTAGATCTTCGCGCATTCGGTCAAGTTCTGCCGGTGTCATTCCCTCGGGAAGAAAGAATGCAACATCGAACATTGCACGATCCAATGAATCATCGTCTAGTTCCGCGCCGGTTGAATTCTTTAGGTTGTTCCACAGTCGGTTAGCTTTGTTATACCACCGGTGTCCCGGTTTGATGATAGGCACTATTTCGTCTCGACTTTGAACACTCTATCGAGAATTTCTTTCGCCATGGCGTCTACTATCTTTTTCTTTGCAGCTTCGGGCATCCGACAGAATGCACAGAATTTGTCATCGCACACTGCTGTATCCTCTCAGAGTATGCAACGGGGATCGCACGCAATGCATGCGATCCCCGTTGTTCATTGCCGGTTCGATTCAGCTCACGCGGCAGAATCGAGATAGTAGGTCTTCGCCTTAGAGACTTCGCCAGACTTCGGGTCTGTGTAGTCATACTCGCTCACGCGCAAGCCCTTAGGGCAATGAACGTTGCCATTGATGCCGCGTTCCGAGAGCGATTCAAGCTGTGCAGCAAGGCCAGTTGAGCCATCATTGATAACAAACTTACCGCGCCGAGTGATGACTCGAATGGTGGCGAATCGACCATTGATTGTCTCGCCGGTTTCGGTTTGCTTTGTGTAATCGTCGGACTCAGAGAAGGCCCATGTCAGGACGACCATTTCCTGACCGACAAACTGTTGCTTGTCCTTTGTCAGCTCGAAACCATCGCCGATAACATCGCCAACGCTGACAATTCCGCCCGTCGCAATGGCGAGCTGAAAAGCGTCCTCGAATGACTTAATTTCGCGCAACTGATCCTCGGTGTAGAGGCGAGTAGTTGCAACGGTGCCGTTGGACATGAGTGTCCCTTTCTGTTGTGTGTCGGATAACACCATGCTATCCTGACGATGTAGACGGCGGGGTGAGGGTGCTGGTAGCTAGTGTCCCTACCAGTGCCAGAGCGGCCCGGTGCCGCTCCCCCGTCGTCTCATGAGGACACGATACACCCTAGGCTGACACCCTGTCAACTAGAACGGAATGGAAGGGACACAAGCAATGTCAGATACGCCGAACGAAACTGATTCGACCGACACTCCCCCTGTCGATTCGACACCGCCCGCAACGCCGCCCGCGACACCGCCCGCACCGCCCGCAAACAACGCCGACCTTAACAAGGGCATTGAAAAGTTGTTTAACGATTTGAACAACACTCTCGGTTCGCTGCCGGATAAGGTGGCCGAATCGGTGCAAGATACATTGGTCAATGCACAAGCGCGCGCAAAGCAAGCCGCCGAGCAAGCTGCACAGCAGGATGCCAATAAGTTCAATAAGTCAACGGAACCGCCAACCAATGACGCCGCCAACGGTGCGCAGCAGCAAGGCAAGGGCGGATTGTTTGGCGGCAAGACCTTCGCACAGATTTGGTTTGGCCGGTGAGTACCGATACGGATTGGCTTGCCGAAGCGGATGAAGCCACGGAACATATCGATACGGCACTACGAGACTCACTGTTGGCGGAATACGTTACTGCCAGTGCCGACCCTGCCGAACCGGCACCGCCACCGAAGAAAGCGCGTTCGGGCGGACTGTTTGCGAAAAAGGATGACGAGCCGGTTAAGCCTAAGAAAGCTCCGGCACGCGAACCGGTAGCGAAAAAGGGTGAATTCATCCAACCGTTGGAAGATATGTACACAACGGTAGCGCTAGGTGTTGGTCTATTTGACATGCAATGCGCAGGTGCAATTTCGGATAGTGCACCCGCTTGTGCTAAGGCATGGCAAGACTTGGCAGAAAAGAATCCCAATGTTCGGCGCGTGCTTAGGCAAGTGACCGAAGGTGGCGCGTTCGCCGGATTGATCATCGCACACGCGCCGATCATCGTTGCCGTTGCATCGCACCACATGCCGCAACTACTGCCGGGGAAGGACAAGGGGGATGAGTCTACAGTTTCCACCGACGGCGGGATTGACGCTCCCGGCGATTCGTGAGGATTTGCGTAGCCGCATTAAGGCAGAGATTGCCATGGCGGCACCGCGCGTTTCGTGGCGAACCTTTGTCAAGAAACATTTCGTATGGAACAGCGGCGAACATGTTGGGTTGATTGGTCCAACCGGTCAAGGTAAGACAACCCTACTCACGGAACTACTGCCGTTGCACAAATACGTGACGGTATTCGCTACAAAGCCGCGTGACCGATCAATGGATGCATTGATCGCGCGCGGCTACACGCGCATGGAACGATGGCGAGACATTGACCCGGACAAGTTCCCTAGGCGCGTAGTCTGGCCGGATGCAACCCGCATTGACAGTGACAGTCACCAAAAGGACGTGTTCCTAGAGGCGTTCGGGAAGATTTATCGCGAGGGACGATGGGTCCTTGCCATTGACGAATTGGCATACTTTATTGAACCTTTGGGATTGCGCAAACCAATTGTCACCTATTTGTTGCAAGGTAGGTCGCTAGATATCTCATTGCTTACAGCAATGCAACGACCAGCTTGGGTGCCGCGAGAAATTTACACGTCATGTACTCATTTGTTTGTGTATCGCTTTAACGAATCAAACGACTTGCGCGCCGTTTCTGATCTGTCCGTGACGCATGCTAGACTTATCGCAGACATTGTGAGCAACCTATCGCAATTTCAAGCGCTTTACATCAATACCCGCACCGGCCAAATGTTCCGGACAACAGTTGAAAGGGGCACAATTAAATGATGATTCATCCGAGTACGCTAAACGTGATCATTGTCGGTTGCATGATGATTATTTTTACGTTTCTTTGGCGTATGCTCGCCGCAAAGCTTACCGAGAATGGCTCGCCAATCGGCGAGGCCATGGCAGTAGCACTCTAACCCGAAAGGTCAAACCAAAATGCCCGCTACTACCGTTGCAACTGGGAAGAATAACGCTCCCAGCGCAAAGGACGCTCCCGTTATTTCTGTCCCGTTCATTCGGGCATCCGGTGAGCATCGCGAACCGTTCATTGACATTACGTCTACGCCGACAACCTCGCAAAAGGACCTCGGCGTATTCGACGTTCCAGCCTACGGCTACCTCCGTTCCATTGTCCTGTTGGTAGAGGCTACCGGCGGCACCGGCACCGGCGTTACCTCTCACGAGGACGGTCCGTTCTCGGCCTTGCAAGGCATCACCCTTGCAGAGCCCAACGGTGCGACCATTGTCCAGTTCAACAGTGGTTTTGAACTGTATTTGGCACACAAGTACGGTGGCTACCGTGACAGTGTTGGTGCGGACTTCAAGGCATCGCCCACCTATTCCGCTCCCGGTGCCACTACCGGCAATTTCTCATTCATGCTTCGCATCCCGCTTGAGTTGTCGTCCCGTGACGGTCTCGGGGCGCTGGTCAACCAGTCTGCCGCCAGCACTTTCAAGCTCCGGCTTTCGCTGGCTTCTCTCGCCAGCATTTACGGTGCGACCGTTCCCACCACTGCACCAAACGTGCGAATCCGTGCGTTCATTGAAGCTTGGGACCAGCCTGAGGCACAGACCGGCGGTGCCGTCAATGCGACGACCCCGCCCGCTCCCAATACGACTCAGTTTTGGTCGTCCCAGGTCATTCCCTACGCGCAGGGTCAGAATACGCTCAAGCTTTCGCGTGTCGGTAACTACATTCGAAACATGATTCTGATTCTTCGCCGCACCGGTTCGGGCCGTGCCAATGGTCACAATGACCTGCCTGACAACACTTCGCTTATCTACGATACGCGGCCCATCGATCAGGTTGAGCGTAACAACTGGCTGCACCAAATGTACGAGCGTAGCGGTTACGGCGGCGCTAGCGGCACCAATGTTCCCGCACTCGATACCGCTGGCGGTTTGAATAACGGCGTATTCGTCTATGACTTTACGCACGAATTCGATGGCACCTATGGTCGTGAGAATCGCGATCTGTGGCTGCCCACGTTGACTTCGACTCGTCTTGAGTTGCAAGGCGAATTCAAGAACGCGGGCTCCCTTACCGTTCTGACTAATGACGTTGCCGTTGCTGGCAACGTTTTCTTTCAGTGAGGATGACGAGTCGTGATTGACAAGCTGAAAACCATGACTACGGCACATGCTGCCGCGGTTGTTGTCATCGGTGCTTTGATCGTTCTCATTCTGATTAATCGCGGTTTCCGTGGCGTCAATGTCGCGGGTGTCTCGCTCGGCGTCAAGTAAGAAAGGATAAGGATATGCGTCTGCCATTTGGACTCGACCTTAAGTCGCTCGTCATTGGTGTAATTCTGGCCCTGTTTGTCTGGCCATGGATTAGTTCCATGCTGGCTAACGTTGGTTCTAAGAACGCTAGCTAATCATGCGAACCACCTACCGAGAGGTTACCGAACCGACGTTGGTGGATATTGTAGGCAAGGGACCCATTGTTATTGACAGTGGGTTTCTTGTCACCACCGAACGGCCTGAACGATTCGATTGGGTGGCCGAGAAACCTAAGCCAAAGCGACCCCCCGCGCCAGACCGCAAAACTGCTGTCAAGAAAGCCGCACCGGCCACGCGAGGATCGTCACTCATCAAAACTAAGGACGATTCAAAGTGATTAAGCTTACCGGAGATGGCCGCTTTTGGGGTGGCGTGGTATTGGCCGTGATTGGTGCGGCAGCCTATGTCATTCTGGCATTTAGCAACAATGAACTGGAAGCGGCCCGCGGTGTGTTGGTGTTCCTGACGCCGTTCATTCTGGCGCTTATTGCCGCGCCAGTGGTGGATAGTTTCAAAAAGGATTTGGACCGAAACACCGCTACTACGCAACAGGTGCAGCGACAGACCAACGGTGCACTCACTGCGCACATTGACAAGGTTGCGGAGAAGGCCGTCACTAAGACTTTGGCCGCGACATTCCCAACATATGACCCTGAGTCATCGTACGGAAAGGACACCGACAATGGGTGACCGACTGTTTAACTTGCTTGGCGCTATCGTGACCGTTGCACTCGTGACGACCATCGTTATGCGTCCCGCAAGCGCTAGCATCATTAACGCAATTGGTAGCGCATTCACTGGCGCTATCAAGGCAGCAACGGGTCGGTGACATCATGCCCGTAATGTCTCACAATCTCGTCCCGGATTCGACGGTAATGGAATATCTGCCGTCTGATTCGGCGTACGCTGTGGGGGATTCTAGGGGCAATGCGCCGTACGCGCTTTATGGCGAACCGTACGCCGAACCGCTCACTCATGGCGAATTCGACGGCACGCCTGACCCGCAGCGGGTCGGGGACGTTCCCGCACCGGACATGCGGCAGGAACCATTTCAGCCGCAATTCTGGGAAAGGCGCGGTGCTGAGTCCCAGCGTCGCGAAAGTGTTGGCACCGTCCGAACGTTCATTCGTGAATTGCTTCGACGTCCTAAGACGGTTGCACCCGACCCCCGCGAAACGCCGCCGGATAATGTCCGCCCTACAGCGGAATTGTCGCCCTCTAACTTTGGATATTCCAATCCATCGGCAACGGGCGGCATTCCGCGAACCAACAATGGCGAACACTTTTCGATGGCAGACCATATCCGCAATTTCGCGCCTAGTGAGATTTTCGGTATGACCCCGGCACGCTCTGGCCGTTCCGGTTTGCGATTGGATGTCGCTAATTGGGGTGAAGATGTTATCGACGTGCCACAGCACGCCGACCCATCCGTCAATGAGCGTTACACCGCACCCGTTGCACCACCGTCGCTTTCTGCCTACAGGTTGGGGTGACGAATGGATATCAAGGGCACGCTAACCAAAATGGTTGGTCCGCTCCCATTGGGTGTCTGGCTCGTGTTGGTAGCGGGCGGTATTGGTTTCATGCTTTGGCAACGTAACCAGTCCGCCAGTTACGACCCGTCAATCGATGACCCGAACGCTGCAACAAACCCCGGTGCCAACGTGGGAAACGTTGGCACCGGCGGTTCGGGCATGTGGACCCAAGTCAATCCACCAACTACGGACGACACTGGCGATACCGAAGTTAAATTGCCCGAAACCAATAGCGAATGGGGACGGCGAGCGCTAACCTATCTGCTAAGCGAGGGTAAGAATCCCGTAGTGGCATCACAAGCAATTGGCGACTATCTGGCCGGGCAATTGCAGTCCAGTGATACTACGGGACAGGCATTGGTCAATCTGGCAATGCAAGCTATCGGCGCACCGCCCGACGGACCAATTCAGCAGGTGGAAAAGCCAAAGATTACCGAACCAACGCCGAAGCCTGACCCTAAGCCGACGCCTAAGCCAACGCCTAAGCCAACGCCTAAGCCTGCCGCAAAGCCAGCGCCAAAGCCTGCCGTTAAGACTACGCCTAAGGCAAAGACTCGTACTTATACAGTCAAGGCAGGCGACAACCTCTCGAAAATTGCACAAAAGTATTACGGTCGTCAGGACTGGCAACGTATCTACAATGCGAACAAGTCCAAGATCAAGAATCCGAATTTGATCTATCCGGGTCAAGTTCTCGTCATTCCCTAACCAGAAAGGCCAACCTACCATGGCTGACAGCAAGGGTCGTACCGACCTTGACGAAATGTCCGATCGCGAATTGTTGATTGAGGTTGTGCAGACTTTGCGCACAACTCAGGATGCGTTGGAAGCGGCAATGGAGAATCCGATGCTTAAGGCCATGATGCCTAAGGCAACGGCAACGCCACGCGACTTGCTTTCTCTGATGAACCGGTAAAATGGCAACCTATTCCCTTGCACAAATTGCGCAAGTAGCATATGCGGCTGGTTTCCGTGGCGATGCACTCGTCACGGCAACCGCCGTCGCTTTTGCCGAATCGTCAGGGCGAACAGACGTTGTCAATAGCATTGGTTGTGTAGGGCTCTGGCAGATTTACCAAAAAGTCCACCCATGGGCCGGAACAATTGACCAGCTTAAGAACCCGGCAACCAACGCACGGGCGGCATATGTCATTTCAAACCACGGCACTACATGGAAACCGTGGGAAGCATACACGCGAGGGATGCACGTCAAATACCTTGCTGCCGCCCGTGCTGCTGTCGAATCGCTCAATACCGACACCGATTCAACGGTAGCCGATTTTTCTAGCGACACAACAGGTCCGACCAATCCGCGACAGACAAGCAATAACGCCAATCCGCTAGCTTTCCTGTCGGATGGGTCATGGTGGATTAACGCACTAATGCTCATTGCTGGTCTCGCCCTCATTCTCATTGTACTTATTCGTATTACCGGTGCCGGTAGCATAATCAGTACTGCTACCGACTTCATCCCCGGTGGTGGCGTACTTAAGAAAGTTGCAAAGGTGGCCAAATGAACGTCACAACCTCTGCTGTTGTTACAGCGGGTATTGTCGTACTCAATTACATTGTCACTGACAAGTCAGTTGAGCCAAAGTTCATCATTGGGACGCTGCTATATCTGTTGATTCTGTCGGTGATGAATGAAGGTGCACCGGAGCTTGCAAAGACTCTCGCCCTTGCCGTGATGATCACTGTTGTGTTTCTCTACTTCCCCGGCATTGCAAAGAAAATGGGGTTTACAAAGTGAACGGATTTACGCCTCTCAACATCATCCTACTGATCATCGGAGCGTTGCTCATCCTTGCTGCACTCACCAACCGCACGCTCACAGAGACTGTCAAGGATGCCATGGCGGGCAATTTCGACGGTCTCAAGTCTACTTTCAAGCCAGGTGTCAAGATCCCCAATTTGCGGGGTGACGGATGACTAGCGCAATCGTCGACGACACAGTCCAATGGGCAACCAACCCTAAGACTGTTGCACAGGCAATCGCGTACGCCGAAAACGAAGTCAGATTGCATCGGCCAATCTGGTTCCAACGTTGCCTCGCATTCGTCGGCACATGCTATGGAATTCCCTTCACCGGCACAGCATACGCTATCGACATGTGGTCGCAGGTTCCTGCCAGTGTTCGCCACACTAGCGCTGGTAACATTCCTGCCGGTGCATTGCTTGTCTACGATACCGGCAAGCGAGCCGGACACATCGCCTTGCACGCGGGTGGCGGGCAAGTGTACTCGAATGACATTAAGGGCAACGGTTACATTGCTAAGGTTCACTTCAATGATCTAACAGACGGCACGTGGCGATTGAAGTATCTCGGATGGATACCTCCGTACTTCCCGCGCAACGCTGCTAGCAAATTGTCAGGCACTACGCAACTGGGATCAGTAACCGGCAGTGTTGGCAATGTGGTAGACATCAGTGACAGCACCGGCGTTACTGGCGGAACCGTGCCAGTCATCGATGAACTTACCGGACTAATCGATGACTTGAAAGAAAATTGGATCAATGGATTAATGGCCATCGTTGGCCTTATTCTCATTCTGCTAGCGCTCTGGCGAATTACTGGCGGAACTACACCCAATCTAGCTAAGACAATTACTAAGGCGGCAAAATGAATGACTTCGGTATTGCAACGTTCGCCATTGCGCAAGGTATGACTAGCTTTCTCGCGTTCATGCCGCGCATTACTGACGTGCGCAAGGCAGCAAAGGATGATGAATCATTCCGTGCTGACCTCCGCGTAGGCGAAATGGCATCGGCGGTTGTCACCATTGGCATCGGTGCATTGATCACCGCCCTCACCGGTAACAGACTTCCCGTCGTAATCTCTATCATAATGGTCCTGACCATCATTGGACTTTACGAAAGTGTTTTGCGAGTCAACCCCGTAGAATTGCGTCCATACAATTATAACGCTGTTCGCTGAAAGGATCCTACCAATGAACCCCCTTGTCCAGTCTGCACAGTACGCGACTAGCACTAAGGCAAAGGATCGGCCTATCCCCGTGGTGGAAGAAAATCACGTGGAAGACTCGACCAATATTCCCTATCGTGGTCCGAACGTCCACGGCGGTCCCGAATTCCCGCGACCCGAATACAACGAAGAATTGACCCCCGACGGGCTCAACATTGACGACCCCGTGCATTACGACCCGGCAGTCACCGAACCCGTCCCACTGCCAGTCTACATCGTCGGGGACAATGCACGCAATGGTCGGCAGCGTCGCACATTCCGCACTTACGAAGCGATCTTGAATCCGCAAAGCGTTGGACGCATTGCGGGACAGAATGACGCTCGCGTATCTATTACGTTGCGTCAGCGTGAAAAGATTTTCTACATTGGTGATAGCCCTTCCATGACAAAGGTCAATGGTTTTGAATGTGGCGGTGGCGATACCGAGTTGCCTGTCCAGTCTGCTATCTACGGCCTTAACGACACTGACGCAATCATTTCAGTTTGGGTCATCGAATATCTCATCCTCCCGTTGGACTGACCATGGCAATCCCTCTCGAAACGTCCGTTACTGCCACGTTCACCGGTAACGACCCTACCGATAGTTTCGCGACGGCAGAAATTGCTAACGCACGCGCAGGCATAACATGGCGTGTCCGCCGAATCGTCGTATCATCTGACAGCGATATTCTCAACCCTCCCGAAATGTACATGTACCGGAACTATGAATCGCCAACCACGCTGTTAGACTCGACCCGTTCCGGCAATGCCGACACATCGGAAACGGATATCACCCTACGGTCCAACGAAAAATTGTTGTTTCGTTGGTTCAAGGGAACTGTTGGTGCTACTGCAACCGTCAGTCTTAGCGGAGACATCTACTAATGGCATTTAGTAACCCCGTTGTCTCCGGGGAGCAACTAAACGTTACGGGCATTCGTTCCGATGATTACGTCGAAAATGTTGACGGATGGCGCATCGGCAAGGATGGCTCAGCACAGTTCACCAACCTTGTCATTGCCAATGCCGGCGTTGACGGTACCATTTCCGCACCCGTCGGACTATTCGATGACCTAACCGTCACCAATAGCTACACCATGCCAGGATTAGCCGACGTCAACAGTCAAGGGTCAACCGACCTCATTACAGCGCTTGGCGATCACGACGACCGTATTCACGAATTGGAAATTCTGAAGGATTATCCTAACTCGCTACTAGCTTTCGGATATTCCACCTCTGACACCGGTCCAGTCACCACAAACCGTATTGGCGCGCTTGAAATGAAATTCAAGGTGCCAGTATTGCCAACTCCCGGTAACAGACTATCGGTGCAATTCGTTTTCAAAGCTGACGTGTGGCTCTCAGACAATAGTAAACCCGTAGTAGTTTTTCCCTACATTTGGTTTACCGATAACGGGACTCGACCCAATCTAGCGGGCACTGTAAAGAATATGGGCGGTACTGGCCCTATTGAAATTTCATCACGTCGTGGAATTGAACTGGTTACAGTTAATGGTCTAACGCAAGGCACAACCTATTGGTGTGTTGCCGGGGTCGAACGTTACTCAGGTGATGCCACCAATGGTGTAGTCATATCCGGCACTCAATCTCGCCGAATGGAATTCGCCGCCATTTTTGTGTCGCCAAACGACGTACCAAATATGGCGGTTCTATACAATAACCCAACACCGCCGCCCGATCCGCCAGACCCCGCACCAACCTATAAGTATTTCACATACAAATATCGTCCGACATGGATTGCGTCCTATCAAGGCGACGGCGACTTGCGAACGGATAGTCCAGCCGTTACTACTGGCGATGGTTATTTGTTCTCTGGTCAAGCTCCCGGTTCCGTGCATGGTAATCAGCGCGCCTTGATTGGGTTTGACTACAATAAGATAGCATCCGATATTTCCGGGGGCGACCATGGAACCGCAACGCTCAACTTCAAATGTCAACACACCTGGGACGGTAGTGGAGCAACGCTACAAATTGGATGGCACAACTACACGTCCCGACCTAATAACTGGTCAACCGGGTCAGTCACCGAACAACAGTACACTAAGGAAATTAAGGCAGGGACGAAATATTCAGTCCCCATCAATAACTTCGCTAGCGGTGCTGGGGGTTCCGGCAAGCGGGGAATTGCTCTAGGACCACACACAAGTAGTGCACAACATGGATACAACTATCTAATTGGCAAACTCACCAGTACGGATCGTCCCGAATTGGTTATCACAGTCAGAAAGAGGACTAACTAATGGTAAACACGGTCATTAAGTCGGCGTACGGTCCCATCCTCGCCACCACAATTACTAAGGGCGACATCGTATTGAATGCTGCCGATAAGGCGGGGCATAGGATCACGCGAATCTATGGATACAACACTACTAAGGATCACAACAATAAGCGGTGCATTGACTTTATGCACTACGGCGATACTGCCATGCGTGACTGGCTCGTGAACTATCTCAAGACTAACGCTAAGTTTCTCGGCGTATGTGGAATCATTTCCAACCGTCGCGTGATGGGGTTCCCTTCCAACGGCGATTCTTACCGTGGCCCTGAGGGTGAATGGCGTAACTACATGACTAAGCCAGGACTTAACCCGCATACCGATCACGTTCACGTTGAATTCAACGCTACTCCGGCAGTCAATCCACCCGCTAAGGACGACAACCCCAAGCCAAAGCCTAAGCCTAAGCCGCCCGCTAAGTACCCAACGCCTAGCGCTACATGCGCCGTTTATTTGGACAAGCTACGGCCCGGGGAGACCAACTCAGATTCGGTGTACCGTTGGCGGCAAGCCATGAACGCCATTTCATTCGTTGGCGGTCGAGAATTGCCGCTAACTGGCGACTACGACTCAGCATTGGTTGCCGAAACTAAGAAATTCCAAGATCAAAAGTGTCACGACAAGCAAGACGGTTGGCCCGGACCGAAGCAAGCGCAATACGGTTTCGAACTGGCCGAAAAAGAAATGAAGCGTAACGGCGTCCGCTCGCTTGTCATTTACAAGGATTCGAGCATCGGCATCACTGACCGCAATCGAGTTGTCAAGGTTTGGTGACATGATATCCAACGAAGCGAATTTGCTTGAGGCTGCAATTGCCGCACTTAACGGTTGGCGCGAAACTGCAACGTCCGCAAATATCAACCTTGATACCGTAACGCTAATCTTCCCCAGTGGAGATTCTGTCCGGTTTATCTGGGATAGCTCAATTGACGATTGGCGAATTTCCACCCCAGCTTCCTAACGAATGATGGTAGGCATTCGGTAGGAAAACAGACAAAGCCATCACGCACAATTTGCGCGTGATGGCTTTGTCCTATATACTGTCCGTTATGAGGACACGATACGTAGTTGCAAGCCTTGCGACAATGGCAACTTGCCAAATATGCGGGGCAACCATTTCCGGCAATGCGGCCCAACGAAAACACGACGAATGGCACCGCAAAACCGACACCGACGATAATGACACACCGTCAAGCGTCGACAACCTCCCGACCAATATCTGTTTGTGCAGCCACCCACGGAATTACCACGACGGGGCATGTCTAATTAGCACATGCCGTTGCATAGAATATCAACAGCCAAAGGTTCCCAATGAACCGCCATTCTAACCTACACCGCTACATGTGCAAGTGTGGACACTCACTATCCCTTCACTCTCTCCGATGCCGCGAAATGGCTTGTTACTGCCAGCGGTTCGCCTATTCTATGACTAACACAAAGAAAGCATGGAAATGACAACTCTAGTAACACTCCCCAAAGCATTCACTAAGCAACGCTACGATGTATTCGATGATGATATCAAAGTCTACGAACAATACAAGCGTGATGGGCACGATGCTAAAATAGCACACGCAATTTTCGCCGCAACCGCAGACGATGAAATTAGCGTTGGATGCTGCCAATGCGGCGCTACATACCATCACGACTTTATGCATGGCCCTCAATTCGCCGAAAACAAATTGCTTGATTGGTTAGAAAAGCACCTTGACAAGCATCGTGCTAAGAAACCCATCGATACATAAGCTACCCTTTACCAAATCGTAATAAAGCCCGCTATGCCATCCGTGGTATAGCGGGCTTTGTTATCCCACCGTAATACTGTCCCACATCCCCGAATGCCCCCTCTAAAGGCGTATTAATGACCCCTCTAAAGCCGTGTTAATGGCGGAAATGAAGAATGCGATAATGAGTTGCACTAGGTGTT
>Ga0164243_10006774_pt1 | contig 17287 bp, 11 predicted proteins | sample OricompcompostOP_FD_108781 | JGI IMG/M metagenome (GOLD analysis project Ga0164243, IMG submission 108781) | Organic Plus compost microbial communities from Emeryville, California, USA - Original compost - Organic plus compost (OP) | ecosystem: Engineered > Solid waste > Mixed feedstock >... | reverse complement strand
TTAGGCTCATGACATGCATGCCTGGCCCGCTTCCGAAGTCCCCGCCCTGCCCGGTCAGGGCCGCGACCTGAGGATCCACGACACCGCGACCGACGGTCCGGTCACCCTCGACCCCGGCCCCGTCGCCCGTCTCTACGTCTGCGGCATCACGCCCTACGACGCCACCCACATCGGACACGCGGCGACCTACAACGCGTTCGACCTGGTGCAGCGCGTGTGGCTCGACAACAAGCGGCAGGTTCACTACGTCCAGAACGTCACCGACGTCGACGACCCGCTGCTGGAGCGGGCCGAGCGCGACGGCGTCGACTGGACCACGCTCGCCGAGCAGGAGACCGCCCTGTTCCGCGAGGACATGACGGCCCTGCGGATGCTGCCGCCCCGGCACTACATAGGCGCGGTCGAGGCCATACCCGGCATCGTCCCGATCGTCGAGCGGCTCCGTGAGCTCGGCGCCACCTACGAGATCGACGGCGACATCTACTTCTCCGTCGAGTCCGACCGGCACTTCGGCCAGGTCTCCCACCTGGACGCGGCCACCATGCGGATGCTGTCCGCCGAACGCGGCGGCGACCCGGACCGCCCGGGCAAGAAGAACCCCGTCGACCCGATGCTCTGGATGGCCGCCCGCGAGGGCGAGCCGAGCTGGGACGGCGGCTCGCTCGGCCGCGGCCGGCCCGGCTGGCACATCGAGTGCGTCGCCATCGCCCTCGACCACCTGGGCATGACCTTCGACATCCAGGGCGGCGGCTCCGACCTGGTCTTCCCCCACCACGAGATGGGCGCTTCGCACGCCCAGGTGCTCACCGGCGAGTACCCGATGGCCAAGGCCTACGTGCACGCCGGCATGGTCGCCCTGGACGGCGAGAAGATGTCCAAGTCCAAGGGCAACCTGGTCTTCGTCTCCCAGCTGCGGCGCGACGGCGTCGACCCCGCGGCCATCCGCCTGGCGCTCCTCGCCCACCACTACCGCTCCGACTGGGAGTGGACCGACCAGGTCCTCCAGGACGCCGTGACCCGCCTCGAGCACTGGCGCGCCGCGGTCTCCCGCCCCGACGGCCCGCCCGCCGAGGCGCTCGTCGAGGAGATCCGCGACGCCCTCGCGGACGACCTCAACGCCCCGGCCGCGCTCGCCGCCGTGGACCGCTGGACGGTCCTCCAGGAACAGCAGGGCGGCACCGACCCCGGCGCCCCGGGCATAGTCTCCCGAGCCGTGGACGCCCTCCTGGGAGTCGCCCTCTAGGGAAACGCCCTGAAGGGCGGGGGCACTGCGCGACCCGCCACAACGGCGCCGCACCCCCCGAACAGTGAAGAGGGGCCCCGTTCCCAGAACGGGGCCCCTCTTCACATCACGTCACTCCTCGGATGACTCGTCGCCGTCCTGATCCGTGTCCCGCCGAGGCGGCTTGGACGGCCGAGACCGCCCACCGGGCCCGTCCCGACGGAACGACGGCCCGCCGTCGGTGCCCTCGGCGGTAGCGTGCCCGGGCCCCCCGGGTGGGCCCGACGCCCCGTCCCGCCGCCGCAGATACCGCTCGAACTCCCGGGCGATCGCCTCGCCGGACGCCTCCGGCAGCTCCGCGGTGTCCCGCGCCTCCTCCAGCGTCTGCACGTACTCGGCGACCTCGCTGTCCTCCGCGGCCAGCTGGTCCACGCCCACCTGCCAGGCGCGCGCGTCCTCGGGCAGCTCGCCCAGCGGGATCCGCACGTCGATCAGGTCCTCGAGGCGGTTCAGCAGGGCCAGGGTGGCCTTCGGGTTGGGCGGCTGCGACACGTAGTGCGGGACGGCCGCCCACAGCGACACCGCGGGGACGCCCGCGTGCGTGCACGCCTCCTGGAGAATGCCGACGATGCCCGTGGGCCCCTCGTACTTGGTCTCCTCGAGGTCCATGCGGCGGGCCAGGTCCGGGTCGGACGTGGTCCCGCTGATCGGGACCGGACGGGTGTGCGGGGTGTCGCCGAGCAGCGCGCCCAGCACCACCACCAGCTCCACGCCCAGTTCGTGCGCGAAGCCGAGGATCTCGTTGCAGAACGAGCGCCAGCGCATGGACGGTTCGATGCCGCGCACCAGCACCAGGTCGCGCGGTTTCTCGCCGCCGACCCGCACCACCGACAGCCGCGTCGTCGGCCAGGTGATCTTCCGCACGCCGTTCTCCAGGAACACCGTGGGGCGGTTGACCTGGAAGTCGTAGTAGTCCTCGGCGTCGAGCGCCGCGAACACCTCGCCCTTCCACTCCCGGTCCAGATGCGCGACCGCGGTGGAGGCGGCGTCACCGGCGTCGTTCCAGCCCTCGAACGCGGCCACCATGACCGGGTCGATCAGCTCGGGAACCCCCTCGAGCTCGATCACCCAGCGCCTCCTTCCGACGTGCCCTCGTGTACGCACCAACCTTACGGCGTGTCCACGGGGGCTCCCGCAACTCCCCGCACAAGGGGAGTGCCCCAACACTGCCCCGCACGGCGGCGGGAAACACCCCGCGCGCCGGACCGCGGAACGCGGTGAGGGGCGGCCCCGTCGGCGCGGGCCGCCCCTCACCGCGCGCCGGCTCCCGTGCGGGGGAGCCGGCGCGGGCACGCTCACTTCTTGTCGAGCAGCTCCTGCACGTCCGCCCGGACCTCGTCCGTGGCCAGGCCGCGGATGGTCAGGGTGGTGCGGCGACGCAGCACGTCGTCCGCCGTCTCGGCCCACTCGTGGTCCCGGGCCCACACGACCTGTGCCCAGATCTCCGGGGCGTCCGGGTGGACACGCCGGGCCAGCGCCGGGTCCTCGTTCGCCAGGCGGGCGATGTCGAAGGCCAGCGACCCGTAGTGGGTGGCGAGGTGACGGGCGGTGTCCGCCGCCATGCGCGGGCCGGGCGCCGGGCCGTCCACCAGGAGGCGGTGGGCGACGGCGCGCGGGTTGGCCACACCGGGCAGCGGCAGCTTCTTCGGCAGCGCGCCCACCGGCTCGAAGTCCTCGCCCAGCGGGTGGCCGGGCAGCTCCTGCAGCTTGCGCATCACCGTACGGCCGATGTGACGGAACGTGGTCCACTTGCCGCCCGCGACGGACAGCATCCCGCCCCTGCCCTCGGTGACCACCGTCTCCCGCTTGGCCTTCGCCGTGTCGCCCGGACCGCCCGGCAGCACCCGCAGACCGGCGAAGGAGTACGTGATCAGATCACGGCTGAGCTGCTGGTCGCGGATGGAGAACGCGGCCTCGTCGAGTATCTGCGCGATGTCCTTCTCGTTCACCGCGACGTCCGCCGGGTCGCCCTCGTACTCCTCGTCGGTGGTGCCGAGCAGCAGCATGTCCTCCCAGGGGAGGGCGAAGGTGATCCGGTACTTGTCGATCGGCGTGGCCAGCGCGGCCTTCCACGGGGAGGTCCGCTTCAGGACCAGGTGCGCGCCCTTGGACAGCCGGATCGACGGGGCCGCGTCCGGGTCCTCCATGCGGCGCAGGTGGTCCACCCACGGGCCGGTGGCGTTGAGCACCAGCCGCGCGTTGACGCCGAACTCCTCGCCGGAGATCCGGTCCCGCAGCTCGGCGCCGGTGACCCGGCCCTTGGTGAAGCGCAGACCCGTCACCTCGGCGTGGTTGAGGACGACCGCGCCCGACTCGGCGGCCGCGCGGACCGTCATCAGCGCCATGCGCGCGTCGTTCATCTGGTCGTCGCCGTACACGGCGACGGCCTTGAGGTTCTCGGTGCGCAGCTCCGGCACGTCCTGCGCGGCCTTCGCCGGCGACAGCAGGTGGCCCACGCCGTCACCGAAGGCCGACAGCGCCGAGTAGGCGAACACACCGGCCCCGAGCTTCGCCGCGCCGTGCGGCCCGCCCTTGTACACGGGGAGGTAGAACGTGAGCGGGTTCGCCAGGTGGGGGGCCACCTGACGGGAGACCGCACGGCGCTCGAAGTGGTTCTCCGCCACCAGCTTCACCGCGCCGGTCTGCAGGTAGCGCAGACCGCCGTGGAGCAGCTTGGAGGAGGCGGAAGAGGTGGCTCCGGCGAAGTCGCCGGCGTCCACCAGAGCCACCCTGAGACCGGACTGCGCGGCGTGCCAGGCGGTGGAGATGCCCAGGATGCCGCCGCCGATGACGAGGAGGTCGTACGACGCCTTGGAGAGCTGCTCCCGGGTCTCGGCACGGCTCGGGTTCGGGCCGGACGCCGGGTGCGTCCCCAGGGCAGGTACGGACTGCAGGGTGGCTTCGGTGGTCATGGCGGTTCTACTCCTCGTCCTCGAGCCAGCCCATGGTCCGCTCGACGGCCTTGAGCCAGCTCTTGTACTCACGGTCGCGGGTGTCCGCGTCCATGCGGGGGGTCCACTCGGCGGCCCTGCGCCAGTTGGCGCGCAGGTCGTCGGTGCTGTTCCAGAAGCCGACGGCCAGGCCGGCGGCGTAGGCGGCGCCGAGGCAGGTGGTCTCGGCGACCATCGGGCGCACCACGGGAGCGTCCACGAAGTCGGCGAGGGTCTGCATCAGCAGGTTGTTGGAGGTCATGCCGCCGTCGACCTTGAGGGCGGCGAGCTCAACGCCGGAGTCCTTCGTCATGGCGTCGGCGATCTCCCGCGTCTGCCAGGCGGTGGCCTCCAGGACGGCGCGCGCGAGGTGCGCCTTGGTGACGTACCGGGTGAGGCCGGCGATCACACCGCGGGCGTCGGAGCGCCAGTACGGGGCGAACAGGCCGGAGAAGGCCGGCACGAAGTAGGCGCCGCCGTTGTCCTCGACGGACAGCGCCAGGGTCTCGATCTCGGCGGCGGTGGAGATCAGGCCCATCTGGTCGCGCATCCACTGCACCAGCGAACCGGTGACGGCGATCGAGCCCTCCAGGGCGTAGACCGGCTTCTGGTCGCCGATCTGGTAGCCGACCGTGGTCAGCAGGCCGCTGTAGGAGTTGATGATCTTGTCGCCGGTGTTCATCACCATGAAGGTGCCGGTGCCGTAGGTCGACTTGGTCTCGCCCTCGGCGAAGCAGGTCTGGCCGAACAGCGCCGCCTGCTGGTCGCCCAGCGCGGAGGCGACCGGGATGCCGCCGAGCAGGTCGCCCAGCTTGCCGCCCTTGATCTCGCCGTAGACCTCGGCGGAGGAACGGATCTCCGGCAGCATCGGCGTCGGGACGCCGATCGACTCGGCGATCTTCGCGTCCCACTGCATGGTGTGCAGGTTCATCAGCATCGTGCGGGAGGCGTTGGTGACGTCGGTGACGTGCCGGCCGCCGTCCGTTCCGCCCGTGAGGTTCCAGATGACCCATGTGTCCATGGTGCCGAAAAGGATGTCGCCCGCCTCCGCACGCTCCTTCAGGCCCTCGACGTTGTCGAGCAGCCAGCGCGCCTTGGGACCGGCGAAATAGGAGGCCAGGGGCAGGCCGGTCTCGCGGCGGAAACGGTCCTGGCCGACGTTGCGGCCCAGCTCACGGCAGAGGGCGTCGGTGCGGGTGTCCTGCCAGACGATCGCGTTGTGGACCGGCTCGCCGGTGTTCTTGTCCCACAGCACGGTGGTCTCGCGCTGGTTGGTGATGCCGATGGCCTTGATGTCGTCCCGGGTGATGCCGGCCTTGGCGACGGCGCCGGCGACCACCTCCTGGACGTTCGTCCAGATCTCGGTGGCGTCGTGCTCCACCCAGCCGGGCTTGGGGAAGATCTGCTCGTGCTCCTTCTGGTCGACGGAGACGATGCGCCCGTCGCGGTCGAAGACGATGCAGCGGGAGGACGTGGTGCCCTGGTCGATCGCGGCGATGAACGGGCCGGCGGTGTGGGCGTCGGTCACGGTGTGCTCCTGGAAGTTCCTTGGTTACGGGGCAGTGGGTTCGGCGCTACTACAACGAACGCGGGGGAAGCCTGCGAGGTCATCTATGCGAAGGCGACGTTGTAGACACCGGCCGCGATGGCGCCGCCGATCAGCGGACCGGCCACCGGGACCCAGGCGTACGACCAGTCGGAGCCGCCCTTGTTGGGCAGCGGCAGCAGGGCGTGGACGATACGGGGGCCGAGGTCACGGGCGGGGTTGATGGCGTACCCCGTGGGGCCGCCCAGCGACAGACCGATCGAGACCACCACGAGCGCGGTGATCAGACCGCCGAGCACGCCGAGGCCGTTGCCCGCGTCGTTGAGGCCCTGCGTGAGCACGGCGAGCAGCAGCACGAAGGTGCCGATGATCTCCGTGGCGAGGTTCTGCACCGTGTTCCGGATCTCCGGACCCGTGGAGAAGATGCCGAGCACCGGGCCGGCGCCCTGCTCCTGCGCCTCGACCGCCTTGGCGGAGGTCGTCTGGGCGCCCGGGCCGCCGACGATCTCCTTGTCGGTGAGGTGGGCCTGGAACTGGCCGTAGTACGCGAGCCACACCAGGGTGGCGCCGATCATCGCGCCGAGGATCTGCGCGGCGAAGTAGGTCGGAACGTTCGCCCACCCGCCGTCCTTGATGGCGAGCGCGAGGGTCACGGCCGGGTTCAGGTGCGCGCCGGAGAGCGGCCCCGATATGTAGACCGCCGTCATGACGGCGAAGCCCCAGCCGAAGGCGATGGCGAGCCAGCCGGCGTTACGGGCCTTGGAGGCCTTGAGCGTCACGGCGGCGCACACACCGCCGCCGAGCAGGATGAGTATGGCGGTACCGATGGTCTCGCCGATGAAGATGTCGGAGCTGGACACCCGCGACTCCTTTGTCCTTCGTCCAGGGATGCCGACCCCCGGGTCCCTCCGGGGATTGGCGCCCTCAGGGGGTGAGAGCGTTGCCGGCCCTTGGCGTTGTCCCACTCTAGCGCGTATTGCCGGTAGGTGTTCGACAATGCCGACCGATGGACGGGAGTCTTGCCCGGCACCGAAGATGCGTCAAGAGTCTCGGTTGTCGAAAGTGCGATCGTTACTGATCGCTGGGCCGACCGGGTCGGACCCGTCGGCGGGCATATGCGTCCGCGGGCGTGCGTGAGCCCCGGTCCGCCGTCGGGGCGTCCGGGTGCTGTGTGTTTCCGTCGTGCGGTGACCGCCGGCGCGCGGCGGTCCGCTCAGAAGCGTCCGGCGCCCAGGTCCCGCGACACCGCGCGGGCGCAGTCCCGCACCGCCGCGATCAGCTCGGGCCGCAGCTCGCCGTCCTTGCGCAGCCGCTCCACGGCGCCCGTGATGCCGACCGCCCCGACCGGCATGCGCCGCCGGTCGTGGATGGGCGCGGCGAGCGAGGCCACGCCCTCCCAGGTCTCCTCCACGTCCGCCGCGTAACCCCGCGCGCGCGTGAGGTCGAGGATCTCCTCGAAGGACTCGACGTCGCACACCGTGCGGTCGGTGAACGCCTTGCGGTCGGCCTCCAGGGCCTCGCTGTGCGCGACCGGGTCGTACGCCGACAGCACCTTGCCCAGGGCCGTGGAGTGCAGCGGCTGCATGGCGCCGATCTCCAGCACCTGGCGGCTGTCGTCGGGCCGGAAGACGTGGTGCACGATCAGCACGCCCTGCTGGTGCAGCACCCCCAGGTAGACGCTCTCCCCGCTGGAGCGGGCCAGGTCGTCCGTCCACACCAGGGCGCGGGCCCTCAGCTCGTGCACGTCCAGGTAGGTGGTGCCCAGGCGCAGCAGCTCCGCGCCCAGCTGGTAGCGGCCCGAGGCCTCGTCCTGCTCGACGAACCCCTCCTGCTGGAGGGTGCGCAGGATGCCGTGGGCGGTGCCCTTGGCGAGGCCCAGCGAGGAGGCGATGTCCGAGAGGCCGAGCCGTCGCTCGCCGCCCGCGAGCAGGCGCAGCATCGCTGCCGCCCGTTCGAGCGACTGGATGTTCCGTGCCATCGCCGTACTGCCTCCGTCCCCTTCGAGCGCCGACTCGCGACGTCGCTGCCGCTGTTCGGCAATGCCGAACACTACCGGTCGATGCCGACCCTTCGCTAATGGTCGGTCATGATCGGTCGCGTCTCTCCCACCCCGACCGTCGCCCGTCGGCCATATTCGTCCGGCCCGTGGACGCCCCCGACGTCAGGGGACTGTCCCGGATACCCTGACGGCGTGCGCCCTGCCGGGGAAGCTCGAACAGATGACTTTTCCGGGCAGCCGCAAAGCCGACAGCCGTCGCACCTGAGGGAGCCCCTTTCATGGCCTCGTTGCCGCTGACCCCTTCCGCCGACAGCCGGACCCGTGTGTCCGCGCTCCGAGAGGCCCTGGCCACCCGTGTGGTGGTCGCCGACGGAGCCATGGGCACGATGCTGCAGGCCCAGGACCCCACTCTCGAGGACTTCCAGAACCTCGAGGGCTGCAACGAGATCCTGAACCTGACCCGCCCCGACATCGTCCGTTCGGTCCACTCCGAGTACTTCGACGCGGGCGTCGACTGCGTCGAGACCAACACGTTCGGAGCCAACCTCACCGCATTGGGCGAATACGACATCGCCGAGCGCGTGCTGGAACTGTCCGAGGCGGGCGCCCGCATCGCCCGCGAGACGGCGGACGAGTTCACCGGCCGCGACGGCCGCCCGCGCTGGGTGCTGGGCTCCATGGGTCCGGGCACCAAGCTGCCCACCCTCGGCCACACCACGTTCGGCGCCATCCGTGACGCCTACCAGCAGAACGCGGAGGGCCTCCTCGCCGGCGGCGCCGACGCGCTGCTCGTGGAGACCACGCAGGACCTGCTGCAGACCAAGGCGTCCGTCATCGCCGCCCGCCGCGCCATGGAGGCGATCGGCCTCGAGGTGCCGCTGATCGTGTCCGTGACGGTGGAGACCACCGGCACGATGCTGCTCGGTTCGGAGATCGGCGCGGCGCTGACCGCGCTGGAGCCGCTGGGCATCGACATGGTCGGCCTGAACTGTGCGACCGGCCCCGCCGAGATGAGCGAGCACCTGCGCTACCTGGCGCGTCACTCCCGCGTCCGCCTGTCGTGCATGCCGAACGCCGGTCTGCCCGAGCTGACCAAGGACGGCGCCCACTACCCGCTGACCGCGCCCGAGCTGGCGGACGCGCAGGAGACGTTCGTGCGGGAGTACGGGCTGTCGTTGGTGGGCGGCTGCTGCGGCACCACACCGGAGCATCTGCGGCAGCTGGTGGAGCGGGTGCGGGAGCTGGAGCCGGTGGAGCGCGATCCGCGTCCGGAGCCGGGTGCGGCGTCGTTGTACCAGTCGGTGCCGTTCCGGCAGGACACCTCGTATCTGGCGATCGGTGAGCGGACGAACGCCAACGGGTCGAAGAAGTTCCGTGAGGCGATGCTGGAGGGCCGCTGGGACGACTGTGTGGAGATGGCGCGCGAGCAGATCCGTGAGGGCGCGCACATGCTCGACCTGTGCGTCGACTATGTGGGCCGGGACGGTGTGGCGGACATGCGGGAGCTGGCCGGCCGGTTCGCGACCGCCTCGACGCTGCCGGTCGTGCTGGACTCCACCGAGGTGGACGTGATTCGGGCCGGGCTGGAGAAGCTGGGCGGCCGCGCGGTGATCAACTCGGTGAACTACGAGGACGGTGACGGTCCTGAGTCCCGTTTCGCGCGGGTGACGGAGCTGGCGCGGGAGCACGGGGCGGCGCTGATCGCGCTGACCATCGACGAGGAGGGCCAGGCGCGCACGGCGCAGAAGAAGGTCGAGATCGCCGAGCGGCTGATCGCGGATCTGACCGGGAACTGGGGCATCCGTGAGGAGGACATCCTCGTGGACTGTCTGACGTTCACGATCTGCACCGGTCAGGAGGAGTCCCGCAAGGACGGCATCGCCACGATCGAGGGCATCCGTGAGCTCAAGCGCCGTCATCCGGACGTGCAGACCACGCTGGGCCTGTCGAACATCTCCTTCGGCCTGAACCCGGCCGCCCGCATCCTGCTCAACAGCGTGTTCCTGGACGAGTGTGTGAAGGCGGGCCTGGACTCGGCGATCGTGCACGCCTCGAAGATCCTCCCCATCGCCCGCTTCAGCGAGGAAGAGGTCCGAACCGCCCTCGATCTGATCTACGACCGGCGTTCGGAGGGTTACGACCCGCTGCAGAAGCTCATGCAGCTGTTCGAGGGGGCGACGGCGAAGTCGCTGAAGGCGGGCAAGGCCGAGGAGCTGGCCGCGCTGCCTTTGGAGGAGCGTTTGAAGCGGCGCATCATCGACGGCGAGCGCAACGGTCTCGAAGCCGATCTGGACGAGGCGCTTGAGACGCGCAAGGCGCTGGACATCGTCAACGACACCCTGCTGGACGGCATGAAGGTCGTGGGCGAGCTGTTCGGGTCGGGGCAGATGCAGCTGCCGTTCGTGCTGCAGTCGGCCGAGGTGATGAAGACGGCGGTGGCTCATCTGGAGCCGCACATGGAGAAGACCGACGAGGCCGGCAAGGGCACGATCGTGCTGGCCACGGTGCGCGGGGACGTGCACGACATCGGCAAGAACCTGGTCGACATCATCCTGTCGAACAACGGCTACAACGTCGTCAACCTCGGGATCAAGCAGCCGGTGTCGGCGATCCTGGAGGCCGCGGACGAGCACAAGGCCGACGTGATCGGCATGTCGGGTCTGCTGGTGAAGTCCACGGTGATCATGAAGGAGAACCTGGAGGAGCTCAACCAGCGCGGCCTGGCCGCCGACTACCCCGTCATCCTCGGCGGCGCCGCCCTCACCCGCGCCTACGTCGAACAGGACCTCCACGAGATCTACCAGGGCGAGGTCCGCTACGCCCGCGACGCCTTCGAAGGCCTGCGCCTGATGGACGCCCTCATCGGCATCAAACGCGGCGTCCCGGGCGCCAAGCTTCCCGAGCTGAAGCAGCGCCGGGTGCGCGCGGCGACCGTGGAGATCGAGGAGCGCCCCGAGGAGGGCAGCGTCCGCTCCGACGTGGCCACCGACAACCCGGTCCCGACCCCGCCGTTCTGGGGCACCCGCGTCGTCAAGGGCATCCAGCTCAAGGAGTACGCCTCCTGGCTCGACGAGGGCGCGCTGTTCAAGGGCCAGTGGGGTCTGAAGCAGGCCCGCACCGGTGACGGCCCCACCTACGAGGAGCTGGTGGAGACCGAGGGCCGGCCGCGGCTGCGCGGTCTGCTGGACCGGCTCCAGACGGAGAACCTGCTGGAGGCGGCCGTGGTCTACGGCTACTTCCCGTGCGTCTCCAAGGACGACGACCTGATCATCCTGGACGAGGAGGGCAACGAGCGCACCCGCTTCACCTTCCCCCGCCAGCGCCGCGGCCGCAGGCTGTGCCTGGCCGACTTCTTCCGCCCGGAGGAGTCCGGCGAGAAGGACGTCGTCGGCCTGCAGGTCGTCACCGTCGGCTCCCGCATCGGCGAGGAGACCGCCCGGCTGTTCGAGGCCAACGCCTACCGCGAGTACCTCGAGCTGCACGGCCTGTCCGTCCAGCTCGCCGAGGCCCTCGCGGAGTACTGGCACGCCCGTGTCCGCTCCGAGCTGGGCTTCGCGGGTGAGGACCCGGACGCCATGGAGGACATGTTCGCCCTGAAGTACCGGGGCGCCCGCTTCTCCCTCGGCTACGGCGCCTGCCCCGACCTGGAGGACCGCGCCAAGATCGCGGACCTGCTGGAGCCGGAGCGTATCGGCGTGCAGCTCTCCGAGGAGTTCCAGCTGCACCCCGAGCAGTCCACCGACGCCATCGTGATCCACCACCCGGAGGCGAAGTACTTCAACGCCCGCTGACCCGGTCCGGCGACGCCCGCCGGGCCCGTGCGGCCGCCGCCCCGGCGGCCGCACCAGGCACTTCCGGCGCGCACGACGTACACTGGTCGGTCCACTGCAGGCCGGTTCCCCACGTGGGAACCGGCCTGATCGTCCCTACAGGAGGTAGGTGGATGACCAGTACGCTCCCCGCGCTCGGAACCCTTACGGCCGAAGGCTCGGCCCTCCAGGCGGTACTCCTCGACATGGACGGCACCCTGGTGGACACCGAGGGCTTCTGGTGGGACGTCGAGACGGAGGTCTTCGGCTCCCTCGGCCACACCCTCGACGAGGCCTGGCGCCATGTGGTGGTCGGCGGCCCCATGACCCGCAGCGCGGGATTCCTGATCGAGGCGACCGGGGCCGACATCGGCCTCGACGAGCTCACGGTCCTGCTCAACGACGCCTTCGAGAGCCGCATCGACCACAACCTGCCGCTGATGCCGGGCGCCACGCGGCTGCTCGCCGAGCTGGCCGAGCACGAGATCCCGACGGCGCTCGTCTCCGCCTCCCACCGGCGCATCATCGACCGGGTCCTGCCCGTCCTGGGCGCCGAGTACTTCGCCCTGTCCGTCGCCGGTGACGAGGTGCCGCGCACCAAGCCGCACCCCGACCCCTACCTCGCGGCGGCCTCCGGACTCGGCGCCGACCCGGTGCGCTGCGCGGTGGTCGAGGACACGGTCACCGGTGTCACCGCCGCCGAGGCCGCCGGCTGCCAGGTCGTCGCCGTGCCCTCCGTGGGCCCGATCACCCCGGCCGCCCGGCGCACGGTCGTCCCGTCGCTGGACGTCGTGGACCTGCCGTTCCTGCGCGGTCTGATGACGGACCTGCGCTGACCGGTCACGCGGTGTGCAGCTCCGCCGGAACCGGCATGCGCGGCGCTCCGTTCAGGGGCCGTACCGTCCGAGCCGGCCGCATGCGTTTCCGGCCGCCGGTGGCCGAATGCCTAAGGCCACCGAGACCCTTTCACAGGTGATATTCACCACATTCACAGGGCGCGACAACGATGTCCGGGCGCGCATCCCGCCCGATTGGGGAGATGCCCGGCGCGCCCATGTGTCCTGATTGGTGGGAAGCTGCACCAATCCTTCCCCGGTCATCCCTGTCGGTCCGTTCACACCTGGTGCCACTGCGTGATGAGGCCCCAACTCCGGGGGCCGGCAACCCTCCTGCGGACGCGGACTAATGTCGTCGCGAGAACCACCCCCCTCCCTGCCCGTCGCCGTGCCGACCCCTGCACGCGCGGACGGCACGGAGTCGACGACGTCCTGGAGAAACTCGAGCATGAACCGCAAGACTTTGGTGCTGGCGGCCGCGATGGGCCTGCTCGCGCCGGTGCTCGCCGCCTGTGGTGACACCGAGAGCGGCAGCGGCGACGGCGATGCGATCGTCGTGGGCACCACGGACCGGTTCACCGCATCCGAGGAGGAGGGCCTCGCCCCCCTCGACCCCGCCTGGGCCTACGACGTCGGCACCTGGAACATCCTGCGGCAGACCGTCCAGACCCTCATGGTCCAGCCCCGCGGCGACGGCGAACCCGTGCCCGACGCGGCCGAGTCCTGCGGCTTCACCGACGCCGGCAACGAGCGCTACAGCTGCACCCTGCGCGACGGCCTCCAGTTCGCCGACGGCGACCCCATCACCGCGGCGGACGTGAAGTACTCCATCGACCGAGCCCTCTCCCTCAAGGGCGACAGCGGTGTCTTCGCCCTGCTGTCCACCGTCGACACGGTCGAGACCCAGGGCGACCGCGAGGTGATCTTCCACCTCAAGGCGGCCGACGCGACCTTCCCGTACAAGCTGTCCACCCCGGTCGCGGGCATCGTCAACAAGGACGACTACGCCCAGGACAAGCTGCGCGAGGGCTTCGAGGTCGACGGCTCCGGCCCGTACACGATGGAGAGCGAGGTCAAGGGCGGCGCCCTGGTGCGCGCCACCTTCACCAAGAACCCGTCGTACAAGGGCGCGCTCCAGGTCAACAACGACAAGGTCGAGCTCGTCGCCTACGACAACGCCGACCTGATGGGCGAGGCCCTCGAGTCCGGCGACATCGACGTCATGACCCGCAGCATGTCGCCCGAGCAGATCCAGAAGCTGGCCAACGCCACCGACGGCGACATCGAGCTGGTGGAGAGCCCGGGTCTGGAGATCCGCTACCTGGCCTTCAACACGAAGGCCGAGCCGGTGAAGGACAAGGCCGTCCGCCAGGCGATGGCCCAGCTGATCAACCGCGACGAGCTCGTCGCCAAGGTCTACGGCAGCCAGGCCGAGCCGCTGTTCTCGCTGGTGCCCGCCGGCGTCACCGGCCACTCCAACGCCTTCTTCAACAAGTACGGCGACGCGAACGTGGTCAAGGCCCGCGAGCTGCTCGAGGACGCCGGCGTCGACACCCCGGTGAAGCTCACGCTGCACTACACGACCGACCACTACGGTCCGGCCACCAAGACGGAGTTCGAGCAGCTCAGCAAGCAGCTCAACGACAGCGGCCTGTTCCGGACGGACATCGAGGGCACCTCCTGGGACAAGTTCCGCAAGGCGGGCCAGGACGGCAAGTACGACGTCTACGGGATGGGCTGGTTCCCGGACTTCCCGGACGCCGACAACTTCCTCTCGCCCTTCCTGGCCGAGGACAACTTCCTCAACTCGCCCTACGTCAACAAGGCAGTCCGCAAGGACCTGATCCCGCAGTCGCGCCGCCAGGCCGACCGCCTCAATGCCTCGAAGAGCTTCACGGAGATCCAGGACATCGTCGCCGACGACGTCCCCGTGCTGCCGCTGTGGCAGGGCAAGCAGTACCTCGCCGCCCGTGACGACATCACCGGCACCGCCTACGCGCTCAACTCCTCCTCCACGCTCCAGCTGTGGGAGCTCGGACGCGGCGTCAGCGGCTGACGAATCTGTACGCCGGGATCCGGTGGCTCGGTCCGGACCCACGGAAACGACAAGGCATCGCTCGTGAACCTGCGCACCCAGTGGCCGGCACTGCCCCTCGTGGCCGTGCTGGCCTCCGGCCTGCTGACCGGCTGCGGCTCCGAGGACGGGGACGCGGCGTCGAACGGCTCCACGATCGTCGTCGGCATGTCCGACGACGTCCTGGCCACCGACCCCGCCTCCGGGTACGACCCCGGATCCTGGCTGCTGTTCAACAACGTCTTCCAGTCGCTGCTCGGCTTCCCCAAGGGAGGCACCGAGCCGCAGCCGGACGCCGCGGAGAGCTGTGGGTTCAGCGACAGCGCCACCCGCGTCTACACCTGCACGCTGCGGGACGGACTGAAGTTCAGCAACGGTGACCCGCTCACCTCGGAGGACGTGAAGTTCTCCTTCGACCGCATGCTGAAGATCGACGACCCCGACGGTCCCGCGGTCATGTTCCCGACCCTGGAGAAGGTGGAGACGCCGGACGAGAAGACGGTCGTCTTCCGCCTGAACACGGCCGACGCCACCTTCCCCAGCAAGATCGCCTCCGGTGCCGGCGCCATCGTCAACCACCGCGAGTACGACGCGAACGGTCTGCGCGAGGACGGCGAGGCGGTCGGCTCCGGCCCGTACAAGCTGGACTCCTTCGACGACGGCAAGGCCGTCTTCTCCGTCAACGAGCACTACAGCGGCTCGGCCGAACCGCAGAACTCCGGTGTGACGCTGCAGTTCTTCCACGGCGACCAGGACGGTCTGAAGAAGGCCCTGGAGAAGGGCGACGTGGACATCGCCTACCGCGGTCTCACCGCCCAGGCCATCAGCGACATCGAGAAGGCCGACACCGGCGACGGCAGCATAGAGGTCGTCGAGGGCAGCAGCGCCGAGGTGCAGCACCTGGTCTTCAACATGGACGACCCGGTCGCCGGGCGGCTCGGCGTCCGCAAGGCCATGGCCTACCTGATCGACCGCGACGCCCTGATGCACGAGGTGTACGAGGGCACCGCCACCCCGCTGTACTCGATCATCCCGGCCGGTGTGGCCGGCCACAACACGGCCTTCTTCGACACCTACGGAGCCCGCCCCTCCAAGGCCAAGGCCAAGGCCGCGCTGGAGGAGGAGGGCATCACCGGGAAGGTGGAGCTGACCCTCTGGTCCACCCCGGCACGCTACGGCCCGGCCACCGACCAGGAGCTCGAGGCGATCGCCGAGCAGCTCAACGCCAGCGGCCTGTTCGACGCCGACGTGAAGTCCGTCGAGTTCGCCCAGTACGAGAAGGACGTCGCCGCCGGCAAGTACGGCGTCTACGTGAAGGGCTGGGTGCCGGACTACCCGGACGCCGACAACTTCACCGCGCCGTTCTTCGGCGAGGGCAACGTCCTCTCCAACAACTACAAGGCGGGCGAGATCACCAGGACGCTCCTGCCGCGCACGGCCGCCGAGAGCGACCGCGGCGCCACCGACAAGGAGTTCGGCGCGATCCAGGACAAGGTCGCCGAGGACGTCCCGGTGCTGCCCATCTGGCAGGGCAAGCAGTACGCGGTCGTCCAGGACGGCGTCTACGGGCTGGAGTACTGCCTCGACGCGTCCACCGTGTTCCGCTTCTGGGAGCTGAGCAAGAGCAGCTGACCCGCCGCACCACATGAGCGTGGGGGCGCCCTCCCGGCCGGGAGGGCGCCCCCACGCTCATGTGGTGCGGAGAAGACGCGCGCGCTACTGGGCGCCGGGGCGCACCAGCCCGCTCTCGTACGCGTACACCGCGGCCTGCACGCGGTCGCGCAGGCCCAGCTTGGTCAGCACATGGCCGACGTGCGTCTTCACCGTGGTCTCGCTGACGAACAGATCGGCGGCGATCTCCGCGTTGGACAGCCCGCGCGCCACCAGCTTCAGCACCTCGACCTCGCGGTCGGTCAGCGTGTGCAGCGTGTCCGGCACCGGCTCCTCGCCGGACGGCAGATGCGTGGCGTACTTGTCCAGCAGCCGGCGCGTGATGCTCGGCGCGAGCATCGCCTCACCGGCGGCCACCACCCGGATCGCCTGCACCAGCTCGCCCGCCGGGGCGTCCTTCAGCAGGAAGCCGCTGGCCCCCGCCTTCAGCGCCTCCACCACGTACTCGTCGAGGTCGAACGTCGTCAGCACCAGCACCTTCGCCGGGCCGTCCCGCTCCGGGCCGGTGATCTGACGGGTGGCCTCCACCCCGTCCATCCGCGGCATGCGGATGTCCATGAGCACCACGTCGGGCTGCAGCGCCCGCACCTGGTCCAGGGCCTGGAGCCCGTCCCCGGCCTCGCCGACGACCGCGAGGTCCTGTTCGGCCTCCAGGATCATCCGGAATCCGGTGCGCAGCAGCGGCTGGTCGTCGACCAGTAGGACGCGGATGGCCACGTAAGTCTCCTTCGCTAGTCCGGCCCCATTCTGCCCTGCTCGGCCCCGCCGGACTCAGGCGCCCTCAGGGGCAGGGGGTAGGGCGGGGGAGTGCCGCCGAACTCCGGGCAGTGCGCCTGGTGGTCGCACCAGCCGCACAGCTTCGTCGGACGCGGCCGCCAGTCGCCCGTCTCGGTCGCCTTCCGGATCGCCTCCCACAGCGCGAGCAGCTTGCGCTCCACCCGCTCCAGATCCGCGAGCACCGGGTCGTAGGTCAGCACGTCCCCGCTGCCCAGGTACACCAGCTGGAGCCGGCGTGGGATCACGTTCTTCAGGCGCCACACCACCAGGGCGTAGAACTTCATCTGGAACAGCGCGCCCTCCGCGTACTCCGGGCGGGGCGCCTTGCCCGTCTTGTAGTCGACGATCCGGACCTCGCCCGTG
>Ga0164243_10006771_pt1 | contig 17293 bp, 11 predicted proteins | sample OricompcompostOP_FD_108781 | JGI IMG/M metagenome (GOLD analysis project Ga0164243, IMG submission 108781) | Organic Plus compost microbial communities from Emeryville, California, USA - Original compost - Organic plus compost (OP) | ecosystem: Engineered > Solid waste > Mixed feedstock >... | reverse complement strand
GGCCGCGGTCGGCCGCGCCGGGTGGCTGATCGGGGACGGCGGGTGGCTGGTCGGCGGTGGCGCGCATCGGGCGGTCCCGGGCCAGCCGGTCCAGTTCGCCGGCCAGGTACCGGAGGTGTTCGGCGGCGCGGGCGTTGGCGGCGTCGCGGCTGCTGTCGTCGGTACCGGTGAAACGGCGGTCGCAGCCGGAGCAGTGCGTGGCGATCCGGTCGCTGACCGCCTGGCAGGCGGGGCAGCGGCGGCGGGCCAGGTCGGTACGGGCCCGCATCGCGCGGCGGTGCAGCGTCGCCGCGGCGGTACCCCGGTCGGCGGCGGCGACGAGCCGGCCGGGCAGTTCGGCATCGGGTACCGGTCGGCCGTCGACCGACCGCGCCGCCTCGGCCAGCCGGGCGAGGGCACGGCGACCGGCACGGCCACCGCCCGGGTCGGCCGCGACGGTCACGATCAGCGGGTACCAGCCGAGGACGGCGAGCCGCAGCAGCCCCGGCCCGGTGGTTCGCGCCCAGGTACGCGACAGCGCGGCGTCGGGGGCGGACACCCGCCAGCCGTCGGCGGCGGCGACCGCGGCGTCGAGCAGGTCGACGGCCGGGCCGGTCAGGTACCCGACGGGCAACAGCAGGTGTACGTAGTGGCGTCCGGTCCAGCGTCGACGCGGCGCTGCGCCACCCGGCTCGGTCACCTGTCCCTCCCGTACCGGCGGTCGGTGTCACTCTTCGTATTCGCGGGAAAACACGCACCGGGTGGGAAACAGCCCATCCGGCCGGCGGAGAGCCTATCCTTCTCCGGCCGCCGTAACCCGCCGGAGGGCACCCGGTCGGTCGGCCCGATCACGCGACCGGGTGCGTACCAAACGTTTGTTATGCATCCCCGGGCCCCGTGCGTACCAAACGTTTGTTACGTACTGGTGGCACGCGCGGGCCGCCGAGGCACCGAACCCGCGTGCGGCGGCGCGCCGCGCCGAATCGACTCCGTACCGCACCGGCGCAGGCCCTACCATCCACGCAGGGGGCAGCCGGGGGCGTCGGATGGCGGGCCGTCACCCGCCGACCCGGGGACCGGGGGGCGCACGGGTACCCGCGGCCAACGCGCGGGGTCGGCACCCGTGCTGCCGTACCCGCGCAACGATGCGGCCCGCCGGGTCGCGTACCGCCAGTCACCGGGAGGCGCTCGCACGTGCTTGAGGCCGTTGGACTCCGCCCGCCGGAGTGGCGTACGTACCAGGTCCTGATGCGGCTGCCCACCGGTACCGCCGAGGAGCTCGCCGACCGGCTCGGGCTCGGCGTCGCGGAGGTCACCGCGGCGCTGACGGTACTGCAACGGCGCGGTGCGGTGACCCGGACGGCGGAGGATCCGCGCCGGTTCCGGGCCGTACCGCCGGATCTGGCGTTCGGGCCGGACCTGCGGCGACGGCAGCACGATCTGGCCGTGGTGGCGGAGGCGGTCGAGCGGCTGTCCGCCGAGTACCGCAACCAGCTGGCGCTGCGCGGCGCCGGTGACCTGATCGAGGTGGTGTCCGGCGAGGCGATCGCGCCGCGGATCGTGGAACTGCAACGGAAGGCGCAGCGGGAGGTCTGCGCCATCATGAAGGCACCGACGTTCGCGGTACGGCCGTCGGAGAACGTGGCCGAGCAGGAGGCCCTGCGCGCCGGGATCCGGTACCGGTCGATCTACCCGCGCGAGGTGCTGACGCTGCCGGACGATCCGTTCGAGCTCGCCGATTCGCTCTGCCGGGGTGAGCGGGCCCGGATCGTGGACGAGACGCCGCTGAAGATGATCATGGTGGACCGCGCCGTCGCGGTCGTGCCGGTACTGCCGGCCTCCTCGCCCGAGCCGTCCGCGCTGCTGGTGTACCCGAGTGGGTTGCTGGATGCGCTGGTGGCGCTGTTCGAGGCGCTGTGGGCGAACGCGACGCCGCTGCTCGCCGCCGACGGGGCGGTACGGCAGGGCGACGACAACGCACCCTCGCCGCAGGACCTGCACCTGCTGTCGCTGCTGCTCGCCGGGCTGACCGACCAGGCGATCGCGGCGCAGCTGGGGTTGTCCATGCGTACCGTGCAGCGCCGGGTGCACGACCTCATCGAGCTGGCCGGGGTGCGTACCCGGTTGCAGCTGATCTGGCGGGCCGCCCACCGCAACTGGTTGTGAGCGGTCCGCCCGGCGCTGGGGTCCGGGCGGACCGGTCGGCGGAAACGGCCGCCAGTTCTACCTTCTGCGCCGGGCCCGGCACCGTTACCGCGGTCAGCCCTTGAGCGCGCCGCCGAGCGCGAACGAGCCGGACAGCTTCCGCGACATCACCAGGTACAGCACCGCGACCGGGACGCAGTAGCAGATCGAGAACGCGGCGAGCTCGCCGTACTGCACGCCGCCGTGCGCGGGGTCGAAGAACGTGAAGATGCTGACCGAGGCGGGCAGCTGGTTCGGATCGATCAGCAGGACGAACGGGACGAAGAAGTTCCCCCACATCTGGATGAACGTGAAGATCGTCACGACGATCACGCCGGGCCACATCAGCGGCAGCACGATCCGGCGCAGCGTCTGCATCGGGCCGGCGCCGTCGGTCCAGGCCACCTCTTCCAGCTCGACCGGTACCGCGTCCATGAAGTTCTTCATCAGCCAGATCGCGAACGGCAACGCGGTGGTACCGAGGAACAGCACCGCCCAGCCCATCTGGTCGATCAGGTTCAGCTGGGTGAACATCGCGTACACCGGGATCATGATCGCGGTGATCGGCAGGCCGGTGGAGAACAGTACGGTCAGCAGGAACGGCCGCTTCGCCCGGGATCGGTAGCGGGACAACGGATAGGCCGCGAGCACCGACACCACGACGGTGAGCAGGGTGCCGCCGCCGCACAGGATCAGCCCGTTCAGGATCGGGCGGAACAGCGTGTCCACCGTGGCCACGTGGGCGAAGTTGGCCCCGCTGAGGTGGTCCGGCCACCGGACCCGCAGGCTCTGTTCCGGGCTGAGCGAGGCGGTCAGCACCCACAGCATCGGCACCAGGAAGGCCAGGCCGATGAGCACGAGTACCAGGTTGGCCGCGAGCCGCGGCGCGAACCGCCGGCCCTGCTTGCGCGGGCGCGTCCGCGCCGTCGCGACCGTCGAAACCGGACTGTCTACTGTAGACAACTGTGCCATCAGTCCGCCTCCGGACGCAGCGCCTTGAGGTACACCAACGAGAACAGCGCGCCGATCACCAGCAGCACCAGTGCCATCGCGGTGCCGTACCCGATCTCGTAGTTCTGCAACGCGGTCTGGTACGTGTAGATCGGCAGCGTGGTGCTCTTGTTGCTGGGGCCGCCCTTGGTCATCGCGAAGATGAGCCCGAACACCGACAGCGTCTGCAACGTGATCAGCATCAGGTTCGTCGCGATGGAACGCCGGATCACCGGGATCGTGACGTGCCAGAACCGTTGCAGCGCACCGGCTCCGTCCATCGCGGCGGCCTCGTTCAGCTCCTGCGGTACCTCCGCGAGCGCGGCGCCGTACACCAGCATCGAGAACGCGGTGCCGCGCCACACGTTGGCCAGCGACACCGCCAGGATCGGCAGCGTGTACAGCCAGTTCTGCTGCGGCAGGTGCAGGAACCCCAGGATCTCGTTGAGCGTGCCCTCGTCCCGGAAGAACGCGTACATCAGGTACCCGGCAACGATTTCCGGCACCACCCAGGCCGCGATCACCAGCGCACCGACAATCTGCCGCAGCACGGCGCTGGCCGCCCGCATCAGTACGGCGATCACGAGGCCGAGGATGTTCTGCCCGACGATGGCGGACAGTACGGTGAAGACGAGCGTCTCCCAGATCGCGTGGTAGAAGCGGTCGTCCTCGAACGCCTTGGTGAAGTTGGCGGCGCCGACGAAGTGCGTCTCGGCCGCGCCGGTCAGCTGCATGTCGGTGAACGCGTAGTACACGCAGTACGCGATCGGGCCGGCCAAGAACGCCAGCAGCAACACGATCGCCGGCAGCAGGGGCAGACCGCGTACCAGGGTGCGGCGGCGATGCGCCGACCGGGCCCCGGCCGGCGCATCAACGACGGTGCTACTCATTGCTTCGTACCGGAGACCTTGGTCGTGTGGCCGGCACCGACGATGTCGCGTACCGCCTTGTCGTAGTCGGCCGCCGCCTGCGCCGGCGAGGAGCTGCCGGTGGTCACCGCCTCCTGCTGCTCGGTGATCGCGGTCGACAGCTTCGGGTACTCGGCGTACGCCGGCCGGTAGTGCGTGTACTTCACCAGGTCAGTGAAGAACTTGACGGTCGGCGCGGCCTTCAGGTACTCGGGGTCGGCGGCGACGTCCGATCGCACGGCGATGTTCTGCGACGCGTTGTCGTACGCCATCGCGTTCTTCTCGGTCTGCATCGACTTGATGAACTCCCACGCCAGGTCGGGGTTCTTGGCCTGCCGGGTGATCGCCCAGCTCCAGCCGCCGGACATGCTCGTCTTACCGGGAGCCTGCCCGTGCTGCGTCGGCATCGCCGCCCAACCCAGGTCCTTCGACCACTGCTTCCACGGCTTGCCGCCGGTGGGCAGCCAGTTGTTCGCGGTGAACGAGCCGTCGATGGTGAAGCCGATCTTGCTGGCGGGCAACCATTCCAGGTTGATGTTGTTGGCGATGTTCGCGTCCAGCGCCGCCGACGGCTTCGGGGCGAGACCGGTCGAGTACACGGTCTTGTAGAACTGCAGGGAGTCCCGGAACCCCTTGCTGCCCACCACCCACTTCTTCTGCTGCGGGTTGTACAGCTGGTCGTCCGTGCCGTACAGGAGCATCTCGAAGCCCTGCATCGCCGCGTACTCGCCGTTCGCCTTGCCGGTGTAGACGTTCATCGGCGTGACGCCCGGTACCTTCTTCTTGATCTGCCGGGCCGCGGCGAGCAGGTCGTCCCAGCTCTTCGGCTGCCAGGTGGTCGGCAGGCCGGCCTTGCGGAAGATCCGCTTGTCGTACCAGATCCCGCGGGTGTCGGTGCCGTCCGGCACGCCGTACACCTTGCCGTCCAGCGCGGTGACCGACTTCTTCGCGGTGGGGAAGAACTTGCTCCACTGCGACCAGGTCTTGACCCGGGAGTCGATCGGCTGCAGGAACCCGGCCTTGATGTCGGAGTTGATCAGGAACGTGTCCTCGTACGCGAGGTCGGGCGCGGTGCGCGGCGACTTCATCATCAGGTCGAGCTTGGTGTAGTAGTCGTTCTCGGTGGCCTGGATCGGTACCAGTTTGACCGTCTTGCCCGGATGCGACTTCTCGAACTGCTTCTTGACCGTGCCCAGGAAGTTGTCCATGTAGCGGACGTTGTTGTTGGTGTTGCGCTGATACGCAATCGTGATCTCGTTCTTGGATTCGCCGGACGAGCCGCAGGCCGCGAGCGTCGACAGTGCGACCGCTCCGGCCAGCGAGGCGGCAGCGATGGATCGGAACCGCATGGCTGCTGTGTCCTTCCCGCATGGGGCGTCCCGGGCATGTCGTACGCACGCCCACCTGGCTACGCGAGACACCGGTATTCCAACTGAGTTGCTTGAAAGTAAATCCATTGGATTAACTACGTCAATGACCAGTGCAGATCGGGATCGCAGCGAGGCACGCTTCGACCCTTCGATGCCACCGGGCGTACCCGAGCCGGGACGGTTCGGGACCAACCTGCCCCGGGTCGGCGGGTACAACCAGGCGGTGGTGCTCGACGCGATCCGGCAGGCGAACGGCATCAGCCGGATCGAGCTCGCCACGCAGACCGGTCTGCGGCCGCAGACCGTCTCGAACATCGCCCGCCGGCTGCTCGCCGCCGGGCTGATCGCCGAGGCCGGCCAGGCGCCGTCGCGGGGCGGCAAGCCGCGCACCCTGCTCACCGTCCGGCCCGACGCGTACTTCTCCATCGGCGTGCACCTGGATCCCGGCGCCATGGTCTGCACCCTGGTCGATCTCGCCGGCGACATCGTGTACCGGAACCGGCGGCGGCTCTCCACGGTCGGCGACCCGGCCCGGCTGGTACCGGTCGTGTGCCGCGCGGTGGATCGGGCGGTCACCGGCGCCGGCGTACCGCGGGAGCGGGTGCTGGGGCTCGGCGTCGCGGTACCCGGTCCGCTGGACACCCGGCACGGCATCGTGGTGGAACCGCCGAACCTCGCCGGCTGGCACCAGGTCGCACTGCGCGACGCGCTGCAGCAGGCGACCGGACTGTCCACAGTGGTCGACAACGACGCGACCGCGGCCGCGGTCGGGGAACGCTGGGCCGGTGGCGCCGACCGTACCGGCAGCTTCCTGTTCCTGTACCTGGGTACCGGCATCGGCGCCGGCATCGTGCACGCCGAGCGGGTGCTGCGCGGCGACTCCGGCAACGCGGGCGAGCTCGGCCATCTCGTCGTCGTACCGGACGGGCGCGAGTGCCGCTGCGGAGCGCGCGGCTGCCTGGAGGCGCACTGCTCCCCCGCGGCGCTGGTCGCCGACCTCGTCGACCGGTACGGGCCGGCCGCGGCGCGGCGGCTCGGGCTCACCCTGGCCGCGGACAAGGTGCGTACCGACTTCGCCCGGCTCTGCCGCGCCGCCGCCGACGGTGACGGCGCCGCGTCCGACACCGTCCAGGTGGCCGCGCGGCGCATCGGCACGGCCGTACTCGGTGCGGTGAACCTGCTCGACGTGGCGCGGGTGGTGCTCGGCGGCGACGCACCACCGGGCTTCGCCGAGCCGGTACGCGCCGCGATCGACCGGCAGGTCAACGGGCAGGCGATCGCCCGCCGGGTGCGTACCGTCGCGATCGAGCCGAGCCTGGTCGGTCCGGACGCGGGCGCGGTCGGTGCCGCCTCGCTGGTGCTGCACGGCCGGTACGCGCCCGGGTGGCGGCTGCTGCTCGGCACCGACGCCGCGCACTGACCCGCCCCGCGGCGACGCCGGCCCGACACGGTACCCGGTTCGCTGGCCACCAATCGTGATCGTGACATCATGCACGGGTGACGGCGTTCGAGGTGTGGGCACCGGCGGTGTCGCGGGTACGGGTCCGGCTCGACCCGCCGGACGGCACCGTGCACGAGATGGTCGGCGACTCCGGCGGGTGGTGGCGGATCGAGCTGCCCGAACTGCCGGCCGGTACCGACTACGGTTTCCTGCTCGGCGACGACGACACGCCGCTGCCCGATCCCCGGTCGCGGCGCCAGCCGGCCGGCGTGCACGGCCCGTCCCGGCTGTACGACCAGGACGCGTACCGGTGGTCCGACGACGGCTGGACCGGGCGGGCGCTGCCCGGCAGCGTGCTGTACGAGCTGCACGTCGGTACGTTCACGCCGGGCGGCACGTTCGACACCGCGATCGACCGGCTGGACCACCTGGTCGATCTCGGCGTCGATCTGGTCGAGGTGCTGCCGGTCAACGCGTACAACGGGATCCGCAACTGGGGCTACGACGGCGTGCTGTGGTACGCGGTACACGAGCCGTACGGCGGGCCGGACGGGCTGAAGCGGTTCGTGGACGCCTGCCACGCGCGCGGGCTGGGCGTCGCACTCGACGTGGTGTACAACCATCTCGGCCCGTCGGGGAACTACCTGCCGCGGTTCGGGCCGTACCTGAAGGAGGGCCGGAACACCTGGGGCGCGCTGGTCAACCTGGACGGCCCGGACTCCGACCCGGTTCGGCAGTACATTGTGGACAACGCGCTGATGTGGTTGCGGGACTACCACATCGACGCGCTGCGACTGGACGCGGTGCACGCGCTGTCCGACGAGCGGGCGGTACATCTGTTGGAGGAGCTGGCGACCGAGGTCGACGCGCTGTCCGCGCGGCTGGGCCGGCCGCTGTCGCTGATCGCCGAGTCGGACCGGAACGACCCGCGGCTGGTCACGCCGCGCCCGGCCGGCGGGTACGGGCTCGCGGCGACCTGGGACGACGACGTACACCACTGCGTGCACGCGATGCTGACCGGGGAACGGCAGGGCTACTACGCGGATTTCGGCTCGGTGGCGGGGCTCGCCAAGGCGTTCACCGGTGCGTACTTCCATGATGGCAGCTGGTCGAGTTTCCGCCGGCGGCACCACGGGCGGGAGGTGGATCGGCGGCTGACGCCGGGGCACCGGTTCGTGGTGTTCCTGCAGAACCACGACCAGATCGGCAACCGCGCCACCGGCGACCGGATCTCCGCGACGCTGTCCGACCGGCTGTGCCGGGTCGGCGCGCTGCTGATCCTCACGTCGCCGTTCACCCCGATGCTGTTCATGGGCGAGGAGTGGGCGGCGAGCTCACCGTGGCAGTTCTTCACCAGCCACCCGGAGCCGGAGCTCGCCGCGAGTGTCCTGAGTGGACGGCGGGCCGAGTTCGCGGCGCACGGTTGGCCGTCCGGTGCGGTACCCGACCCCCAGGACCCGGAGACCTTCGCCGCGTCGGTACTGCGCTGGGAGGAGCTGGCCGAGCCGCGGCACGCGTCGATGTACCGCTTCTACCGCCGGCTCATCGCACTGCGCCAGGCCATCCCCGAGCTGACCGATCCCCGGCTGGACGAGGTACGCGTGGACACCGGCGCCGACTGGCTGACCGTCCACCGTGGACAGTACCGGATCGCGGTGAACCTGGCCGGCAGACGGCGTGCGGTGCCGCTCGCCGGCGTACCGGTGGACGTGCCGCTCGCCACGGCGCCCGGCTTCGTCTACGCCCGGCACGAGGTGCAGCTGCCACCACACGCCGGCGCCATCGTACGGTGCCTGCCCGTGGTCCGGGATCAGCCGGTCAGTGTCATGGCGTAGATCCGCACCCGGGTGTCGTGATCCCAGGCGGTACCGGTGAGTCCGGGCTCGACCCACTGCGGCACCGACGGTTCGGCCAGGGTCACCGAGCGGACCTGCTTGCTGTCGTCCAGCGGTACCGTCGTCCGGTACAGCGAGACCGGCGTGTCGTCCTTGCCGTTCGTGCCGATCCGGTACGGCATGTCCAGCGCGACGCCGTTGCCGAAGGACGGATCGTCGGCGCCCCAGTCGGACAGCTCGATCCGTACCGACGCGGTGCTGCCGTCGGCGTAGGTGACCACGGCGGTGCCGCCGGCGCTGCCGGTACCGCCGTCGGTTGCGGCACCGAGGATGTCGAGGCTGCCGTACCGGCCGGCGGGCAGGGCGAGCGACCGTCCGTCGGCGGTGACGAAGTTCGGTGCCGTACCGGACGTCGGCGGCGCCTGGTACGGCACGCCGTCCAGGGTCGTCCGCCCGGGTGCGGGCAGCAGGTCCGCCGCGTAGCTGGCACCGTTGCCGTCGAAGTCGCCCGCGCCCGGCTGGTCGGGCGTCGCCACCCCGTCCCGGTCGTACCCGCCGCTCAGGTCGACGGCGCAGGACGTGCCCACCGAGTACGCGCACCGGCCCGGCCTGCCGACGGTGACCATCGCCGTGCGCCGCACCGACGTCCGGTGCATCGTGACGGTGACCTCGACCGCGTACCGGCCGGGTGCGGTGCCGGGTGGTGCGGTGACGGTGATCGGGACCCGGGCCTCGGTCGGCAGCCCGCCGGACTCGACCGGTACGGCACGGCTGCGCGGCGACACCGACCAGCCGTCCGGCGCGGCGGTGGTGACGCGCACCGTTGCGGTACCGGGATCGGTCGCCAGCGTGGTCAGCGTGAGCCGTTGCCGGGACGGCCCGGTCGCCGATGGCTCCACAATGGACTGTCCCGGCGACAGCGACGCGTCGACGGTACTCGTGGGATCGGCGACGGTGTCGACCGACGGCGGCGCGGCGTCCGGTGCGGTGGCCCAGCCGGTCGGCGTGCTGCTGAGCGTATAGTCGATGCGCCCGCCGTGCGCGATGTCGCCCTGCCCGACCCAGGACCGGTTCCAGGGTTTGCCGTTCACCGTCGCCGCCGCGATGTACCGGTTGCGCATGCTGCTACCGGGCGCCGCGATGCGCAGCGTGCCGCCCTGCCGGTCGCGGTACCGTCCGATGTGGACGATTGCGCGGTCGAACTGTGGTGTCGTCACGACGTAGAAGTTGGCGCCGCTCATCGTCGGGTAGAGGCCGAGCGACGACAGCACGTACCAGGACGACATCTCGCCCATGTCGTCGTTGCCCGGGATTCCGGTGGGGCTGTTGGTGAACAGCGTCTCCGCGGCCCGCACCACGGTCGCGGTGTGGCCGGGCTGCCCGGTCCACGCGTACTGGTACGGCGCCAGCAGGTCGATCTCGTTGTTCGGGTTGTACGTCGTCGGCCCGTAGTAGTCGTACGGGTCGCGCACCCACGCGGTCCGCGCCGTGCCCGCCGGATCGCGACGCAGCTCGTCGTACGCGAAGAACCGGTCCAGCCGCTCGGTGGTCGCCGCACGCCCGCCCAGCATCTCGGTGAGGCCGGCCGGATCCTGCGGTACCAACCACTGGTACTGGGCCGGATCTCCCTCGTGGAACGCGTGCTCGCCGGTGCCCCGGTGGTACGGGCGCAGCCAGGTGCCGTCCGCCGTCCGCGGCCGGAACAGTCCGATCCGGGTGTCGTACAGGTGGTGGTACCACTGGCCGCGCCGGGCGAACATGGCCGCGTCGTCCGGATGCCCGAGCCCCCGCGCCATCAGCGCCAGGGACGCGTCGGCCGACGAGTACTCCAGCGCCGTCGACACCGGGTAGTAGCAGTCGTTGTCGTTGCCGTGCGTCGGGCAGCACGCGGCGCCGTCGGTGGGACACCGATTCGCCACGTGCAGCCCGTACGGGATGTAGCCACGCTTCGCGTACTGGTCCACCGCGGCACGGCCGTTCTGCGGCGCGGTCGCCGGCGGCCGCCGGGTGGCGTTGGCCCGCACGTACCGGTACGCCTGCTCGGCGGCGGCACCGGACAGCAGCCCCTTCGACCACCCCTCCACCAGGTACGGCGTGATCGGGTCGCCGGTCATGATGTTGCCTTCCTGGTTCCCCAGGTACCACCGGGGCAGCCAGCCGTCCTGGCGGGCGATCGCGAGGATCGACAGGTCGACGTCCCGCGCGACGTGCGGGGCCAGCAGCTCGATCAGCTGGTTCTGGGTGCGGTACGTGTCCCACAGCGACAGGTTGCTGTACGGCGTGAAGCCGTCCGCCCGGTGCACCGTGCCGTCGAAGCCGAGGTACCGCCCGTCCACGTCACCGATGACGTTCGGGTCCAGCGTGGCGTGGTACAGCGCGGTGTAGAAGGCCACCCGCTGGTCGTGCGCGCCGCCGGAGATCTCCACCCGGTGCAGCATCGCGTTCCAGCGCTCGTGCAGCGCCCGGTGCGCCGCGTCGAAGTCGAAGCCGTACCCGGAGGTCTCGGCGGCGAGGTTCCGCCGCGCCCCGGCCAGCCCGGTGTACGACAGGCCGGTCTTGACCACGACCGGCGTGTCGTCGTGCCGGGTGTCGATGCTGACCCAGCCGCCGTTGTCGCCGTTGCCGGTCGACTCCCGCGATCCGGGCCGCCGGCCCGATCCGGACCAGGTGCCGTGCCCGGTGAACGGGCGGCTCAGCCGCGCCACGAAGTACGTCCGACGGGAGTCGGCGACCCACCCCTCGACGGTACGGTCGCCCACGATGTGGATCGACGACGCCGACACCCCGGCGCCGGTGTTGAACAGCACGTTGGCCGCGCCGGTACGCGGGAACGTGTACCGCTGCCAGCCGGTACGGGTGGTCGCCGTCAGCTCGGCTGTGGTACCGGAACCGAGCCGCACCCGGTAGTAGTCCGGCCGGGCCTGCTCGTCGGCGTGGTCGAACCGCTGCGCGTACTCGGCCGGATCGGTGGAGGTGATCGGCCCGGTGGTCGGCAGCATCGGTACGTAGTTGAACCGGCACCCGTTGACCGTGCTCTGCCCGAACCCGGCGATCCGGGTCGCCGCCTTCGTGTCGCAGCCGGTACCGCCCGAGTCGGTCGCCACCAGCGGGACCTCCTGCGCCATGCCGAACGGCGCGCCGGCGGCGGGGATGTCCAGCCCCTCGTTCTCGGTACCGATGAACGGGTTGACCAGCGCGGTCAGGTCGGCGTCGGTGCCGTCGGGGTGCGGGCTCGCCGGTACGGGTCCGGCCGTACCGGCGCCGAGCAGTGCGGACAGCAGAACCGCGACGAGCACTCGGGTACGACGAGAGGACGGCATGCGCACACCACCTTTGACATCGTTGTCAGAGAGCCTGGCAGGGGCGCTCCGCCGCTGTCAAGATCCCGCTATATCCACAAAGGACAGTCATTGTCCCCCACGCGAGCTACGCGCAGGTGTCCGCGCAACGGTGACGACTCCGACCCGGCCGATCCGTAGCGTCCACCGCAGCCGCGGCACTCCGGCCGCGGATCCGGCTAGGGAGTCCTCGTGCGAACGTTCTTCAAGCTGCTGGCACAACTGGCGGTGGTCGTGGTGGTGTCGTTCCTCGGCGGGCACGGGCTCGCCGCCACCCAGGGCCAACCGGTACCGATGCTCGGCGTCGGCGTGCTGACCGCCGTCCTGGCCCTGCTCGCGTACGCCGGCCTGGTACGACTCACCGAGCGCCGCCCCGTCACCGAGCTGGCGCTCCGCAGCGCGGTACCCGGCCTGGGCCTCGGCACCGTCCTCGGCATCGTGGTGTTCGGCCTCGTCATCATCGACATCTACTTCCTCGGGTACTACCAGGTGCACGGCCAGGGCTCGACCACCGCAGCGGTCGGCCTGTTCGGCTTCATGGCGGCGGCCACCGCCACCGAGGAGCTGATGTTTCGCGGCGTGCTGTTCCGGATCATCGAGCGGCGCACCGGTACCTGGCTCGCCATGCTGCTGACCGGCCTGCTGTTCGGCGCGTACCACCTGATCAACCCGGACGCGAGCGTGTGGGGTGCGGTCGCCATCGTGCTGGAGGCGGGCGGGATGCTGACCGCCGCGTACATCGCCACCCGCAGGCTGTGGGTACCGATCGGGCTGCACCTGGGCTGGAACTTCGCCGCCGCCGGCATCTTCAGTACGGTCGTGTCCGGCAACGGCAGCAACCAGGGCCTGCTGCGCGCGACGATGTCCGGCCCCACGCTCATCACCGGCGGCGACTTCGGCCCGGAGGGCAGTCTCTACTCCATCCTGTTCTGCGGGCTGACCGCGATCGGGTTCCTGATCGTCGCGCACCGGCGCGGGCGGATCGTGCCGCGTCGCGCGCGTATCGTCCGGGTCGACGCCGCCGCTACGCTGCCGCAGTGACCGCTCTCACGCGGATCCCGGAGTCGTGGCGTCGCGTCGGCGCCACGATCTGGTACATCCCGCTCGCCCTGGCGCTGTTCGCACTGTCCCTGGTACCGGCGCTGCACCGGTACGGCACCCAGGTCGGCGGCGTGCCGCCCCGCCCGTTCGACGTGCTGGCGCTGCTGGCGGTGGCGTTGCAGTGCCTGCCGCTGGCCGTACGGCGGCGCTGGCCGATCTGGTGCCTCGGCCTGGTGTCCGCCGGCTTCGCCGTCGACCAGCTGCGCGGCTACCACACCCTCGCCGGTACCGCGCTGGTCGTGGCGCTGATCGGCGTCAGCGCCACGCTCGACCGGTACCGGCGGATCACCGCACTCGCGTTCTCGGCGGCCCTGGTCCCGCTGGCGATCGCGCTGAACCGGATCGGCACCGGCGAGACACTCACCGACTACGCCGTGCTGTACCTGCTGCTCGCCCTGGCGTGGGGCATCGGGGCGTGGTGGCGGGCGAACCGGAAGGCGGACGCCGAGCACCGGCGGCGGGTGGCCGAGGCGACCCGTACCGCCGAGCGCACCCGGATCGCCCGCGAGCTGCACGACGTGGTCACCCACCACGTCACCGCGATGGTGGTGCAGGCCGAGGCGGCCCGGTACCTGACCGCCGCGCCGGACCGGCTCGCGGACACCCTGACCGCGGTGTCCGACACCGGCCGGCGCGCCATCACCGACCTGCGGCACCTGCTCGACCTGCTCAACCCGGACCACGGCGGTGAGCCGCGGGCGCCGGTCGTCGGCGGGCTGCGTACCCTGGTGGACCAGACGCGCCGGGCCGGCCAGCCGGTCGACTTCAGCGAGGAAGGCGAGCCGGACCCGGCGTCGGGCAGCGCCGATCTGGTCGCGTACCGGGTGGTGCAGGAGGCGCTGACGAACGCCCTCAAGTACGCGCACGGCGGCCGCACCGCGGTCCGGGTGCACCACGGCGAACGGGAGATCAGCGTGGCGGTCAGTACCGACGGGTCCGGCCGACCGGCCGGCACCGGCGGTGGCGGACGCGGCCTCGCCGGCCTGCGGGACCGCGTCGACGTGCTCGGCGGCCAGTTCGAGGCGGGCCCGCGACCCGACGGCGGTTTCCTGGTACGGGCCCGGATCCCGGCCCGGAAGCCCTCGTGACCGCACCGATCCGGGTACTGGTCTGCGACGACCAGATCCTGATCCGTACCGGCCTCGCCACGATCATCGACGCCCAGCCGGACCTGGAGCTCGCCGGCGAGTGCGGGGACGGCCGGGCGGCCGTCGACCTCGCCGCGCGGCTGCGGCCGGACGTGGTGGTCATGGACGTGCGCATGCCGGTACTGGACGGGATCGAGGCGACCCGACTGCTCGCCGGTGCCGGTGTCGAGCGCCCGGTCAAGGTGCTCGTGGTGACCACGTTCAACCTGGACGAGTACGTGTACCAGGCGTTGCGTGCCGGCGCCAGCGGGTTCCTGCTCAAGGACGCGCCGCCCGCGCAGCTGCTGCACGGCATCCGTACCGTCGCGAGCGGTGCGGCACTGCTCGACCCGGAGGTCACCCGGCAGCTCGTCGGCCGGTACGCGGCCCGCATCCGCCCCACCGACCCGCCCACCGCCGACGTCCCGCTCACCCCGCGCGAACTGCAGGTACTGCGCCTGATCGCGGACGGCCGCTCGAACAGCGAGATCGCCGGGACGCTGCGGATCAGCCAGGAGACGGTGAAGACGTTCGTCTCCCGCATCCTCACCAAGCTCGACCTGCGCGACCGCGTCCAGGCCGTGGTGTACGCCTACCGCAACGGCCTCGTCACCTGACCCGTGGCCGGTGCGGCGGCGTCAGGCGCAGGAGGGTACGGCGGCCAGTTCGGTGCGGGCGCGCGCGGCGGCACCGATGGTGACCGCATCCGCGCCGAGCGCCGCCGGTACGACCCGGGGCGTACGGCCGCTGACCGGTGGCTCGGCCGCCAGCGCCGCGCGGATCGACGGCTCCAGCAGCGACCAGGCGCCAGTCACGCCACCACCGATCACCACCGTGGTCACGTCGATGACGCCGGCGGTGATGAGGATGCCCCGGGCAACGGCGGCCCCAGCGGTACGCAACACCGCCAGCGCATCGGGATCCCCGCGTTCGGCCGCGTGCGCGACGTCTCGTGCCGTGCCGGACCGGCCGGTACGGTCGGCGTACCGGGCGGCGATCGACCGCCCCGCCGCGAGCGTCTCCAGGTGGCCGCGGCCGCCGCACGAGCAGGGCAGGTCGCCGAACCCCGGTACGTGGCCGATCTCGCCGGCCGCGCCGTGCGGTCCCGCGTACAACGTCCCGTCCAGCAGCAGCGCGCCGCCGACGCCGGTGCCGAGCATCAGGCCGAGCACGTGCCGCTCCCCCGCGACCGCGCCGCCGGACACCTCGCCGCGCAGGAACGCGTTGACATCGTTGTCCAGGAACGCCGGTACGCCCAGGTCCGTCTCGATCGCCGCGGTGACACCGAAACCGGACCAGTCGACGAACGAATCGCTTGCCACCAGTACCGTTCCGGTCGCCGCGTCGACGACGCCGGCCGCGCCGACACCGACGCCGAGCAACCGGACGCGGGTACCGGACAGCAGGCGGCGGATGCCGTCGAGCACGGCGCCGACCATGGCCGTACCGCCGCGATCGGCCGGCGTCGCCAGTACGAGTCTGTCCATTATGGACAGTTCCGGGGAGACGAGCGCGACCTGGGTCGTGGTACCACCGATGTCCACCCCGGCGTACGCCACCGGAACCGTCACGCGCCGGCCCCCGCGACCGCCTGCCGGGCGGCACGGCGGCGGCGCTGCACGGCCGGATCCGGCACCGGTACGGCCGCGAGCAGCCGCCGGGTGTAGTCCGTCTCCGGATGCAGCAGCGTCGCGCCGGTACTGCCCTGCTCCTCGATCCGGCCGCCCCGCAGCACCACCACCCGCGCGGCGAACTGCTGCACCACGGCGAGGTCGTGCGACACGAACAGGCAGGCGAAACCCAGCTCCGCCTGGAGTTCCTCGATCACCGACAGCACCGCCTGCTGCACGCTGACATCCAGCGCGCTGGTCGGCTCGTCGGCCACCAGCAGGCGCGGTTCCAGCACGAGCGCGCGGGCCAGGCTGACCCGTTGCCGCTGCCCGCCGGACAGCTCGCGCGGCGCCCGGTCGGCCAGGGCGCGCGGCAACCGTACCCGGTCGAGTACCTCCTCGACCCGCTCCCGGCGCTGCCGGGCCGACATCCGCCGGTGCACCCGCAGCGGCTCGGCCACGCACTCGGCGACGCTCATCCGGGCATCCAGCGACGCCACCGGATCCTGCAGTACCACACCGATCCCGGCGCGCAACGCGCGGCGGGCGCGGCCCCGGGTGCGGCGCAGGTCGGCGTCGAACAGCCGGACCGTACCGGCCGACGGCGCGATCAGGCCCAGCGCGACCCGGGCGGCCGTCGACTTGCCCGAGCCGGACTCGCCGACCAGCCCGACGGTCTCCCCCGCCCGTACGGCCAGGGACACGCCGTCGAGCGCCCGGACGGCACGGCGACCACGCCCGAACACCACCGACACGTCGCGCAGCGACACCACCGTGTCGCCGTCCGGCTCCGCCGCCGCCACCGTCCGATCCGGACGGTCCACAGTGGACTCAGCGACGGTGAGCCGGGGTACGGCGGCGAGCAGGCGCTTGGTGTAGTCGTGGCTCGGGCGCAGCAGTACCTGATCGACCGGGCCGGTCTCCACGATCTCGCCCGCGTACATCACCGCGACCCGGTCCGCGAAGTCGGCGACGACACCCATGTTGTGTGTCACCAGCAGGACGCCGGTGTCCGCCTCGGCGGCGAGTTCCCGCAGCAGATCGAGGATCTCCGCCTGTACGGTCACGTCCAGTGCAGTGGTCGGTTCGTCGGCGATCAGCAGCCGCGGGCTGTTCGCGATCGCCATCGCGATCACCACGCGCTGCCGCTGCCCGCCGGACAGCTGGAACGGGTACGCCGAGGCGCGCCGCTCCGGCTCCGGGATGCCGACCCGCCGCAGCAGCTCCACCGCCTCCCGCCGCGCCTCCGCGGCCGGTACCCGGCGGTGGTTGCGGATCACCTCCGCAATCTGGGTACCCACCCGGCAGAGCGGATCCAGCGCCGTCGCCGGTTCCTGGAACACCATCGACGCGACCCGACCGCGCAACCCACTCAGATCACGCGCGCCCACCACGTCGGTACCGGCGATC
>Ga0164243_10006770_pt1 | contig 17293 bp, 15 predicted proteins | sample OricompcompostOP_FD_108781 | JGI IMG/M metagenome (GOLD analysis project Ga0164243, IMG submission 108781) | Organic Plus compost microbial communities from Emeryville, California, USA - Original compost - Organic plus compost (OP) | ecosystem: Engineered > Solid waste > Mixed feedstock >... | reverse complement strand
GTCATCGTCGAGCGCCGTCCCGAGGATGCGAAGCTCGTGAAGCTGCCCGCGAAATGCCCGATCTGCGGCTCGGATGTCGAGCGCGAGGAGGGCGAGGCGATCGCGCGCTGCACGGGCGGCTTGTTCTGTCCGGCGCAGCGCAAGGAGGCGATCCGCCATTTCGCGAGCCGCCGCGCGCTCGACATCGAGGGGCTCGGCACGAAGATCATCGATCAGCTCGTCGACGGCGAGCTCGTGCACAGCCCCGCCGATCTCTACGAGCTCACGCTCGAGCAGCTCACCGAGCTCGATCGCATGGGAGAGAAGTCGGCTGCGAAGCTCATGACGGCGATCGAGAAGAGCAAGAGCACGACGCTCGCGCGGTTTCTGTACGCGCTCGGCATTCGCGACGTCGGCGAGGCGACCGCGGCGGCGCTGTCGAATCATTTCGGCAAGCTCGATGCGCTGCTCGCGGCCGACGAAGCGGCGATTCAGGAGGTGCCGGATATCGGCCCGATCGTCGCGGCGCACGTGCAACACTTCTTCCAGCAGCAGCACAACCGCGAGGTGATCGACGAGCTGCGCAACCTCGGCGTGAAGTGGACGGAACAGAAGCCGCGCACGGTCGTCGAGGGGCATCTCACGGGCAAGTCGTTCGTGATCACCGGCACGCTCGACAGCATGAGCCGCGACCAAGCGGCCGATCGCATCACCGCGCTCGGCGGCAAGGTGTCAGGCAGCGTTTCGAAGAAGACGTCGTATGTGGTCGTCGGCGCGGAGCCGGGATCGAAGCTGCAGAAGGCGCAGGAGCTCGGCGTGCCCATCCTGGACGAAGCGGGATTCCTGCAAGTGTTGAGCTCACCCTCTCCCGAAGGGAGAGGGTGAGGGAATCCGCGCGCGAGGCGCGCGGCCGCCGTCCGGCCCTTACCCGCGCTGTCGCGCCACCTCTCCCTGCGGGAGAGGTGGGGAGCCCTAGATCTTCTTCTCGATCTTCGCGCCCTTGCGAAGCTCATCGAGATACGACTGCAGCTTCTTGCGCTGAACGATCACTTTCACGCGGTCCTTCACTTCATCGAACGCCGGCGCATTCGGCGCGCGGGACTCTTCCAGCTTGATGACATGCCAGCCGAACTGGCTCTGCACCGGCGCTGCCGTGAGCTGACCGGGCTGCAACGCAGCGACGGCGTCGGCAAACGGCTTCACCATCGTATCGAGCGTGAACCAGCCGAGATCGCCGCCGCTTTTCGCCGACGAGTCCTTCGACTTCTGTTCCGCGAGCTTCGCGAAATCGGCGCCGCCTTGCAGCTCCTTCGTGACCGCCTCGGCCGTGGCCTTGTCCTCGACCAGAATGTGCCGCGCATGATATTCGCGCGGCATCTGCGCGACTTGCGCGTCGTACTCGGGCTTCAGCTCCGCGTCCGTGACCGGATGATCCTCGAGATACTTCTGCAGGCCCGCGTCGACGATCACGTTCATGCGCGCGAGCGCGAGCTGATCTTCCACCTTCGTCTGTTTCGCGATGCCTGCCTTCTCGGCCGCTTCCGCGGCGAGCTTCATGCCGATGAACTGATCGAGGATCTGCGAGCGCTCCTCGGCCGTGAGCTCACGCTTGGACTGCTGCTGGACGCTTTGCAGGTACATGTCGAATTCCGACTTGTCGATCGGCTTGCCGTTCACGGTCGCAACGGCGTCGGCGGAATCGGCGGCAGGGCTCGCGGCGTTGCCGCATGCCCCGAGGAGCAGCAGCGTCGGAAGCACGGCGAGGGCGATGGTGTGGCGATTCATACGATCCCCTGAAGAGATGAAGATAGAGAGATGACGGTGGAGAGATGAAGAAGCAGTCAGAGTGGTCCGACGTTGCGGCTAGCCGGCTTCGGCCGGTGTGAACGCAGCGATGCTCAATGCATGAATGTCCGTTTGCATCATGTCGCCGAGCGCCCGATAGACGAGCTGGTGGCGCTGAATCGGCCGCAGCCCCTCGAACGCCGTCGAGACGATGCGAACCCTGAAATGGCCCCTGCCGTCGCGAGCGCCCGCATGGCCTACGTGCAAGTGGCTGTCGTCGATGACTTCGATGCTGCTGGCGTCGAAGCCGTTGGACAGCCGCTCGCGGATTCGTTCAATGCGAGGTTTCATTGGAATGCCGCTCATCGATCGGGGGATGCTCCGGGAAGCCGTTCCACTTCACGACGATCCACCACATCTGCACCATCACGAAGATCATGAGGAACGCGAGCAGCACGAACTTCGAGACGACCCAGGTATCGCGCGAATAATTGAACGCGACGTACAGATTCAGGCAGCCGAGCACGAGAAAGACTGCGATCCAGGCGAACGACAGGCGAGTCCAGCGCTGATGGGACAGCACGATGTCGCCGCCGAGCAGCTTCTCGACCACGGGCCGCCCGGTGATCAGATGCCCGCCGACCAGGGCCGTGGCGACCAGCCAGTAATACAGCGTCGGCTTCCAGAGAATGAAACGATCGTCACGTAGGGCAAGAGTCAAGCCGCCGAACACGAGCAGCAGGACCGATGAGCCGATCTGGAGCGGGGTGAGCTTCTGGCGACGCGCGAGTCGGTAACCGACTTGCAGACACACGGCTGCGACGATGACGCCCGTCGCGACGAAAATGCCGGCAATCTTGTACGCGATGAAGAAGGCCACCAGCGGCGCGAGCTCGAAGAGGATTTGCATGGGATGAAGGGCAACTCAGGTGAGGCGCTGGGGGCCGGTATCATACTGGACGCACCGCGAGTATGTGGCCACGGACCTGTGGGCGCCGCCTGGCGGTCGATCGGGCGTGGGGGTTCCGCCTGGGTTTTCCAGCTTATGTCCTCAATATCGAGCGCATGCCGAGCCGCTTCATCGAAATCCACCCCAAGAACCCGCAGCCGCGCCTGATCAAGCAGACCGCGGAGATCATCCGAGCGGGCGGCATCGTCGTCTATCCGACGGACTCCTGTTACGCGCTCGGCTGTCACATCGGTGACAAGGCGGCCATGGAGCGGATTGCGCGCATCCGCGAAACCGACAAGCACCATCACTTCACGCTCGTCTGTCGCGATCTGTCCGAGATTGCGAAATACGCGCGCGTGAGCAATCAGCAGTACCGCACCTTGCGCGCCTTCACGCCCGGCCCGTACACATTCATCCTGCAGGCGACCCGGGAAACCCCGAAGCGCCTGCAGAATCCGAAACGCCGCACGATCGGCATTCGCGTGCCGGACCACAAGATCCCGCAGCTCATCCTGGAAGAGCTGGGCGAGCCCATCATGAGCTCCACGTTGATCCTGCCGGGCGATGAGCATCCGCTGACCGATGCTCGCGAGATCCAGGAGCGGCTGCTGCATGTGGTCGACGCCGTCATCGACGGCGGCAACTGCGGCATGGAGCCGACGAGCGTCATCGATCTCGAAGGGCCCGTCCCCGTCATCGCGCGCCGGGGCAAGGGCGATGTTTCGGCGTTTGAGTGATCACTCCGTATAATGCCGCGCAGCTTGCCGTGGCCGTCGTGTTTCCGGTTTAGAAAGTTCGCATAACACTTTGAATTCTTGAGAGAGTCTGGACGCTCACACGGGCGTCGAGACATGAAGGGATCTGCATTGAGCGCGAGTACGAGCGGCAATCGACGAGTTCTTTCCGGCATGCGTCCGACGGGGCCGCTGCACCTCGGCAACTACCTGGGTGCGCTCAAGAACTGGACCGAGCTGCAGTATCAATACGAGTGCTACTTCTTCGTCGCCGACATTCACGCGCTGACGACCGGCTACGAGGACACGGCCGCACTCGAAGACAACGTCTGGGACATGGTCATCGACTGGCTGGCGGCGGGGCTCAATCCCGCGAGCTCGACGATGTTCATTCAGTCGCGCGTGCCCGAGCACTCCGAGCTGCATCTGTTGCTCTCGATGATCACGCCGCTCGGTTGGCTCGAGCGCGTGCCGACCTACAAGGATCAGCAGGAGCAGCTCAAGGACAAGGACCTCGCAACGTACGGCTTCCTGGGTTATCCGCTGCTGCAGAGCGCGGACATCCTCCTGTACAAGACGGCCTTCGTGCCCGTCGGCGAAGATCAGATCGCGCATGTCGAGATCACGCGCGAGGTCGCCCGCCGCTTCAATCACGTCTACGGGCGCGAGCCCGACTTCGAGCTGAAAGTCGACAAGGCGCTGAAGAGTCTCGGCAGCCGCAACAGCACCCGCTACAAAGAGTTGCGGCGTTTGTATCAGGAGCAGGGCGAGGTGGAGGCGGTCGAGAAGGCGCGCGCGCTGCTCGAAGGAAATGCGCGGCTCACGCTCGCCGATCGCGAGCGCCTGCTCGGCTATCTCGAGGGCACGGGCCGCAGCATTCTCGTCGAGCCCGAGGTGCTGTTGACCGCGACGCCGAAAGTGCCGGGACTCGACGGGCGCAAGATGTCGAAGTCGTACGGCAACACGATCGGCCTGCGCGAGGATCCGGACTCGGTCGTCAAAAAGCTGAAAACGATGCAAACCGATCCCGCACGCATCCGCCGCACGGATCCCGGCGATCCCGACAAATGTCCGGTGTGGGACCTTCACAAGATCTTCTCGGACGCAGACACTCACGCCTGGGTGCAAGAGGGCTGTCGCAGCGCCGGCATCGGCTGCCTCGATTGCAAGAAGCGCCTCGCCGACGCCGTCGTCGTCGAGATCACAGCAATTCGTCAGCGCGCGCAGGAATTCGAAGAGAACCGCGATCTCGTGCGCGGCATCATCGCCGAGGGTTGCGAGAAGGCGCGCGACGTTGCCCGCCAGACGCTCGAAGAAGTGCAGCAGGCGATGGGAATGGTTTACAGGTAATCGATGAAGCCCGAACTCAAACTCGTCGAGAACACCGGCTCCGAGCTCGAGCCGGATACGTTCGATCCGCCGCCGCAGCAGTCCGAGATGCCGTTCGCCATCGTCGATGGCGAGCCGGTCACCGAGATGCCGAAGGACCTCTACATCCCGCCGGATGCGCTGCAGGTCTTTCTCGAGGCGTTCGAAGGTCCGCTCGATCTGCTGCTCTATCTCATTCGCCGCCAGAATCTCGACATCCTCGACATCCCGATCGCCGAGATCACCCGCCAGTACATGAAGTACATCGAGGTGATGGCGGAGCTGCAGCTCGAGCTCGCGGGCGAATACCTGCTGATGGCCGCGATGCTCGCGGAAATCAAGTCGCGCATGCTGCTGCCGCGTCCGCCGAGCGTCGACGGGCAGGACGAAGAAGATCCGCGCGCCGAGCTCGTGCGACGGCTGCAGGAATACGAGCGCTTCAAGAAGGCCGCGGAGGATCTCGATCAACTGCCGCGCCTCGAGCGCGATGCGATGCCGGCGAGCGTCGAGATCGTCGAGCGCAAGGTCGTGCGAATGCCGCCGCAGGTGTCGCTGCAAGAGATGCTGCTTGCGTTCAAGGACGTGCTGTCGCGCGCGGAGATGTTCGCGCATCACCATGTCCACCGTGAGCCGCTGTCGATTCGTCAGCGGATGTCGGACATCCTGAGCACACTGCGCGAATCGGCGTTCCTCGAGTTCGTCAATCTGTTCAAGGCCGAAGAAGGCCGCATGGGCGTCACGGTGACGTTCATCGCGATCCTGCAGCTCATGAAAGACGGGCTCATCGAAATCGTGCAAGCCGAGCCCTACGCGCCGATTCACGTACGGCCCGCGACGGGCTCGCGTCAGCTCACGGTCGTGAGCAACAACGATGCGATCGCCGATGCCGATGCGGAGAACGAAGCGGCGCTCGCGCAGCCCGCGCATCCGGATGAGGACGAGGAATACGTCGAACCGGACGATCTCACGCTCGACAGCGCAGTCGATGATTCGCCCGCAAGTGAAGTCGCCGTCGACAGCGCCGCGATCGATTCGGCTGCGAGCGATGCCGCGGAGCATCACGGCGACACGGATGAATCTTCAACAGAGCCGGAGTCGTCGAGTGACGACACAGTGACGCGCGCGACAGCAGACGACGAAACTACAGGGCAAGGGCAATGAACGAACACGACCTCAAGATCACGATTGAAGCAACGCTGCTCGCGGCGGGCCGTCCCGTCACGACGCAACAGCTGCTCGACCTGTTCGATGAGCGTGAGCGTCCGACGCCGGAACAGCTGCAGGCCGCGTTCGAGCAGCTCGCGAACGATTACGCCGAACGCGGCATCGAAGTCGTCGAGGTTGCGAGCGGCTGGCGCATCCAGGTTCGCCAGCGCTGCGTCGATGTCGTGTCGCGTCTGTGGCAGGAGCGGCCGTCGAAGTACTCGCGCGCGCTGCTCGAAACGCTCGCGCTCGTCGCGTATCGCCAGCCGATCACGCGCAGCGAGATCGAGGAAATCCGCGGCGTGTCGATCAGCTCGACGATCATGCGCACGCTGCAGGAGCGCAATTGGATTCGCGTCGTCGGACATCGCGAAGTGCCGGGCCGGCCGGAGCTGCTCGGCACGACGCGCGAGTTCCTCGACTACTTCGGGCTCAAGAGCCTCGACCAGCTGCCGACGCTCGCCGAGCTGCGCGATGTCGAGACGATCGGCGTGCAGCTCGAGCTGCCGCAAGGCGATGCTCCGGCGAACGTGGAAGCCGGCACTGAAGGCGGCGAGCCGGCGACGGAAGCATCCGCGTCCGCCTCCGATGAGGTCGCCGACGAAGCCGTAACCGATGCCGATGAGAATGTGGATGCAGATGAGGCCGAGGACGAAGGCGAGCCGCTGAGCGAAGCGGTCGGCGACGACCCGGAGCTCTCGGCCGAGGCCGAAGAGATCGACGACGAGGATGAGACGCCGACGTTGGTCGCCTCCGACGAGGATGACGCCGAACGCCGCTACGACGAACCGCCGCGGGACGAGTGATGCTGATTCCGGATTCGCATGTCTGAACGATTGCACAAGCTCCTGGCACAGCATGGCCTCGGTTCGCGCCGCGAAATCGAGAAATGGATGCTGGCCGGGCGCGTCATTCTCAACAACAAGCCGGCGCAGCCCGGCGATCGTTATGAGAACGGCGATCGCGTCGTCGTCGATGGCAAGGACGTCACCTCGCGCCTGCTCGTGAACGCCACGGCGCAGGTCATCGCGTATCACAAGCCACAAGGCCAACCGGTGGAAGCGCGCAGCGGCTATCTCCCCGGCGGCGATGCTGTGGATCCTGCGGCGGAAACGGTGCTCGAGCGTCTGCCGAGCGTGCGCGGCGCACGCTGGCTTGCGATCAACACGATGCAGGCGGGCGACAGCGGCCTGTTGCTGCTGACGACCGATGGACGGCTTGCCGATGCGCTGCGCCGTCGCTCGGAGAGCATTCCGGCCGCGTACGTTGCGCGCGTGCTCGTGCCCAATCCCGAATTCGACGCCAGCACGCTGTCGAACGTCGTCCGCTATGACGAGCAGACGATCGAATTCAAGAGCATCGAGGATATCGGCGGAGGCGAGGGCACGAACCGCTGGTTTCGGGTCGAGTCGCCGCGAGCGCATCGGCGCGCCGCGGTGCGTGCGTTGTTCGAAAGCCGCGGGCTCGGCGTCAGCCGCGTCATTCAAGTCCGCTTCGGTAATCTCGAGCTGCCGCGCGATTTGCCCCGCGGCAAGCATCGGGCGCTGAACCCCGCTCAAGTACGCGAGCTGTATGAGCTCGCTGGATTAGAGGCGCCGCGCGCGGAGCACGGCGGTACTCATCGTCGCGATCGGCACGGACGCGCCGCATCGCCGAAGCGCGCCTCCTTCACTGACAGTCGACGACCTGGCCGCTGACCCCGCGGCTGTCCGGGCCGAGCAGATAGAGATACGGGCCGACGATCGACTCGGGGCTTGCAAGCCCGCTGCGATCTTCCGCCGGATACGCCTGCAGCCGCATGTTCGTGCGCACCTTGCCCGGATTGATGCTGTTCACGCGCATGGCCGGGCTCGATTCGAGCTCGTCCGCGAGCATGTGCATCAACCCGTCGCTCGCCCATTTCGATACGAGATAAGCGCCCCAGTACGCGCGTGGCCGCGGCACGACGCCGCTCGACGTGAACACGATCGAAGGATCGCTCGATTTGCGCAGCAGCGGCATGCAGCGCTGCGTCAGCACGAAGGGCACGTTCACGTTGACGTGCATCGTGCGCATCCACTTCGCGACATCGTAGTGCTCGATGGGCGCGCGCTCGCCGAGCATGCCGGCGTTGTGCACGAGGCCGTCGAGCCGTCCGAACTCCTGCTCGAGCGCGGTGATCAATTGATCGAATTCGGCCGGGCCGGCTTTTTCGAAATCGAGCGGAACGATGGCAGGGCGGGGCGCGCCCGCGGCGATGATCGCGTCGTACACCGCTTCGAGCCGCTTGACGTTGCGGCCGTGGAGCACGACTCGCGCGCCGTGATGCGCGGCGGCAATCGCGACTGCGCGGCCGATGCCGTCGCTCGCGCCGGTGATGAGCACCACGCGATCGCGCAGGACGTCTTTGGGCGGTGAATAGTCTTTGTGTGTCATCGTCGTTGTCCGGAAGGGGATGCCGCGCCTCAAGTCGCTTTACGCGCGGCGCGCCACGCCGCCCACGGCTTGCGGATCGGTCCGAGCTCGACGCGCTCGGCGCCGACCTGGAAATCGAGGCGCGCCACGCGCGCGAGCAGCGCGTCGTGCAGACCCGCCAGCACGTAAAGGGGGCGGAAGTATGCCCGTAACCCGGCGGGGACCGAAGCGAATGTCGCATCGAACTGCGTCCGCAGGCTTTGGGTGAGATCGCCGAGCACGCTGCGAGCCGGTGCGGAGAGCGTCTTGGCGCGCAAGTCCTCGTGCGTGACGCCGTGCCGCTCCAACAGATCGAGCGGCAGGTACAGGCGGCCGTCGTAGGCGTCTTGACGCACGTCACGCACGATCTCGGTCGCGCGCACGAGGGCGCCGAGGCGATTCGCAGCCGCGCGGCCGGCATCGTCGATCGCTCCCGCGGGTGCGAGCAGCGCCGCCAGCAGATCCGTGATCGCGCCGCCGCTGCGGGCGCAATACGCGCGCAGCTCCTTTTCGTTGAGATACGTCATGCGCGCGAGATCCATGTCCGCAGCAGCGATCAGCTCGTGAAGCCTGGCGAACTGCCGCCGGTCGATGTCGAGCCCGCTCAGAATGCGAGTCGCCGGATGTTGTGCGTTCGCGTTGACGAGGCGATCGATCTCCTGACGCCACCATTGCAGGCGTGTGTGCGCGACATCGTGATTCGCGCTTTGTGCAGATTCGCGAATCTCGGCATCGATGACGAACAACGCCGTCGCGGCGTCGCGCTGCGCAGGCGGCGTGTACAGCAGGGCGAAATAGCGCATGGAGCCGGGCGGCGCCGCGCGATTCACGATCGAGTCGTCGAGTGCTGACATTCGAGCCTTGCGGCTACTGCCCGGTACCGGTTTGCGGCCGCTCGAACAGATCGTCCGCTTCCTTGATCTGCGGCTCGCGAGTCAAACGATCGATGGGCTCGACTTGTTCGATCTCGCGGTCGGGGCGCACGCCGAGCTCCGTGAATTTTCTCGCGCCGGGCAATACCTGACGCTCGAGCGAGCCGACGGCGCTGTTGAAGGCATCGACCGTCGTGCCGAGATTGCGGCCCATCTTCGTCAGATGCGTCGCGAATACCGCGAGGCGCTTGTAGAGGTCTTCGGCGAGCGTGCGGATCGTCTCCGCATTTTGTGCGAGCGCCATCTGTCGCCAGCCGTAGGCGACGGCCTTCAGCAACGCGACGAAGCTCGAGGGCGTGGTGATGATCACGTCCTGGCGGATGGCGTCCTCGAGCAGCGTCGGCGCCTCTGCCAGCGCGGCCGACAGGAACTGATCTCCAGGAATGAAGAGAATGACGAAATCAGGGCTTTTCTCGAACTGGCTCCAATAGCTCTTCGCGCCGAGCTGCCGCACGCGATCGGTGATCTGCTGTGCGTGCCTGCGCAGCGCCACCGCGCGCAGCTCGTCAGTCTGCGCATCGACGGCTTCGAGATAGGCATCGAGCGGCGTCTTCACGTCGACGACCAGATCGCGGCCGTCAGGCATGTGCACGATCATGTCGGGACGCAGGCTTCCTTCGTCGGTGCGGACGTGCATCTGTTCGGTGAAATCGCAGTGCTCGATCATGCCGGCGAGCTCGGCGAGCCGCCGCAGCGTCATCTCGCCCCATTGGCCGCGCACTTCGGGACGCCGCAATGCATTGACGAGCGTGCGCGTCTCGCGCTGCAGCGCCTGCTGCCCGAGCGCGACGGATTCCAGCGAGCTCTTGAGCGAGCCGAACGCTTCGGCGCGTTCCTTTTCGATCCGGGCCATCTGCTGCTCGGTCTTCGCGAGCGCCTCGCGGATCGGCGTCAGCATCGTCTCGATCGCCTTCTCACGCTCGCCGAGCGCGGCGGCCGCCGTTTGTTGATGCTGCCCCAAGTGCTCGCGCGCGAGTTTCAGGAACATCTCGCTGTTCGAGCGCAGCGACTGGCCGGCGACCGAGTCGAACACGGACGTCACGCGCTCGACGGCGAGCTTCAGCGCCTGCTGGCGCTCTTCTTCGAGCTGCGCCTCGCTCTTCGCCTGCGACTTCAGGATCGCGAGCTCGACGTGCAGCGCTTCGGTCCGGGCTCGCGCGCGCCAGGCGGTGAACAGGCCGCCGAGAACGCAGCCGACCGCGAGCGCGCCGAACGCGATGATGAAGATCGTGGTGTTATCGAACGCCAATGCTGTTTCCTTTCCCGTGGCCCGTAGGCCGTACCGGATGCGGTCCCGGCTTGCGCCGGGACGACGTGGCCTGCGTGGCCGCTAGTCCGCGCGCTGCAAATGCATCATGTAGTTCACGTCGACGTTCGCGCTCTGGCGCGCCGTCTCGCGCAGAGGATCGTATTCGAGCCCGGCGATGTCCACGACCGTGAGCCCGGCGTTTCTGGCGCAGCGAGCCAGCTCGGACGGGCGAATGAAGCGCTCGTACGTGTGCGTGCCGCGCTCGAGCAGATTGAGAACGTATTCCGCGCCGACGATCGCGAGCAAATAAGCCTTCAGATTGCGGTTGATCGTCGAGACGAAGACATCGCCTCCCGGCTTCACCAGCGAGCGCAGCGCCTGCATGACGCTGTGCGGCTCGGGGACGTGCTCGAGCATCTCCATGCAGGTGACGACGTCGTACGCGCCCGCGTTCGCAAGCGCGTGCTGCTCCGCCGATTCACGCAAATAGCGGACGGAGACGCCGCTTTCGAGCGCATGCAGCTCGGCCACTTCGACCGTCGCCGCGCCCAGGTCGATGCCGGTGACAGTGGCGCCCGCCCGCGCCATCGCTTCGCTCAGCAGCCCGCCGCCGCACCCGACATCGAGCGCGCGTTTGCCGCGCAGAGGCGCGCGCGTCTCCACATAGGCAAGGCGCACTGGATTCAGCACGTGCAGCGGTCGAAATGCGCCGTGCGGATCCCACCAGCGTTGTGCGGTGGCCTCGAACCTGGCGATCTCGGCGGGATCGTGCGTGCCGTGCGGGGTCGTTTGCGTGCTCATGAATGTGATCCGGAAATACGCGCCTGCCAGAGTTGCGCGCGGCGCATGACATCGGCGACGTCCAACTGCGTGAGCGTGCCGTTCTCGAGCAGCGCACGGCCGGCGACCCACACGTCGCTCACTTGATCGCGCGAAACGGCATAGAGGATCTGGGCGGCGGGATCGTGAACGGGCTGTGTGTGCGGGCGATTCAGGTCGATGCAACAGAGGTCCGCCCATTTGCCCGGCACGAGCGAGCCGATCTGGTCCGCAAGGCACAGGGCGCGCGCGCCGGCGAGCGTCGCAACGTTCAGCCAATCGTGCGCGCTCATTGCCGGCTCGCCGGGACGTGCCGTCCCGTTCGCCAGCAACGCGGCGGTGCGCACCTCATCGAGCATGCTCAAGTCGTTGTTGCTCGCCGCGCCGTCGGTGCCGAGCGTGACGTTGATGCCGTGCTGGCGGAACGCGGCGATGCGCGCAATCCCGTTGCCGAGCTTCAGGTTCGATTGCGGGCAATGAACGATGCTGATGCCGCCCTGCGCTGCGCGCGCGAGATCGTCGTCGTTCACGTGGACCATGTGAATCGCCGTCAGGAGCGGGGAGAGCAGGCCCAGGCGCTCGAGCCGCGCGATCGCGCGCTCGGCCCCGGGGGCGTTGTCGCTCGCGGCTTCGTTGACGTGCATGGCGACGGGTGATTCGAGCTCGTCCGCCAGGCGCTGCACCCGGCTCAGCGTCGCATCGCTCACGGCCCAGGGCGCATAAGGAGCGAGCAGCGTCGCGATCAACGGGTCGTTGCGATATTCGTCGTGGAGCTTGAGCCCCTTGTCGAGGTACTCATCCGTCGAGCCGGCCCAGACGCTCGGGAAATCGACGATGGGCGAGGCGATGCAGGCGCGGATCTTCGCCGCCGCGGCCGTTTGCGCCACGACTTCGGGAAACAGGTGCATGTCGGCAAAACAGGTCGTGCCACTCGTGATCATGTCCGCGATCGCAAGCTCGGTGCCGTCGCGCACGTATTCGGCGTCGAGCCAGCGCTGTTCGAGCGGCCAGACCTCATGCTTCAGCCAATGATCGAAACGGCCGCTTTCCGCGGCGCCGCGCAGCAGGCTCATCGCGGCGTGGGTATGCGCGTTCACGAACCCGGGCAGCAGCACGTGCGTCGGACGCGCGATGACGCGAACCGCCGTGAAGCGTTCCCGAGCCTGGTTTTCCGGCTCGATCGCGACGATGCGGCCGTCCCGGATCGCGATCGCGTGGTGCTCGAGGACCGCGCCTTCGGGTTCGATCGGGACGATCCAGCGAGCGCAGATCAGCGTATCGACGTGGGCCATGGAAGATCCGCAATGTGAGTGCGCAAAGTATAGCGACGTAGCGGGCCGCCCGGGTCGCGAGGTCCCATCGAAAGCGCCGATCGCCGTTCGGATAAGCGGCCCGCTGTGCTACCATTTGCCACTTCATGGCGCTGTATTTGCGGCGCATAAAACATAGTTTCGGACCGGGGTTCGCGAGCGATCGCGAAGGCCCGATCGAACGCCGCACAACCCGTCGAGAGATAAGGTTCTAGACGATTCATGGCAGAAATCGCCCGCGAAATATTGCACGTCAATCTCGAAGACGAGATGCGACAGTCGTATCTCGACTATGCAATGAGCGTCATCGTCGGGCGTGCGCTGCCCGACGTGCGCGACGGCCTGAAGCCCGTTCATCGCCGCATCCTGTTCGCGATGCACGAGAGCAATAACGTCTCGACCCGCCCCTATGTGAAATGCGCGCGCGTCGTCGGTGACGTGCTCGGTAAATATCACCCGCACGGCGACACGGCGACCTACGACGCCCTCGTGCGCATGGCCCAGCCGTTCTCGATGCGCTACCTGCTGGTCGACGGCCAGGGCAACTTCGGCTCCGTCGACGGCGATCCGCCCGCCGCATATCGATACACCGAATCGCGCATGACGGCGCTCGCCTCGGAGCTGCTCGCGGATATCGACAAGGAGACGGTCGATTTCGTCGACAACTACGACGGCAAGGAGCAGGAGCCGACCGTTCTGCCGACGAAGGTGCCGAACCTCCTGATCAACGGCGCATCGGGCATCGCCGTCGGCATGGCGACGAACATCCCGCCGCACAACCTGGGCGAGGTGATCAACGCCTGCATCGCCCTGATCGAAGATCCGAACATTTCGATGGCGGCGCTGATGCAGCTCATTCCCGGCCCGGATTTCCCGACCGCCGGCATCATCAACGGCACCCAGGAAATCGCGACGGCCTATCTGACCGGCCGCGGCCGCGTCTACATGCGCGCGCGCACGGCGATCGAAGAAGACGACAAGGGCCGCCAGGCCATCGTCGTCACCGAGCTGCCGTTCCAGGTCAACAAGGCGCGCCTGCTCGAGCGCATCGCCGAGCTGGTCAAGGAAAAGGTCATCGAAGGCATCGCGAGCGACGGCTTGCGCGATGAGTCCGACAAGGACGGCATGCGCATCGTCATCGAGCTCAAGCGCGGTGAAGTCGCGGACATCGTGCTGAACAACCTGTTCAAGCACACGCCGATGGAATCGGTCTTCGGCATCAACATGGTCGCGCTGCAGGACGGCCAGCCGAAGCTGCTCAACCTCAAGGAGATGCTCGAGGCGTTCCTGCGGCACCGGCGCGAAGTCGTCACCCGCCGGACGATTTTCGATCTGCGCAAGGCGCGCGAGCGCGCGCACATCCTGGAAGGCCAGGCGGTTGCGCTCGCGAACATCGACGAAGTGATCGCCGTCATCAAGGCCTCACCGACGCCGGCAGAGGCGAAGGTCGCGTTGATGGGCCGCTCGTGGTCCGGCGGCGCGGTGCCGGCGATGTTGGAGCGCGCGGGCAACGTGCCGACGCGCCCGGACGGTTTGTCCGACGAGTTCGGTCTGAAGCCGGACGGCTATCGGCTGTCGGATGCGCAGGCGCAGGCCATCCTCGATCTGCGCTTGAATCGCCTGACGGGGCTGGAACAGGACAAGATCGTTGCCGAGTTCCAGGAGCTCCTGGTCCAGATTCAGGACTTGGGCGACATCCTCGCGCGGCCCGAGCGCCTGCTGATGGTGATCCGCGCCGAGCTCGAGGACATCCGCGCGAAGTATGCCGATCCGCGCCGCACCGAGATCATCCAGACCCATTCGGATCTGACGATCGAGGACTTGATCGAGCAGCAGGACGTCGTCGTGACGCTGTCACACGGCGGCTATGCGAAGGCGCAGCCTGTAACGGCCTACCAGGCCCAACGTCGTGGCGGGCGCGGCAAAGCCGCGACCTCCGTGAAGGACGAGGATTTCGTCGACAAGCTGTTCGTCGCCAATACGCATGACACGCTCCTGTGCTTCTCGAGCGTCGGCAAGATGTATTGGCTCAAGGTGTATCAATTGCCGCAGGCGAGCCGCGGCTCGCGCGGCAAGCCCATCGTGAACCTCTTGCCGTTGCAGGAAGGCGAGCGCATCAACGCCGTGCTGCCGATCCACGAGTTCGAGGAAAACAAATTCGTCTTCATGGTCACCGCGCATGGCACCGTGAAGAAGACCTCGCTCGAAGCGTTCTCGCGTCCGCGCCAGGCCGGCATCATCGCGATCGAGCTCGACCAGGGCGATCGTCTCGTCGGCGTCGACATCACGGACGGCACGAAGCAGATCGTGCTGTGCTCGAGCGGCGGCAAGGCCATCCGCTTCAGCGAAGACGACGTGCGTCCGATGGGTCGCACGGCCGGCGGCGTGCGCGGCATCCGGCTGCCCGAGAACGAGGAAGTCATTTCGCTCATCGTCATCAGCGACGAGCAGAGCATGGTGCTCACGGCGTCCGAAAACGGCTACGGCAAGCGCACCCCGGTCGAGGATTTCCCGATTCACGGCCGCGGCGGGCAGGGCGTCATCGCGCTGCAGATCAGCGAACGCAACGGCCGCGTCGTCGGCGCGTTGTTGGTGAAGCCCGAGGATGAAATCATGCTGATCAGCTCGAGCGGCACGCTCGTGCGCACGCCGGTCAGCGACATTTCGATCCAGGGCCGCAACACCCAGGGCGTGCGCCTGATCCGGCTCGATGAAGGCGACCGCCTCGTCGGGATGGAGCGCATCATCGCGGAGAACGCCGCGGAGGGCGACAACGGCGTCGACCAGAACGGCGTCGACTCGAACGGCGACTCGAACGGCGATGAGAGCGCGGACGAAGGCGGCGAGCCGGCCTGATTCATTCATTCAACTGCAACAGCTGTCATCACTGCATATGCGCGTCTTCAATTTCAGTCCGGGTCCGGCGGTTCTCCCTGTCGAAGTGCTGGAGCAGGTTCGCAACGAGCTGCTCGATTGGCGCGGCACCGGCATGTCGGTGATGGAGATGAGCCATCGCGGCAAGGAATTCGTGTCGATCGCGCAAGAGGCGGAAGCCGATCTGCGCGAGCTGCTCGCAGTGCCGAGCAATTACAAAGTGCTGTTCCTGCAGGGCGGCGCAACCGGACAGTTCGCGGGCGTGCCGATGAATCTCACGACGCCCGACAGCGTCGTCGACTACGTCAACACCGGCGCATGGTCGAAGAAGGGCATCGGCGAGGCGAAGCACTATTGCAAGGTGAATGTCGCGGCGGATGCAGGCGAGCCGTATTGCTCGATTCCGGCCGAGTCCACTTGGAAGCTGACGCCGAATGCGGCGTACCTGCATTACACGCCGAATGAAACGATCGGCGGCGTCGAGTTCCATTTCGTCCCGCAGACCGGCAACGTGCCGCTCGTCGCGGACATGTCCTCGACGATCCTGTCGCGGCCGATCGACGTGTCGAAGTTCGGCGTGATCTACGCGGGCGCGCAGAAAAACATCGGTCCCGCGGGCCTGACGCTCGTGATCGTGCGCGACGATCTGCTGGGCCGCGCGCGCCCCGGCACGCCGGCGTTCATGGACTTCACGGCGATGGCGAAGGACGGCTCGATGCTCAACACCCCGCCGACGTTCGCCTGGTATATCGCGGGCCTCGTGTTCAAGTGGCTCAAGGCGAAGGGCGGCCTCAAAGGCATGGGCGAGATCAATCGCGCCAAGGCCGAGAAGCTCTACGGCGTGATCGACGGCTCCTCGTTCTATCGCAATCCGGTCGCGAAGGATGCGCGCTCGTGGATGAACATCCCGTTCACGCTCGCGAAGCCCGAGCTCGACAAGACGTTCACGGCGGAAGCGAAGAAAGCGGGGCTCGTGACGCTCGAAGGTCATCGCAGCGTCGGCGGCATGCGCGCGAGCATCTACAACGCGATGCCGATGGAAGGCGTCGATGCGCTCGTGAGCTTCATGAAGGAGTTCGAGCGTAAGTATGGATGAGGGGCGACCGGCGACCGGCGACGGGCTGCGGTTCGAATGATCCGATCGGCCCGGCCCACGGCCTCGAGCTCTCGATGACAGCGCAGATATTCTTCTTCGACCGCAGCCCGTAGCCCGCGACCTATGTTCAAAATCCTCACCCTGAACAATATCTCCGTGCGCGGCCTCGAGCGCCTGCCGCGCGATCGTTACGAGGTGGCTTCCGACATCGGCCATCCGGATGCGGTCATGGTGCGCTCGGCGGACATGCACAAGCTCGAGCTGCCCGCGAGCGTCAAGGCGATCGCGCGCGCCGGCGCCGGCACGAACAACATTCCGGTCGCGAAATATTCGAAGCTCGGCGTTCCGGTCTTCAACGCGCCGGGCGCGAATGCGAACGCGGTGAAGGAGCTCGTGATCGCGAGCCTGTTCCTCGCGGCGCGCAACGTCTGCCAGGCCTGGGAATACGTGCGCGGCCTGAAAGGCAGCGATCGCGAGCTCGATGAAGAAGTCGAGAAGGGCAAGAAGAAATTCGTCGGCTATGAATTGCCCGGCCGCACGCTGGGCGTCGTCGGCCTCG
>Ga0164243_10006769_pt1 | contig 17294 bp, 19 predicted proteins | sample OricompcompostOP_FD_108781 | JGI IMG/M metagenome (GOLD analysis project Ga0164243, IMG submission 108781) | Organic Plus compost microbial communities from Emeryville, California, USA - Original compost - Organic plus compost (OP) | ecosystem: Engineered > Solid waste > Mixed feedstock >... | reverse complement strand
CGGTGCAGCGCCTCGACGCCCTCGCGGGTGGCCAGGTCGGTCTCGATGGGGGACACGGCGATCCCGTCCCGGCGCAGCTCGCCGGCGGCGTCGTGGACCTCCGGCTCGTCCGCCGCGAGCACCACGTCGTACCCGTGCTCGGCGAAGACGCCGGCCAGGGACCGCCCGATCCCGCTCGAGGCACCGGTGACGACGGCCAGTCCAGAAGGTGAGGTCATGGTGCTCGGTACCCAGGGAGAGTCGCTGAAACGGAGCCGGCGGCCACGGGATCTTCGAGACTGCGTGAGTCCGAGGATCGGGGGGCCGCCGGCGTCGGACCGGTACCCCGGCGGGTACGCCGCCATGTGTCGTCGCGCGACGGGGTACCGCACCCCATGACCTCAGGCATCTCCACCGAGTCCATCGACTTCGGGCCACTGCAGATCCAGTACGACGACCGCGTGCTCCGGCCTCGGCCGTGGACGGCGCAGCAGTCGTCGTGGGCGGCGGAGCTCGTGGCCGCTGCGCCCGACGGACCCGTGCTGGAGCTGTGCTGCGGCGCCGGGCACATCGGGCTGCTCACGGTCGCGCTCGCGGCCCGGCCGCTGGTGTGCGTGGACGCCAGCGAGGTCGCGTGTGACTACACCCGCCGCAACGCCGAGCTCGCCGGTCTGGCTGCCCTCGTGGAGGTCCGGCACGGCCGGCTCGAGGAGGCGCTCGACGAGCACGAGCGGTTCGCGGTGGTGATCGCCGACCCGCCGTGGGTGCCGAGGGCCCAGGTCGGGCGCTACCCCGAGGACCCGGTCACCGCCATCGACGGCGGGCCCGACGGGCTGGACCTCGCCCGCGCCTGCCTGCGGGTCGCGGCGGCGCACCTGCTGCCCGGCGGCTCCGCCCTGCTCCAGGTCGGCACCCGGGCCCAGGTCGACCGGCTGACCGGCGAGCCGCTCCACGGTCTGGAGCTCCGCGAGGTCCGCGAGCTCGACGGCGGCGTGCTCGTGCGGCTCGACCGGCCCGCCTGAGCCCGGCGCGCGTGCGGTCAGGGGCGCTTCTCGGGCGGCAGCAGCTTGTGCGTGCCGTCGCAGAGCGGTGCGGAGGCGGACTTGCCGCACCGGCAGAGGGCGGTGAGGGGGCCGCAGGTCCGGTACTCGTCGCCGTCGAAGGTCTGCACGGTCTGCTCGCCGCGGACCAGCAGCGGACCGCCGGGGCAGACCTCGACCTCGGCGTGCTCGTACTCGCGGGTGCTCATCGGTCGGCCTCCCAGCGGTCGAGGAGCGTCCGGGCGAGCCGGGACTCCTGGTCGAGGCAGGTGAACGCCCCGAAGAACACGTCGTCGCGCAGGCCGGGCTCGGTCTCGAGCAGCCGGCCGCAGACGGCGCGTACGGCGACCTGCTCGTGCGCCGCGTCGGCGGTCACGTGCTCGGCGTAGTAGCGGATGATCGCGGGGTCGAACCCGAGCCGGTCGAGCCCCTGGACCACCCGTCGGCACGGCCCGGAGCTGGTCGCCTCGAACGCGGCCAGGTGGCCCAGTGCCGCACCCCTGAGCCGGCGGTGCAGGCCGAAGAACGTCCACACGTTGTTCTGCTCCAGCGCCTCGAGCGGCGCGTCGTCGACGTAGGCGCCGTAGTCGGACTGCAGGCCGACCGCGTCGAGTCCGCGGGCGAACAGGTGGTGGTGCAGGCGGTTGGGGTCGCCGGTCCCGTACTCGTCGTACAGCATCTCGACCAGCCCGGCCTTGGGGCCGGCCTGCAGCCGCGGCACCAGCCAGGCGGTCGGGTCCGTCTCGTGCAGGTGGTAGAGCGAGCGCACCTTGAGCAGCTCCATCACCTCGTCGGTGGTCGCGTTCCGCTGCACGTGGCGCGCCAGCGAGGGCCCGTCGTGCCCCTCGACGTACGCGAAGAACGTCTCGGCGAAGTCGCCCTCGGGCGAGGCGCCGCCCCAGCGCTCCCGCAGCCGCGACTCCAGGTCCCGCTCGAGCTCACCGCGTACGGCGATCACCGAGGGGTGCCACTCCGGGTCGTCGTCCAGGTCGTCGAAGCCCCAGCCGTGCAGCTCGTAGAGGGCCCAGAGCGCGATCGCGGCGTCGTCGGGGCTCTCGGGAGCCGGCAGTCCGGGCTCGGTCAGACGGGAGGGGCCGGAGCGGAGGGCCTCGAACACGTCGGCGCTGAACGCGCCACGGGGCTTGGGCAGCTGCATGGACCCCGGTACCCCGCCGCAATCGTCGTCTTCAGCGTCCTGCCGGTGCGCCCGGTTCTTGCTCCCCCGGCCACGGGTCTGGTAGACCTCTACCTACGGCGCATCGCGTTGCGGTCGCCGCACCTTGCTGGAGAAGACGGCGAGGGCCTGCACCAATCTCGGCGGAGGCAACTCGCATGTCACGCACCACCCAGCACCACTCCACCCTCGATGGCGACCGTGGCCTCAGCCGCGCGGAGCGCTCCGAGCGCACGGCAGCGCTCATCGCCGAGGCGCACTCCTGCGGCGACGAGGAGCGCAAGCGGCAGCTCCTCGACGAGGTCATCGTCATCAACCGCGGCGTGGCCGAGGCCGTCGCCTCGCGCTACCGGGGTCGCGGCATCTCCCAGGACGACCTCATCCAGGTCGCCTACGAGGGCCTGACCAAGGCGGTACGCCGGTTCGACCCGAGCACCCGCAACGACCTGCTCACCTACGCCGTGCCGACCATCCGCGGTGAGGTCATGCGTCACTTCCGTGACCACGGCTGGTCGGTCCGACCGCCGCGCCGGGTCCAGGAGCTGCAGTGGCGGGTCAACCAGTGCATCGAGCGGCTCGAGCACGAGCTCGGCCGTGAGCCCCGCGACGCCGAGGTGATCGAGGAGCTCGGCATCGACCCCGCCGAGTACCGCGAGGCGGTCGAGGCGTTCGGCTGCTTCCAGCCCACCTCGCTCGACCAGCCGGTGCACACCGACGCGACCAGCTCGCTGGGCGACCTGATCCCCGACATCGCCGACCAGCACGGTGCCGCCGACGCCCGCGTCGCGCTCGCGCCGGTCGTCCGCCGGCTCAGCGAGCGGGACCGCCGGATCCTGCACCTGCGGTTCTTCGAGGACCGCACCCAGGCCGAGATCGGCGAGGACCTCGGGGTCACGCAGATGCAGGTCTCCCGGCTGCTCTCCCGGATCCTCGGCACCCTGCGCGAGGACCTCGAGGCCACCGAGGCCGAGACCGCCGCGGCCGAGGACTGAGCCGAGGACTGACCCGAGGACTGACCCGGGGGCCGAGCCCGGCGGTCGGCTAGGCCTGCCGGGCGGGCGCCTCGGCGCCGGTCAGCACCAGCCCGCCGTCGGGCAGGGTCGGGATCCGGCCGAGGTCGATGTCAGCCGGCCCGGCGACGTCGTACCGGGTCGTGGCGAGCACCCGCACGGTCTCGACGAGGAGGCCCAGCGTGGCGTTCTCGCCCGGGCAGCGGTGGCCCGAGGGGTGCCCGCCGCCCTGCGGCACCAGCGCGAAGGCGTCGGGCTCACGGGTCAGGAACCGCTCCGGGCGGAACTCCCGGGGGTCCGCCCACCGCGTCGGGTCGTGGTCGATCCCGAGCACGTCGAGCACCAGCCGGTCACCGGACCGGATCGGCACCCCACCGACGGTCGCGGACCGTCGGGCCCGGCCGCCGAGCACCGGCGCGAACGGCGTCGTGCGCCGTACCTCCTGCGCGAACGCGAGGGCCTCCCTCGGGTCGCCGGCGGCCAGCCGGCCGCGCCACTCGGCCTCTCGAGCCAACCGGAGGCCCGCGAACGTGCCGAGCCAGGCCACCGCGACCGTGGGCCGCAGGACGTTGAGCAGCTCGACCCCGGCGGTGCGGGCGTCCAGGTTCCTGGCCCGGGCCACCTCGGCGAGCGCGCTGCCCTCGGGCGCCTCCCGCCGGCCGCGGCGCACGTCGCGCACCACGCCGGCCGCCCAGCGGTCGGTGCGCACCCGCGCCCGCCAGGCCCGGAGGTACGCCGTTCCGGCGAAGCCGAAGCCGTCGACCGTCTCCGCGAGCAGCCGGCCGACCCGCTCGCTCTCGTCGTCGGGCAGCTCGAGGCCGGCCCAGCCGACCACCGCGGAGCCGTAGACCCGGACCAGCTCCTCGTGCAGCGACACCTCGCGACCCGGCCAGGTCTCCCGCGCCCGCTCCAGCCCCGTCCGGGCCCGCTGGTAGAGGTCACCCAGCTTCTCCACCGACAGCGCCTCGAGGAACATCAGCTTGCGGTCGCGGTGCGCCACGTCGTCCAGCGAGTGCACCGCCCCCCGTCCGAAGAGCAGCCAGCCGAGCGGGGGCGGCACCGCACCCTTGCGCCGTACCAGCGACTCGTCGTAGAAGGCCCGGGCGCCGTCCGGGCCACCGAGCACCACGGCGCGGCGCCCCATCATCCGGGAGGGGTACGTCGTCCCGCCCCGGCGGGCGCGCCGGTCGACCTCGACCGCGCGGTAGCCGTGCCGCAGGAGCTGGAGTGCCAGGTCGGTCATGGCGCCCGGTGCCCGGGGGCCTCCGGGCCATTCCCGGCGCAGGCTGAGGCCGTCGCCGGCTCACTCATGGCGGGCAGGGCGCTGGGTACCGCGACAGCACCCACCACGAGGAGGACCCGTGCCGAGCAAGTCAGCGAACGTGAAGAACGAGAAGCAGTACGAGGCGCTCAAGGACAAGGGCATGTCCAAGCAGCGCGCGGCCCGGATCGCCAACGACCCGGACTCGTCCAAGAAGGGCGGCAAGTCCTCCGGCAGCGGCACGAAGCGGAGCGACAGCAGCCAGGGCGGCACCACGGCCCAGAAGAAGAAGGCCGGCAGCAAGGGCGGCAAGGCCGCGGCGAAGAAGAGCTCCTGACGGGATGACGCAGCTCAACGCGCTGGCCCTGGCCTGCACCCTCAAGCCGTCCCCGGCCGACTCGAGCTCGGTCCTGCTCGGCAACCAGGTGCTCGAGGCCCTCGGAACCTTCGGGGTCGCGGGCGAGATGGTCCGGGTGGCCGACCACGACGTGAGGTTCGGCGTCTCCACCGACGAGGGCGACGGGGACGAGTGGCCGGCCCTGCGCGAGAAGGTGCTGGCCGCGGACATCCTCGTGCTGGCGACGCCGATCTGGCTCGGCCAGCCGTCGTCGGTCTGCAAGATGGTCCTGGAGCGGCTCGACGCCGAGCTGAGCGAGACCGACGAGGAGGGTCGGATGACGACGTACGGAAAGGTCGGGATCGTGGCCGTCGTCGGCAACGAGGACGGCGCCCACCACTGCACCGCCGAGCTCCTGCAGGGGCTCAACGACGTCGGCTTCTCGTTCGCCGCCAACGCGGCGACGTACTGGGTCGGCGAGGCGATGCAGGGCACCGACTACCAGGACCACGAGACGACGCCCGAGAAGACCGCGGGCACGACCCGGACCGCGGCGGCGAACGCGGTGCACCTGGCTCGTCACCTGCACTCCGAGCAGTACCCGGCGGCGTCATGAGCACCAACACGCGCGACATGGCCGCGACCCCGGAGCAGGTGTGGCGGGTCCTCTCCGACGGCTGGCTCTACCCCATCTGGGTGGTCGGAGCGACCCGGATGCGCGACGTCGACCCGCACTGGCCCGAGCCAGGCGCCCGTCTCCACCACTCGGTCGGAGTCTGGCCGCTGACGATCGACGACTACACCGAGGTGCTCGAGGCCGACCCGCCGCGGCTGCTCCGGCTGCGGGCCCGGGCCTGGCCCGGCGGCGAGGCCGAGGTGGACCTCGGGCTGGAGCCCATCGAGACCGGCACCCGGGTCACGATCGTCGAGGACGCGTGCAAGGGTCCCGGCCTCCTGATCCCGGCGCCGGTGCGGCACGCCCAGCTGTCCTGGCGCAACACCGAGGCGCTGCGCCGGCTCGCGTTCATCGTCGAGCGTCGCGAACGGGCATGATCGCCGCGTGACCCCGGACGCGATCGTCGTCGGAGCCGGACCCAACGGTCTGGTCGCGGCGAACCTGCTCGCCGACGCCGGCTGGTCGGTGCTGGTGCTCGAGCAGCAGCCGGAGCCCGGCGGCGCGGTGCGCAGCGATCGCGAGCTGGACCCCGAGTGGGTGCACGACACGTTCAGCGCGTTCTACCCGCTGGCGGCGGCGTCGCCGGTGGTCCGCGAGCTCGGGCTGGAGCGGCACGGGCTCGAGTGGGTGCACGCACCCGCCGTGCTCGGGCACCCGCTGCCCGACGGTCAGTGGGCGATGCTGCACCGCGACCGGGACCGTACCGCGGCCGGCCTCGACGCGCTGTGCGCCGGCGACGGCGAGGCCTGGCTGGAGCTGAGCCGGCTCTGGGACCGGATCGGCGACCCGCTGCTCGAGGCGGTCATCCGGCCGTTCCCGCCGGTGCGCGCCGGGGCCCGGCTGGCCGCGCGGATCCCGAGGTCGGGCGGCCTCGACCTGGTCCGCACCCTGCTGACCCCGGTCGCCGAGCTCGGCCGCAGCCGCTTCCGCGGCGAGGGCCCGGCACTGCTGCTCTGCGGCAACGGCGGGCACGCCGACATCCCCCTGGACTCCCCCGGGTCCGGGCTCTTCGGGTTCCTCCTCGCGATGCTCGGGCAGGAGGTCGGGTTCCCGGTCCCGCGCGGCGGCGCCGGTCAGCTCACGGCCGCGCTGGTACGCCGTCTGGAGTCGCTCGGCGGCACCGTGGAGTGCGGCCGCGCCGTCACCCGGGTCCTCGTGGAGGACCGCCGGGCCGTCGGCGTCGAGACCGCGGACGGGGAGCGGCTGGCGGCGGGCCGCGCGGTGGTCGCGGACGTCTCGGCGCTCCGGCTCTTCGGCAGGTTGCTCGAGCGGGCGCAGCTGCCGGACAAGGTCGCGCGCGGCATGCGGACCTTCCAGCTCGACCCGGGCACGGTCAAGGTCGACTGGGCCCTGGACGGCCCGGTGCCGTGGACCTCCCCGCCACCGGCGGCCCCGGGCACCGTGCACGTCGCCGACACGGTGAGCCAGATGAGCGAGGCGCTCGGGCAGGTGCAGGCCCGGATGATCCCCGCCGAGCCGTTCCTGCTGGTCGGCCAGATGACCACCGCGGACCCGACCCGGTCACCGGCCGGCACCGAGTCGATGTGGGCCTACACCCACGTCCCGCAGCCCGGCACCGACGTCCGCGACGCGGGCGACGGGTCGGTCTGCGGCACTTGGGACCGCGACGACTGCGAGCGCTTCGCCGACCGGGTGCAGGCGCGGCTCGAGCGGCTCGCCCCCGGCTTCGGGTCCCGGGTCCGGGCGCGCCGCGTGCTCGGCCCGTTCGAGCTGGAGGAGCGCGACGCCAACCTGGTCGGCGGCGCGATCAACGGCGGCACCTCGCAGATCCACCAGGAGCTGCTCTTCCGCCCGGTGCCGGGCATGCGGGGTCGCGCCGAGACCGGCATCCGCGGCCTCTACCTCGGCTCGGCGTCGGCCCACCCCGGTGGCGGCGTCCACGGCAGCGCCGGGGCGAACGCCGCGCGGGCCGCGCTGCTCCACCACCGTCTCGGGCGCATCACCCCGTGGCGCGCCGGGGACCGGCGGGCATGACACTGACCTCGATCTGGCACGACCGGCACCCCCGCCCCACTCCCCTCGGCTCGACCGAGACGCTCGACGGGGACGCCGAGGTCGCCGTCGTCGGCGGCGGGCTCACCGGGCTGACGACCGCCGTGCTGCTGGCCCGGGCCGGCAAGGCGGTCACCCTGCTCGAGGCGCGACGCATCGGCGACGGCACCACCGGCGGCAGCACCGCCAAGGTCAGCCTGCTCCAGGGCACCCAGCTCTCCCGGATCTCCCGGCGGCACCCGAAGGCGACGGTCCGCTCGTACGTCGAGGCGAACCGGGAGGGTCAGGCGTGGCTGGTCCGGTTCCTCGAGGAGCACGGCGTCCCGGTGCAGCAGCGGGCGGCGTACACCTACGCCACCACCGACTCCGGCCTGCGCAAGGTGAGGAGCGAGCTGAAGGCCGCCCGGGCCGTCGGGCTGCACGTCGACTGGCGGGACACGCTCGACCTGCCCTACCCGACGAAGGGCGGCATCCGGCTCGACGAGCAGTACCAGGTCGACCCGATGGAGGTGCTCCAGGCGCTCGAGGAGGAGGCCCGGGCCCACGGCGTGCACGTGGTCGAGGGTGCCCGGGTCACCAAGGTCCGCGGCCGGGACCCGGTGCGGCTCGTCACCGAGCGGGGCACGGTCCAGGCCGGGCTCGCGGTGATCGCCACGAACATGCCGATCCTCGACCGCGGCGGCTTCTTCGCACGGATGAAGCCGGCCCGGTCCTACGGGATGGCGTTCGAGGTGCCGGGCCAGGTGGTCGACGGGATGTACCTGTCCGCCGACCCGTCGTCCCGGTCGCTGCGCGACGCGCCCGGCACCTCCGGGGGGAGCACCCTGCTCGTGGGCGGCGAGGGCCACACGACCGGGCGTGGGCACCCCACGGCGCCGCGGCTGGAGAGCCTGCGCCAGTGGACGCACGAGTACTTCCCCGGCGCCACCGAGACCCACGCCTGGTCCGCGCAGGACTACATGCCCTCGCACGGCATGCCCTTCGTCGGCCCGATCCTGCCCGGCAGCGACGAGATCCTGGTCGCGGGCGGCTACTCGAAGTGGGGCATGACCAACGCGGTCGCCGCGGCGCTGGCGATCTCCGGCCGATTCCTCGACGGCCACATGGAGTGGGCCGGTGCGTTCGACCCGTGGTCCACCGCGTCGCTGCGCGGGCTGCCGGACGACGCGCTGGTCAACGCCGAGGTGGGCGTCGAGATGGTCCGGGGCTGGCTGCGACCGCTGCTCGGCTCGGACGACGTCCACTACGACCGGATCGGCACCCCCACCGCGAAGGAGTCCGCGCACCAGGTCTCCGCGGTGTGCACCCACCTGGGCGGGATCGTCCGCTGGAACGACGCCGAGCGCAGCTGGGACTGCCCGCTGCACGGCTCCCGCTTCGACGCGGACGGCGCCGTGCTCGAGGGGCCGGCCACCTGCGGGCTCCGGTCGCGCGGCTGACCTAGCCTGGCTGCGATGGCCACTCTCCTCGTCGTCCACCACTCCCCCACCCCCACGGTGCAGCGGCTCACCGACGCCGTGCTCGCGGGCGCCGGGGACGAGGCGATCGAGGGCGTCGAGGTGGTCGTCCGGCGCGCGCTCGAGGCGACGGCGGACGACGTGCTCGCGGCCGACGGCTACCTGCTCGGCACCACCGCCAACTTCGGCTACATGAGCGGGGCGCTGAAGCACTTCTTCGACACCATCTTCCTGGAGGCCGGCGGGGCGCTGACCGACGACGGCTCGGCGTCCCCGGCGACGGGCGGGAAGAAGCCGTACGGGCTCTGGGTGCACGGCCGCTACGACACCGCCGGCGCGGTGCGCTCGGTGCAGTCGATCGTCCAGGCGCTGCCGTGGGTGCAGTCGGCGGAGGTGCTCGAGGTGATCGGGGACGTCGGCGACGAGCACACCGCGGCGGCGTACGAGCTCGGCGCCACGATCGCGGCCCTGTTGTCCACGTGACCCGTCGCTAACTTAGTGACGGGTCAGCGTGTGCATGCCGCTCGTGTGCCCGGGGCACCGACTCCCATGAGCGTCAAGGTGGGTTACTTCCTGTCCTGCGAGGAGTTCGGCCCGGCCGAGCTGGTCGAGCAGGCGGTGGCGGCGGAGCAGGCCGGGTTCGAGGCGCTGTGGATCAGCGACCACTTCCACCCGTGGAACGACGAGCAGGGGCAGAGCCCTTTCGTGTGGAGCGTGATCGGGGCGGTCTCGCAGGCCTGCGACCTGCCGGTGACGACCGCGGTCACCTGCCCGACCATCCGGACCCACCCGGCGATCGTCGCCCAGGCGGCGGCGACCTCCGCCGTGCTGCTGAAGGGCGGGTTCACGCTGGGCGTGGGCACCGGCGAGGCGCTCAACGAGCACGCGGTGGGCGCGCGCTGGCCGTCGTACGACCTGCGGATGGAGATGCTGGAGGAGGCGGTCGCGCTGATGCGGCGGCTCTGGGAGGGCGACTTCGTCACCACCCGGGGCAAGCACTACGAGGTGGAGAACGCGCGGATCTACACGCTTCCCGACGAGCCGCCCAAGGTGTTCGTGAGCGGCTTCGGACCGAAGGCGACCGAGGCCGCGGCCCGGTTCGGGGACGGCTACATCTCGACCAGCCCGGACCCGGAGCTGCTGCGGACCTTCAAGAAGCTGTCGAACGACAAGCCCGCGCAGGCCGGGTTCAAGGTCGCCTGGGCGCCCACCCGCGACGAGGGCGTCGACCACGCCCACCGGTTGTGGCCGAACGCCGGGCTGCCCGGCGAGCTGGCGCAGGTGCTGCCGTCGGTGCGGCACTTCGAGCAGGCCACCCAGCTGGTCACCCGAGAGTCGACGGAGCAGAGCGTGGTGGCCGGCCCCGACCCCGACCAGCACCTCGAGGAGCTGCAGAAGTACGTCGCGGCCGGGTACGACGAGGTGTACGTCGCCAACATGGGCCCGCACTCGATCGAGATGATCGAGGGCTGGGGCCGCGACGTGCTGCCGCGGCTGCGCGCGTCCTGACGAGCGACGCGCCGGTAGCATCGAACCGATGTCGCTGCTGCCACGGGTGCTGGGGGTCGCCGTGCCCGCGCTGATCGCCCTCACGTCGTGCGGCGGCGGGAGCCAGGGCAGCGACCCCGACCCCGACCGGGCCGACTCGGCCGCGGTGCCCGAGCTCGGGGCGTGCCGGGTGCTCACGCCCGACGACGTGGACGAGCCCAGCAACGCCACGGAGACCGTCGACTGCACCGAGCCGCACACCGCGCAGACCTACGCCGTGGGGCCGCTGCCGCACGAGCTCGAGGACGCGGACTACGGCGACCGCGAGGTCGGCAGGTTCGCCTACCGCACCTGCGCGGAGAAGTTCCAGAAGTTCCTGGGGGCCGACGAGAGCCTGGTGCTGCGCACGATCGTCAGCTGGGCGTGGTTCCGACCGTCCGAGGACGCCTGGGACGACGGTGCCCGGTGGTACCGGTGCGACATCGTCGGCGGCAGCGAGGACAGCGAGGAGTTCGTCCAGCTGCCCGAGAACGCCCAGGGCCTGCTCCAGGGCCGGCGACCCGACCGGTGGCTGGTCTGCGCCCGGGGCGAGACGATCGCCGACTCGGTCAAGGTGCCGTGCTCCGAGAAGCACCAGTGGCGCGCGGTCACCACCATCAAGCTCGGCGAGCCCGGCGACCCCTACCCCGGCGACCGCGTCGTCGAGGTCACCACGCGCGACTACTGCTCGGACTCGGTGGGTGCCTGGCTGCACTACCCGGTCGACTACGAGTACGGCTACACGTGGTTCCACGAGGCCGAGTGGGAGGCGGGCAACCGACGTTCGGTGTGCTGGGCGAAGACGCCGGAATGATGCGCCGGATGCTGCGCGGGCTCGCCGCGCTCGCCGCGACCGCTGCCGTGCTCACCGCCTGCAGCGACGGCGACGAGCCGCAGGCCGACCCCGAGGCCACGACGCCGAGCCCGCAGCCGCAGGCCACGGAGCCACCCAGGCCCAGGCCCGGCGCCTGCTACCGGTTGTCCTTCCAGGAGGCGCTCGCCTACACCAGCGACGTACGTCCCAGCAGGTGCACGAAGCCGCACACGTCCGTCACCTACGCCGTGGGCAGGCTCGACAACGTCGTCAACGGTCACCTGGTCGCGGTGGACTCCCAGCGGGTCAAGGACCAGGTCGCCCGGGCCTGCCCGGAGCGCCTCGGTGACTACGTCGGCGGCACCCTCGCGCAGCGTCGGCTGAGCATGCTCCGGTCGGTCTGGTTCACGCCGACGGTCGAGGAGTCGGACGCCGGCGCTTCGTGGTTCCGCTGCGACGTGATCGCCGTCGCGCGGGACGACCACCTGGCCAACCTGACCGGCAGCGTGAAGGGCGCGCTCGACACCCAGGAGGGTCGCGACCGCTGGGGGATGTGCGGCACCGCCGAGCCGGGCACCGCGAAGTTCGAACGCGTGCTCTGCAGCGCCGAGCACAGCTGGCGCGCGATCGAGGTGGTCACCTTCCCGGACGGCAGGTACCCGGGCGAGAAGGCCGCCGCGGCGCGGGGCCGGGAGCAGTGCCGGGACGCCGGCAACGAGGCGGCCGAGGACCCGCTGGACTTCCAGTGGGGCTACGAGTGGCCCACCGCCGAGCAGTGGAGGGCCGGGACGACGTACGGGCTCTGCTGGGTTCCAAGCGAGCAGTAGCACGCGAGGAACGAGCGCGCTACGTGGGCGAGCGCAGGTCGAGTGCCCGCGCGACCGAGGGACGAGGTCGCGACCGGGCGTATCGAGACCCGGTGAGCCGACAGCAGACCGGAACTAGAACCCGAGCTTCCGCAGCTGCTTCGGGTCGCGCTGCCAGTCCTTGGCGATCTTGACGTGCAGGTCGAGGTAGACCGGCGTGCCGAGCAGCGCCTCGATCTGCTGGCGGGCCCGGGTGCCGACCGCGCGCAGCCGCGAGCCGCGGTGGCCGATGACGATGCCCTTCTGCGAGGACCGCTCGACGAAGAGGTTCGCGTGGATGTCGAGCAGCGGCTTGTCCTCGGGCCGGCCCTCGCGCAGCCCCATCTCCTCGACCACGACCGCGATGGAGTGCGGCAGCTCGTCGCGGACCCCGTCGAGGGCCGCCTCGCGGATCAGCTCGGCGACGAGGGCCTCCTCGGGCGCGTCGGTGAGGTCGCCGTCCGGGTAGAGCGGCGGGCCCTCCGGCAGCAGTCCCACCAGCAGGTCGGCGAGCAGCTCGACCTGGTCGCCCGCGACCGCGGAGACCGGGACGATCTCCTGCCACTCGATGCCGGCCTCCCGGCCGACCTCCTGGACGTCGAGCAGGTGCTGGGCGATCCGGTCCGGCGTGGCCAGGTCCGTCTTCGTCGCGACCGCCAGCTTGGTGGTCCGCCGCACCTTGGCGAGCTCGGTCACGAGGAACCGGTCACCCGGCCCGACCTTCTCGTCGCACGGGAAGCAGACCGCGACCGCGTCGACCTCGGCCCAGGTCGTGCGCACCAGGTCGTTGAGCCGCTCGCCGAGGAGCGTGCGCGGCCGGTGCAGCCCGGGGGTGTCGACCAGGACCAGCTGGGCGTCGGGCCGGTGCACGATCCCACGCACCACTGTGCGGGTGGTCTGCGGCTTGTCGCTGGTGATGACCACCTTGCTGCCGACCAGCGCGTTGGTGAGCGTGGACTTGCCCGCGTTGGGGCGACCGACGAACGACACGAAGCCGCTGCGGTGCGCGGTCGCTTCCTCAGCCATCGCGCGCCCTGTCGTAGTCGGCCCAGATCTCGTCGTCGGACTTGCCCGCCGCCTTGCCGGCCCGCCAGATCGGGCCGGGGTCCACGGGGCGCGGACGACGTACCCCGCCGGCTCGCCAGTAGCCCATGACGTCGTACGACGCGCTGGGCAGCCGGACCTCGCGCATCAGGTGCTTGCGGATCGCGCGCATCTGCGCGGACTCCCCCGCCATCCAGAAGTAGCCCTCACCGGACGGCCACTCGATGCCCTCGACGACCTCGGCCAGCCGGCTCGCTCCCTCGGCCGGCGGCTCGAGCCAGTCGACGGTCACCTCCGGCCGCGCCGGCAGGTAGTCCTCGAGCGCGTCCGGCACCTCGGCCCGGACGTGGGTCGGTAGCGAGACGGTCTCGACGATCCGGGCCATCGCGGGCAGCGCGGTGAGGTCGCCGACGAGCATCAGCCACCCGGCGTCGGGCGGTGGGTCGAAGGAGCCCTTCGGCTCGGAGATCGTCACCGTGTCGCCGGTGCAGTCGCGGCTCGCCCATTCGGTGACCAGTCCCTCGGCGTGGATCACCACGTCGATCGTCAGCTCGGCGCCGTCCCACGAGCGGACCGTGTAGTAGCGGCTCTGGAACTGTCCCGGCACCACCAGCCCGACCCACTCGTCCGGCACACCGGTCGACTCGAACCCCGCGAGGCCGTCGCCGCCGAGCACCAGCCGGACCAGGTGCTCCGACAGCCGGGTACGGCGCAGCACCTGCGCGTCGTACTGCCGGGCCCGGGTGCTCACCGGACCAGACTATGGGGCCCGCCCCGCCGGACCGGAACGGCCTAGAAGGTGTGCCGCAGCGGGTAGCCGCTCACGCCGTCCTCGTCGGTCTTGGTGGCGAGCACGTGGTGGAGCTGGATCTCGTTGCGCTCGAACGCCAGCCGCGACCCGGCCATGTAGAGGCCCCACACCTTGGCGGTCTCCTCGCCGACCTCGGCGACGCACTCGTCCCAGTGGGTCTCGAGGTTGTGGCACCACGCGGCGAGGGTCTTGGCGTAGTGCACGCGGAAGTTCTCCTCGTGCTGCACCTCGAGGCCGGCGTCCTGCGCCTCGCTGATGATCCGGCCGGAGCCGATCAGCTCGCCGTCGGGGAAGACGTACCGGTCGATGAACTTGCCGGTGTGCCGCATCCGGTTGTCGTGACGGGTGATGCAGTGGTTGAGCAGCCGACCCTGCGGGCGGAGCTTGTCGCGGATGAAGCCGAAGTACGACGGGTAGTTGCGCACCCCGATGTGCTCGGTGAGCCCGATCGACGAGACCGCGTCGAAGCCGGACTCCTCCACCAGCCGGTAGTCGAGGTGGCGCACCTCGGCGAGGTGGTCGAGGCCCTCCTCCTTGATCTTCTCCTGCGCCCAGGTCGCCTGCTCGCGTGAGAGCGTGACGCCGAGCGCCTTGACGCCGTACTCCTTGGCGGCGTGGCGGACCATGCCGCCCCAGCCGCAGCCGATGTCGAGCAGCCGCTGCCCGGGCTGGAGGTCGAGCTTGCGGGCCACCAGGTCGTACTTGGTGCGCTGCGCCTCCTCGAGGGTGGCGTCCTCGGTCGGGTAGACGGCGCAGGTGTAGGTCATCGACGGGCCGAGGACCATCTCGTAGAAGCGGTTGGAGACGTCGTAGTGGTGGTGGATCGCCTCGGCGTCGCGGCCCATCGAGTGCCGGAACCCCTCGAAGATGCGGCGCATCCGCGACGGCGCCTCGCGCGACGGCGGCGGGGGCGGCTTGAGGTTCGAGAGGCCCAGTGCCCGCACCAGCCCCACCAGCTCGCCCGGCGACGGGCGGCGGAAGCTGAGGTTCTTCTGCAGCTCCTTGAGCGCCTCGTAGGGGTTGCCCGGGTGCAGGCCCTCGACCTTGAGGTCGCCGGTGATGTAGGGACGGCCGACGGCGAGGTCGGGGTCGATCGAGGTCAGCAGGTAGGCCAGCCCGCGCTCGGTCCTGAGGTGGAACTTGAACGGCGCGTCCTCGGGGCCGGTCGCGCTGCCGTCGTACGCCGTGAAACGCACGGGCAGCGGCTCCTTGAGCAAGGAGTCGAAGGCCTCGGCGATTGTCATCTTCCTCATCGTCGTCGCACCGCCTTGTCGTAGAGGGTCGTCAGCCTGTCGTCGGGGTCGTGGCGCCGCTTGACCGCGGCGAGGTTCGCACCGTCGTAGAGCCGGTCGAAGGTCTCCCGGTCGTAGAACGCCTCGGAGTAGAGCGACTTGTGCCCGTCGAGCTCGTGCACCTTGGTCTCGATGGCCCGGTTGCGCGGGGCCTGCGGCGCCTCGGGCCCGACGTGCACGGTGCCCCAGAAGCCGACGTTGACGTAGGTGCGCCCCGGCTCCAGCGGGTACGTCGGCCACTTCCGGCGGGCGACCAGCGGGCACAGCCAGATCGGCCGCATCCCGATCTCGTCGTCGAACCAGTCGAGGAACTCCGGCAGCCGCTCGACCGGCACCTCGACGTCCTGGATCACCTTCTCCCGCTGCGGGCGGCCGGCGCGGCGGTCGAGCCGCTCGGCGATGTGGAAGCGGCTGTCCCAGCCGAGCATCCGCATGTAGACGTCGGAGCGGCGCCAGCGGCGCGGCCAGACCCGCCGCAGCAGCGGGTGCTGGGCGCCGAACGCGCGCGAGCACCAGAACCAGTCGGTGTCCCACCGCCACAGGTAGTCGTGCATGGTCAGCAGGTCGGTCTCGCGCTGCTGGATCGAGCGGTAGTAGATCTGCTGCCCCGTGTAGTCCGAGGGCCGGCCGCCCTCGTCGGTCCAGCGGGCCAGCGTGAGGTAGTACTCCCCGGGCTCGAACGCGACCCCGTCGAGCCCGTCGACGCGCTGGCCGTCGTACTCACGCGTCTCGACGATCTCGGCGACCGCCTTGCCGAGGAGCCCGGCGTCGTCGAACCGGACGTGCCGGAGGGCGACGTGCGACGGGACCCGCTCGAGCTCGATCCGCAGCCGGGTGGCGTAGCCGAGCGAGCCGTAGGAGTTGGGGAAGGTGTCGAACAGGTCCTCGCCGGGCCGCGTCGTGACGACCTCGCCGGCGCCGGTGAAGACGTCCATCTCCAGCACCGACTCGTGCGGCAGCCCGCTGCGGAAGCTCGTGGACTCGATGCCCAGCCCGGTGACCGCGCCGCCGAGCGTGATCGTCCGGAGCTGCGGGACGACGAGCGGGATCAGGCCGTGCGGCAGGGTGGCGGCGACGAGGTCCTCGTAGGTGCACATGCCCTGCACCTCGGCCGTGCCGGCGGCCGGGTCGACCTCGATCACCCCGGTCAGTCCCGAGACGTCCAGGCCCGGCGTCGTGGTCGCGGCGCGGGGCCGGAAGAGGTTGGTGGTGCGCTTGGCGAGGCGCACCGGCTCGCCCTTCGGGATGGCGTCGTACGACGCGCGCAGCCTCTCGACTGCGCGCTGGTGGTCCTCCCAACCGCTCCCGAGGCTCACGCCCGTGAGGCTACTACCCGGGCGGTCGGCCCTGAAGGTCTGCGTGATGGACCACGACCCCCTCCCCGGCGAAGTCGCGCAGCACCGCCTCGTCCGGAGCCGCCAGCTCGGTCGCCTCGCTCATCAGCACCACCGCGTCCAGACCGGTGGACCCGCCGGCGATCGCCATCGCGACGCACACCTGGATCGCGCTCAGCTGCAGGGAGGGCAGGTCGACGGAGGCCGCGGCATAGGTGCGGCCGTCGGTGTCGCGCACGGCGGCGCCCTCGGCGGCCCCGGTCCGCCCGCGGGTGGCCCGGGCCAGGGTCAGCAGCTTGCGGTCCTCGGCGCTCAGCTCCATGCGGAGAACTCTAGGGGCGGCTCGTGCGGGTGGTGGTCGAGGAGCAGAGGTGGTGGTCGAGGAGGGCGCACAGCGCCCGCAGAGGTGGTGGTCGAGGAGGCGCCCAGCGCCCGTCTCGAAACCCCACCCCCACACGCCAGGCAGTGGTCTCGATACACGCTCGCTCGCCCCTCGCTCCCGCTACTCGACCAACGACACAACCCGGGCAGCACGGATGGTGGTCGAGGAGGGCGCCCAGCACCCGTCTCGAAACCCCACCCCCACACGCCAGGCAGTGGTCTCGATACACGCTCGCTCGCCCCTCGCTCCCGCTACTCGACCAACGACACAACCCGGGCAGCACGGATGGTGGTCGAGG
>Ga0164243_10006768_pt1 | contig 17296 bp, 16 predicted proteins | sample OricompcompostOP_FD_108781 | JGI IMG/M metagenome (GOLD analysis project Ga0164243, IMG submission 108781) | Organic Plus compost microbial communities from Emeryville, California, USA - Original compost - Organic plus compost (OP) | ecosystem: Engineered > Solid waste > Mixed feedstock >... | reverse complement strand
GTGGACTGCCTCGAGTCGGCGCGGGCGGGCCTGAAAGCTCGGGGCTTTTCAGCGCTGCCGTCGTTCCCGTCCGAAGCATTCGATGGGGCCTCGTGCCAGTTCCTGATCAACTCCGAGCATCAACTGATCGAGCTGGCCGAGATTTCGCCGTCACGTTTCGACACATTCTTCGCCACACACCAGTCAACCGAGCAGCGCCCCTGATCTGGAGATGGCGCCACAGGGCGGCTGGCGGTTGGCAAGAACATTCAACCACTTGCGCGATTGCAGGATGCAAGCCAATCAATGCGCACGACATGCTGCTCATTCAACACGCCCTCATTGTATTCGCAACCTCGCGGCATGCACCGACATGCTCATGCACAGCGGCGCCAGACGTTCTGACCATTCCATAGGTACTCATGCCGACCATCCGCCGCGGGTCGAATGAACTGCATGAATGGAAAGGCGTCGCGCACCGCGGGGGCGGTCAGAAACAGATTGTCTGCGGCGGCGATCAGCCGATGAGGACGCCCGCCCTGGTCACGGAGGCGCACGAACAACTCGCGGTCAGTGCGGCCGACCACGACGGTTGAGGCGCGCGTCCGGTACGTCCCGGTGAATGCGCCGAGATCCATGTCTTGCGCCGCTGCCGGATCGATGGATCGGGGCGCATCGATACGGCCGATTTCGGGAAACCAGTCACGGAACAGGCGGGACAGAAGCACATAGCTCGGATCGATTCCCGAAAAGCCCACACAGCTGATGACGAGTGCGAACTTCCCTTTCGCATTGATCCTCGCCAGCAGCGAGGAACTGGCGGAGCGCCCATCGTGGCCGTACCAGTCCCATCCGTATCCTTTCCATCCCAAGTTGATGGATTTTTCGGTCGGGCTCCATCCGGGCAGGCGCTGCGAACACGCCCGCATGATCGAAAGATGATCCGCCGCTGGCGATGGAGTTGGACTCTCCGGGGCGGCCAGCTGTTGGGCCAGCAGCTTCAGCAACTGCAACTCGGTCACGTACCAGTCGCCGCCCGTGGACGGGCACACCAGCGCCACAGCATCAGCACCTGCCTGCTCCTCAATCACCAACCGCAGGCCGTGCGGCTCCAGCAGCTCAGATTGCAACACGCTGGCGAAAGGCATCGCGTAGAGTTGCTCGACGATGGCCCCAGCCAGGTAGCCGCCGCCGTGCCCGTAGTTGTAGAGCGCCCCAGGGGCGAACAGCGATGGTGCCGAGACCATCTCCGAGCACAGCGCGTTGCAATCGATGCTGCCGTTCGACAGCAGGGGTGCCGCGCCCAATGCGCTATCGTCCAAACCGTGCGCGTGATTCAGCAGGTGTGCGACTGTCACGCCAACCAGCTGTGCACGAACCTCCCGCTCATGGATGGGCAGCAGCGCCACCACGCTGTCGTCAGGACTGATTTTTCTCAGAAGTACCAATCTCGACAACAGCGCCGATGTAAACAGCTTGGCCATGCATCCTGCAGGGAGGCCCATCTCATCGCCATCCCGCGAGGGCGTGGTGAATGCCCGGCATTCATGCCGTACATCGGTGAATGCGACCGTCACTGCACCTGCCTGCGGAAACTGTCGTGCGAGCTTGCTCAGCCTCAGCTCCAACTCCGTCACGTCTCCAATCTGGAGGGCATCTGTTTGGGTGGCCATGATCGGGCGCTAGTGTATCGCTGCCCCGGAAACGATCTCGACGATGGCAGGAATGGCAAAGTGCAGAATGGCCGTCAGGTGATCGCCTCGCACCCGAATGACGCAGGTTGAATCGCTGGCATCTTCGTGCCAGTGAGGCGACTCACTCGTCCAGTACCGATCGCTACAGATGGCGTAGAGCGCACCGGGGCATGGGGAGGGAACATAGCTCTTCAGGGCGTCATGAGTCGTGCACATCAAGCGAAAGCTCGTGCGCAAACCGACCGGAGGCAACACCTCTGTGCTCCATCTCTTTTGATGCACCTGAACCAACTTGAACCGCTCGCTTTCGGACAAGGCAAAGAAGTCGTGATGCGCGAGCACTCGCCGCACTCCCTCGGCGTCGCACTTCAGATTCAGGAAACGACGCCACAAGAGCTCCTGCCGCTCGGCGCGGCCGAGCATCGGCTCACCGGGCGAAGGCGTTTGCTCAGCAGTGCTCCGGCGTGCGGGATCCACCATGACGATGGTCACGGGGGCACGTCCTCGTGAGGACAAGACCGCGCCGCACTCGCGAGCCATCAGGCCGCCCAGCGACCACCCCAGCAGGTGCGTCGGCCGGGCATCCGGCAACTCCAGAATGTGTTCGGCACACTGCTCGGCCAACGCTTGCAGAGCGTTCCTGTCACCGTTGCGGATATTCGACGCGTAGCGCAGTCCATACAACTCGCAGCTGGCCTTGAGCGCCGTCACCACATTGCTGTAACCAGTGAGATTGCCCAGGACCCCCGGAAAAAGAATGACGCGTCGATCTGAACTTCCGGCGCACAACGCCCGCAGATGGCCTGCCGATCCCATTGGCAATCGCTCCCTGATCGCGACTCGCTGATCATCCGTGCTGCGATGACATCATATTCAGTAACGAATTGCCGGCCAACACGCCGGCCGCTGTATTGGGTTGGCACTCCTGTAACGTTCGATCACATCCGCCGGAGCCGAGCAGGAACCCGTTACGGACAGTGGACGATCTATAACAAATGCGCTACGGTCATGGCCCCGACCGGTTGCGCTATGTACATTCGGCAATAGTTCCGAATCGCTGCGCCGCCCGGTGCAGGAACGTGGGGAATGCAGGCATCTATCGACAGGACGTGGATGAGCCAGATGTTACAGATGCGGGGCGTCGTCAAGCACTACACCCGCGGCAACCATCGTGTCGAGGTGCTGCACGGTGTCGACCTCGAAGCGAGGCCCGGCGAATTCATCGCGTTGATGGGCCCCTCCGGCTCAGGAAAGTCCACGCTGCTCAATCTGATCGCGGGCCTGGACAAGCCTGACCGAGGCGAGGTCGTCGTCGCGGGCTCCCATCTCAACACGCTCACCCAGCGAGAGCTGTCCCGCTGGCGCGCGCGGCACGTCGGTTTCGTTTTTCAGTTCTATAACTTGCTGCCGACGCTCAGCGCGGAGCTCAACGTGGAGGTCCCGCTGTTCCTGACGCGCTTGTCTCGAGCGCAGCGCCGCCAGAGCGTCGCCGCGTCACTGTCGCTGGTCGGCCTGACGCAATGGGCCAAGCACAAGCCGCAGGAACTTTCCGGCGGACAGCAGCAGAGAGTGGCGATCGCGCGGGCGATCGTCTCCGATCCCACGATTCTCGTCTGCGATGAGCCCACCGGCGATCTCGATCGAGCCACCGCCGATGAGATCCTGCAGCTGCTCAGAACCATCAGCACCAAGCACGGCAAGACCATCGTCATGGTCACGCATGATCCCCTTGCCGCCGGGTACGCGACACGTCAACTGCACGTCGACAAAGGACTGCTGATTCGTTCGGAAGAGCGCGCCATCGCATGAAGAGCCTGCCGCTGATTCTGAGCGCGCTGCGCCGCAAGCCGGCGCGTACGTTTCTCACGATGTTTGGGGTCGTGATCGCCTTCGTGTTGTTCGGCTTGCTTCAGGGTGTGGACTCCGCCTTCGCGGCCGCACTGGACCGCATGAAGCTCGACCGCTTGCTGGTGGACGCCCGGTTCTCCCAACCGCTGCCCATCAGCTATCGGGCCAGGATCCAGAACGTCCCCGGGGTTACCCGAATTGCGGAGATTCAGTTTCTGGGCGGCCATCTGCAAGATGAGAAACGCAGGCTGTTGTCCATTGCCACCGATCCGGAGACCTGGCTGTCGTTCCGGCCCGAGTACACCGTTCCCAGGAGCCAGATCGAGGCCGTCAAGCGCACGCGCAACGGCGCCATCATCACTGACTGGACCGCGCGTGAGTACGGCCTGAAGATCGGCGATCAGTTCACGCTTCGAACGCAGATGACCAACGTGACCGGCGGCTCCGATTGGAACTTCGTCGTCGTGGGCATCATGACGTACTTCGATCCCACGCAGCACCTCACCGTATTTCTCTCCAACTACAAGTATATCGACGAAGGGCGCGTGACCGACCGTGGCACGGCGAATCGATTCCTGCTCGGGATCAGCGATCCGCGTGACAGTACGCGCGTGAGCCGGGCCATCGATGCCCTCTTCGCCACCTCAGGGGTTCAGACGAGAACGCAAAGCGAGCACGAGATGGGGCAGCTGCGCATGGCCGCGATGGGCGACATCAGCTTTTTCACGCGCTCCATCATCAGCGCAGTGTTCTTTACGTTGCTGATTCTCACTGCCAACACCATGATGGAGTCGGTTCGCGAGCGAACGTCCGAATTCGCCGTACTCAAAACGCTCGGCTATACGGATGAGGCGGTGTTTGGCTTGGTCATTCTCGAATCCATCCTGCTGTGTGTCACCGCCTCGCTGGTGGGACTGGCCCTCGCTGCCGCGGCCTTCCCTTTCGCAAGCACGTACTTCGATACCACCGGATTGTTCCCGCCGGTGGTGGTCGCGGCCGGCGTGGGCGTCGCGACTGGCCTCGCATTGATCAGCGCAGCCATCCCTGGATGGCGCGCGCTGCGGCTCAAGGTCGTGGACGCACTGGTGGCCCGCTGACATGAGTGACGTGCAACTCATGAAACAAGTCGGTGCGGTCCTGAGCATCAGCCTTCGAGGTATTCCGAAACGGCTCGGCGCCTGCCTGGTGATCGTCATCGGCATCGCCGGCGCCGTCGCGGTGTTCATCTCGGTATTCGCCATGTCGTCGAGCTTCACCGAGACGGCCTCGAAGTCCGGTCGGGCAGATCGAGTCATCGTGCTCGCCGAGGGTGCCACCACCGAAGGTGCCAGTAGCCACCAGCGCGCCGATGTGAATGAAATATTGGCGTCCCAAGCGATCAAGAGAGACAGCGACGGCAAAGCGATCGCGACGGCGGACTACCTCGCCTTCGCTCGCCTGACCGACGAGCGCACCGGCGTGGATACGTTTGCAACATTGCGCGGCACCGGCGCCAAAGCGCTCCTGCTGCGGCCGGAGATCGAGATCGTGCAGGGACGAATGTTCGAAGCAGGCGTGCGGGAGCTCATCGTCGGCCGTGCCCTGCAACGCCGGCTCAACGGCCTGGGCTTGAACGACCGGGTGCCGTTGCCCGAAGGCGACTGGACGGTCGTCGGCGTCTTCGAAAGCGGCGCGGATGCCCGGGAGTCCGAGCTCCTGACCGATGCAGAAACCCTGCTTTCCGCATACCAGCGCAACGAATTCAATAGCGTCACCGTCATGCTGGACGACGCCTCGGCGTTCGACGCATTCCGTAGCTCACTGCAGATCAACCCTGCCCTGTCGGTACAGGCGAAGCGCGAGCGCGATTACCTGCTCGATGCGTCGGCACCGACCACCCGGCTGCTAGAGCTGATCGCCGTCGTCATTGGCGGCATCATGGCGCTGGGCGCGATCATTGCGGCGGTCAATGCGATGTATTCGGCCATCAGCACTCGCTCGATGGAGATCGCGATTCTGCGGGCGGTCGGTTACGACGGGGCGCCAGTGGCGATCTCCGTGCTCATCGAGGCGTTGCTATTCGCCCTGGCGGGCGCCGCCCTGGGCGCGGCAATTGCCTGGCTGTTCTTCAACGGCAATACCATTAGCACACAGACCGCGATGGGACCCGGGCCAATGAGCTACATGTTGAGCATCAACGCCACCGTGGTGCTGCTTGGCATCGGCTGCGGCTGCACCGCCGGATTCATCGGCGGGATACTTCCTGCCATGCGTGCGACCACAGCGCCAGTGACCGCAGCGCTACGGGGCACCTGAGGCACCCTGCGCGAGAGGCGTGCCGGGCCGACGGCGCGACCGCACGTATGCGCACAGCTCTGCGATGGTTTGATGCTCGAACACTTCATCGAACGCGAGCTGCAGCCCGATCGTTCGCGTGATGCGCTCTGCCAGCATGGAGGCCACGATGGAGTCGCCACCCAGCGCGAAGAAATTTTCGGTCGGGTGGATGCTCTCGAGACCGAACACGTCCTGCCAGATTCTCGTCATGCACCGCTCCAGGGATTCGCTCATGCGCTGAATCTCGGGCGAGCGGTCAACACCGTGTCACCAATGCGCTCATTCGGCATATCGGACGCGCCTCCAGGCACCATGTGATCTTCAATGGTCGACCACTGTCTTGAATCTTGCGATTCGCCGCTGCGCGGGCCGCGGCAGGCGTTGCTCGCGACATCGGCGGACGCAATGTGACCAACCGCCAGAATCCCGTCAAGTTCGTGGCACGCTTGATGGAGGCTGCGAATGCTCGAGCGCAGATGAAGCTCGAGCTCGCTCGACGAACATCCAACCATTCGACGCGAGCTGCCACGCACCGATACATCGCGATATGCATCGAAGCGAACCACTCGAAGTTCTCGCCATTGAATCGACGTGAACTATGTCGGATGCTCTGCGCACGCGATCTTCGTATCAACCAGGCTGTCGACGACTCGCAGAGCGATCCAGGATGACTCAACCCGCAAAGGAAATTGCGACACTCCGCCCTGCGATCGCGCTGATATGGTCGATGGCCGACTCAACCGCCAGACGCGCGCTGTTATCCGCCGTCGTTGCGGTCTGCCTGACCGCGCTGGTCACCGCGCTCATGCCGTTTCTCTTGCAGTCGATCATCGATCGACTCACCACACCCGGTACGCCTCCAGCCTCGACGATCGTCATCGCACTGATCGCGGTTTACATTTTGGGACAGTTCGCCTCGCGAGTGTTTGCCGAGCTGCGCGCGCTCGCGACCGGCGTCGCGGAGCAACGAACGCGCAAACTCATCGGTTATCATGCTTTCTCGCACCTGCTCGACTTGCCGCTGCGTTTCCATCTGAATCGCAAGAGTGGCTCGGTCGCCGAGGCGGCCGAACACGGGTCGGGCGGCATTCAAACCCTGATCACCCAATGCCTGCAGGTCGTGCTGCCGCTCCTGGTCGAGTTCCTGGCGATTGCGATCGTTCTGCTCGGCCTCGGACATACCTCGTACTTCGGCATTCTCGCGGTCGCTGGCATTGCCTACGCGGTCGCGTTCATCAGCTGCGCCCATGACGTACGTCGATTTGCCGAGCCAGCCGTCGATGCGCACTTCGATGCACGCGCCGTTCTCTCCGACTCGCTGCTGAATTACGAGACGATCAAGTACTTCGGCGCGGAGCCCACTCAATCGGCGCGCTATCGCAGCTCGCTGAGCAATCGCGAATCCGGTTGGATCGCGTTGTACCGATGCCGACTGAAGTACGCCATCATCACCGGAGGTATCTTCGCTGGATCGGTGGCCGTGACGATGGCGTACGCAACCCATCAGACGCTGGCGGGCACACTCACGGTCGGCGGCTTCGTGCTCGTCGTCAGCTACGCGCTTCGCCTGATTCAGCCGCTGGAAAACCTGGGCAGCGCCATTCGCGAGGTCGCACAGGCACTCGCCTCCATCAACAGGCTCCTCGACCTGCTGCGTGAGGCCGCCGAGCCATCCATCGCACCGCTCAACGTTTCCACAAGCGCCGATGACCGCGGAACGGCGTCGGTTGGCCCCGCGGCGCTGACGTTCGAGGGCGTGCGTTTCGGCTACAGCGCCCAGCGGCGCATCCTGGAAGACGTGACGTTCCACGTGCCCGCCGGCTCGACGCTCGCCATCGTCGGCACCAGCGGCTCGGGTAAATCCTCGATCGTCAGACTGCTGTATCGCCTGTTCGAGCCGGAGGCAGGACGGATACTCATCGACAACCAACCGACGATGGCTCTGCCGCGCGAGCAGGTCCGCAGTTGCATCGCAGTCGTCCCTCAGGACACCGTGCTCTTCAACGATACGATCGCAAGAAACATCTCCCTCGGCCGTCCGGGCTGTACCCGAGAAGAGATCGAACACGCAGCGCGCCTCGCTCACCTGGATGAGCTCATCCGTCTATTGCCACAAAACTATGACACGGTCGTCGGGGAACGCGGCTTGAAGCTGTCCGGCGGAGAGCGCCAACGCATTGCCATCGCGCGGGCCGCGTTGAAGTGCCCCCGAATCATCGTATTCGATGAAGCCACATCGTCGCTCGATACGACCACGGAGCGGGAGATCCTGAGCAATCTTGCGGAGATTTCCAGGACGGCCACGACGGTGATGATCGCGCACCGGCTCTCGACGGTGATTCATGCTGATCAGATCGTGGTGCTGGACCGAGGTACGATCGCCGAACGTGGCACCCATCGAGAGTTGCTGCAACAGGGCGGGCACTACGCCAGGCTCTGGTACGCACAGAAGTCCGGGCGCGGTGCCTCCGATATGGGCGAGCCTGAGCTTGGGATGGGCGCTCAAACCATGGTACGCGGCTGACCGATCGATCGCACCGGCGGTGCATCGCTCAGCGCAGTCGCTCCAGATCATTGGGAGCCAGGATGCTCCTTACCGCATGATCGCGCCACGCGGCCTCAAATGAGGATGACTGCTCGGGGGTCATTCCAACCGCAGGCAACCGGCTTCTCGCAAGCGGCGTGCCAGCCTGCGAGTCGCGCGCCATTGCCTCCGCCATGCGCTGCCTCTCCACCAACCCTAACTCGCTCGGACAGAGCGCCCCCACAGTCTCGCTCGGCGACGAGAGCAAATCCTCATACCACGCCACCGCGGTGTTCGCGCCACGGGCGCGCAATTGATCGATGGCGGTCACACACGTGGCGAGCGTCTGCACCATTTTGTCGAGGTTGAATCCGAACGAGCGGACCAGGGACTGCGCCCAGCTCTCACGATTCCTGAGTATGAACACGAAGCGCGCCTGCCCGAATGCCTGGGCGAGCTCACTCACGATAGCGTTGCAGCTGCCGCGCAGCTTGATGATGGGACTGTCACCGAGCTCCCCTCGGAACATGGCCACCGCGACTCTCAGCAGCGCCAGCTCGTAGCGTCTCCAGCTCGTATCCGCTGCTGATCTGTGCCTCGCCACGTTCGTGAATACGTCCGGCTCCGACACGGTACCGCCGCCCGCTGCACGCAGCATGTTCAGCAGCAGTGTGGAACCCGTTCGGCCGGGACTCAAGATGAAGGTGGGCGACATGTTCTCGCCCTGATCGAACTGGTGGAGCTTCTCGAATGGCACCTGTAGCAGGCTGTGCGCGGTGCGGCGCTGATCGTAGTAGAAGAACGGCGCCCCCAAATCGAATCTGCCCTGTGGCGGCTTGGCAAGCACCAGCCTGCGCTCGGCAAAGTTCACACAGTAGGGCTGGTACGATGAAAACGAAGGGATCTCGGCGCACTCCTCCACGGTCGCCTGCAGCTGCGACTCGAAATCCTCGATCCGCGCCATGGTCGTGGTTTCCGCATTGTAGGTTCGAACGATGCGATACACCCCGATGTCCGGAGATCCCTGTGGACGTGCGCCGTCAAGCATCGCAGTTCATCGCAGGATCTTTGTTGCGAATCAGCTTGAGCAGAAAAGAACCCTTATTATCGTGCGCGATCATCAGGAACAGCGTCCTCACATACCAATTGATCAGCCGCCTCGGTACGTACCGGTACATGGCCCGGCGCAGCTTGTCGCGGCTGAAAAACGTCGCCATGGTGATCAGGAACAAACGATTGCCCAACCGATTCCATGCATTGGCCTCGAAGTCGCCGAGGAACTTTCGGTAGTCGTAGTTCGGCAGGCCACTGCCGAGCACTTTCGAGATGAACGCCATACGAACCAGCAATGCGTTCTTCTTGTACCGCATCGGCTTTTCCTGGCTGCGAACGAACGTTTCGGTATCGATCGGCTGCAGGTGCAGCGCGCCCGCCTGTTTGGCGGTCATCACCAGCTCCCTGGCTGCCTGGTTGCGAATGGCGATCACCGACCAGCCCTCGTCCTTTCTTTCCGTCAGCTCTCGCAGCCAGGCGTCGCCGACGGTAATGTCAGCGGTCTCGTTCATCAGATCCGAACACATCATGCAGCGCTGATTGGTCGTGAACGGCAGCCGGCCGAGAAAATTGTAAATCACGGTCTTGCGATCGAAGCCCGGCGCCTGGATTCGCACGTTTCCCGGCCATTTTCCTTCGCGGTAGTCGATGCGCTTGATCAACTGTACATCGCGAAGCTGCCAGTCCTGGGTTTGATCGAGCAGCCCTTTGAAGCCGGAGCAATAGCCACAGATCAGCCCGATTCTCAGCACCACGGTCTCGCGCAAGGCAGGCATGCGACGCTCCATGAGGCGCAGCGATCTCATATGGCAGCCAAGCAGCACGGCGGCGTAACGCTTGTGTCGATTGACGCGCTCGAGGAACTCGCGGAAGCGAGCGCCGATGGGCATCGGGTAATACTTCGAGCCCCAGGCGTCCTCCACCTCGGCGCGCGTGGTCATCACACGTATGTCATGCTCGAGCGGTTGCGTCCGATTCGATCCGACCAGCAGCACGCCGTCGATGCGCTTCGTCTCGAGCAGATGCACCAGCAAGCCGACCACCAACCCTCCCGAGGTGCCGCGCGCACGAATGTCCGGATCGGTCGAGTAGCCAACCCACGTCGAATCGATGTGACCCACCGTGAACTCCTGCCACGTATCCGCTTTGACCGGCTCGCGCTTCCACAGCGAAGCATCCTCGTGCACACCTCCGCAGATCTCCACGCACAGACTCTTGCATTGCGTCCGGCAGAGCGTCTCGTTCTGCACCGTCGGCAGGTAGCGCCAGTGCTCGTCCCGCTTCATCGAGATCGTTTGATGCGGACACGCCGCGACGCAAGCCCCGCATTGGGTGCACAGATCCGCAGCCACGACCTCATTGATGTTCAGCCATGATGGATTGATGTGACTGGCGGGTAATCCGGCTGCGCGCAGCGTACTGTTTGTCCAAAGACTACGCATTGTTCACCTGGGCGATAGAAGTCTGTAAGCCGTCCTTCGATGGCGAAGCCCGCGCACTCCGCCGCACTCGCGGCCGCGCGCTCGTATTCGCTCAAAAACATGACGATCTTCAATGTACCGGGGCGGATGGAGCACGCCTCCGCGATCAGCGCATTGAAGAGCATCACCCAATGGTCTTTGGCCGGCGCCTGCTGGAGTGCGAGCGGATGGCGAATCTTCCAGCACGAATGGTCACGACCATTGCCGTTGCCGTACAACGCCATGTGTGCGACGGCTTGCGGGCGCTCTTCGCCGCAGAAGAGCCCGTACCACTTGCCGGTTTGGTGATTGGCGAGTCGCAGGACATACGAGCCGGCATCCTGCGTTCCGAGCACGTTGTGCGGATAGGGATAGCAGCTCGCCATTTCAATGGCGGCTTGCAACGCACCCCACTGCTGCGCGGCTATTGCCCGTACGCATTCCTCCATGATGCCTCCTGCCTCAAGGCTCTCGACAGCGTTCGCAGCGCACGCAGACCGGATAGTTGCTCAGCTCATTGCTCGCGTGCGCAAGATAGAACTTACGGTACTCCTCGCTGCAGAAAATATCCTGCAGCGACTGCTCGCGCAGATTGCCCAAGGGCACGCTTGCATCGAAATCGAAGCAGCAAGGAATGACGTGCAGGTCCCACGTGACCTGCAGGATCCGGTAGCGCAACCCCCAGATGACGGAGCAAGCGTCGAGCGTCCCCGCACGGTTGTAGGCACGCCCTGAGCCATAATTGTGCAGCGGGCGCTCGCGTATGAACTCGACCCCCAGCGACATCATCCATTCGTAGTGCGCGCGGACGACCTCCTCCGACGCGCCGGGCTGTTTGATGTGCTCGTGCTCCGGAAATCTTCGCACCACGATGCGCAACTTGCTGCCCATCCTGGCGCGCGCCCGCACCAGCAGCTCGAGATTCTTCTTTGCAAGCTCGAAGCGGTCCACCCCGTGCGCGAGCTCGTAGGAGCGCTCATCCGCGCCATAGAAGCTTACTTCGATGTGCGCGAGGCCGGCGCCGACCAGTGCGCTCAATCGGCTCGCTGGAATCGCGCAGCCCAGCGTCGAATAGATCGTCGGAATGGCCTCGGCCCAGCGCTCCTTGAGCACCGCGACCTTCGCGGGCAACTGCGCATCGAGCAAAGGCTCGCCGAAGCCATGCAGATCGACGCGCCCCGCATGTGTGCCTACGCGCTCGAGCACCAGCTCGAAGTCCGACAGCGGCATGAAGCCAAGCGGCCGGGTGAGACTCTCGCGCGGACAGAAAAAACATTTGTAACCGCAGTGCGCAGTGTTCTCGATGCGCACCTGTTCGAAGGTCAGCGGGTGACCCGGCACGGACAGCGTCGTGTCTGCGTCGATCTGCGGGTTCATGGCCAGCCGTGGCCCAGTCGATGTTTGCATCACGTGACAGGAGTCCTTTCCACCAGCGCGAGACGAAAACTGCGCCGCATGATTGACCCGTTTTGAAGACGAGTCAACAGCAAAAGATCGAAGCACGCGCGTGCCCACTCGACGTGACTCCGAGAGCGCATGCTCGAAGCGCGATCGCTCGTCATATATTTTTCGCAGCAAGTACTGGCGTGAGTCGCGGATCCTTGACGCACGCGCATCGAGCCGGTATCAAGCTGACGAACGTGTTTTCACTGGACGCTGCAACTCGCCCCTGAGACTCTGCTCGGCATTCCTCGTGTCACTTTCTCTTGTCATTCCCTGGCGTGGACGGTCCCAGCTCGGGATGACTATCGCCACGCTGGTGCGGGAAACCGATGCTATCGGCGGCGAGGTAATCATCGCCAATCACGGTGGAGACACAGCGCAGCTGAGCGCGCTGCTCGGCGCTCATACAAGCGCAGTTCAAATCGCCACCATCCCCAGCGACAGCTACTTCAGCAAGACCTGCGCGATGAATGTCGGCGGCTTCCTCTCCCGACACGATGTGCTCTTTTTCTGTGACTGCGACATCATCCCCGAGCCCGGCACGGTGGCGCACCTGGCGGCAGCGGTGCGCAACAGAAGCGACGCCTTCGCCACAATCAAGCGGGTGCGAGAGTCCGATCCGCCCGGAGACAAGGCCGGCCACATCACCCGCTTCGATTACTGCATGAGACTGACCACCCGCACCGGGCGGCAGGTCTGTATCGACAATCACGCACAGGACCTGCCAGCGGGATATCGCAATGCTCCGGGCCTGCTGTGCGTGAGGCGAGCGCATTTCATCGAGATTCGCGGCTACAACTCGCGCCTGGCCGGCTGGGGCTGGGAAGATCAGGACATGATCTGCAGGCTGACTCTCGGCCTCGGCCTGCAGCGCGTCGACGAAGGTGAGGTGATCCACGTTTCCCACAGCGATGCGGAACGAACCTTCGCGTACGAAGACACGGACCGATGGATCAGCCGGGATCGCGCGTTTCGCCGCTCGCTCGCGCGCTACGACGAAGGCGATTTTCTCGGCACGCTCGACAGCGACGTTTCAGACAGTCTCGATATCCTGTCATCGTCCCCACCGCGTTCTTGACGCATACCCCAGGTGCCGAGCACTTCAACTCGCTGCCGCTGCGCCTAGAGGAGTCGAGCATGCAGTTGCCCAACTCACCGTCCTGGTCAGAATCCTACCGGGCGAATGGCTACTTCGGACCCCGTGCCGTCTTTTCCGCGCAAGAGCTGTTGCAGCTGAACATCGTTCCTATCGTTCGAAGCCTGGATCGCAGCGATAACGGATGGGCCAGGAACCGGCACATGGATCATGCCGAGATACAACGCCTGGTTTTCGATGCGCGCCTCGTCGCACTCGTGAAAGCACTGATTCCCGGCGATCTAATGCTTTGGCGGACGAATATATTCGAGGTCCCGAGTAACGGTGCGGGCTTTGTCTGGCATCGCGATACGTACCCCGGACTGGTGAGTGACGAGCTCCCGGACGAGCGCGCCTGTTCCATCCAGGTGAACCTTTCTTCCTCCAGCTCACAGAATGCCGTAGCTGTGATACCGGGCAGTCATCGCAGGACCGATCTCGAGCTGGTCGATCAGGGATACGTCCACTGCCCCTCTTTGGGTAAGAAAGGTCATGGGAGCACCTGGGGTGTTCCGAGAGCCGCGCGGCAGGTAGCTATACCTCTTTTGCCGGGCGAGTGCTTCGTGTTCCATCCGTGTCTGCTTCACGCCTCGGCGAAGGGGCGCGGCTTCAGCGCGCAGATCGCGCAAGCGTTCCTCAGAGGAGATCGGAGCTGGTTCACCAGTACGAGCCTGGAAGATATCTCGGACGCGGCGGAGTCGGCTGAGTGGAGATACTCCATCACGCTTCGCCTGGCATCACCCGCCGCGATTATCTCGACCGCCGCTTTCGAGGAATGCCGCGGCCGGGGGCGCGTCTTGGCATGGGAAGCGATCGAGTCATGAGTGCCGACAACAGCATGGATGCGCCCGAGAAAAAGCTGTTTGCCGACCGGGTCATCGTCATCACCGGTGCCGGTGGTCTCATCGGTCGCGCCTTAGCGCTCGGATTCTTGAACGATGGCGCGTACGTGGTCGGTGTTGGAAGAAAGGCGGAGCCGCTGGAGGACATGTTTCGGCCTTACTCGTCTCAGGTGATGTGCCTGGAAGCGGACCTGTCGGAGGTGAAGGCCTGCACCGAGGTCATCGATACGATCTGTCGGCAAATGGGTCGAATCGACGTGCTGGTGAATGCGGCGGGGCTTTCTGGCGCCGGAAATTTTTTGGAGGTGGAGCTTCGGCAGTGGGTCGATACGTTCGCCGTCAATTTGCTGAGTGTCGCCGCATGCTCGTACGCCGCTCTGCCGGGCATGATCAGGCGGCGCCATGGCCGCATCGTCAATTTTGGAACGCGGTTGTCGATGCGCTGCCGAACCGGACTGGCCGCCTACGCTGTATCGAAGAATGCCATGAGCTCTCTAACGCGGGCGCTGGCGAAGGAACTGCGTGCAGAGCACCCGTACATTCTTGTGAATGACATCATTCCCGGCCTGACCCGCGCGGAAGCCATCAATGGCGCGCAACGGCCCGAGGCCGTCTACCCCTCCGTCCGCGACATGGTGCTACTCGAGGATGGCACGCGCTCGGGACAAGTGTACTTTCGAGGTCATTGGTACGAGTACAGCTCCAGCTTCGACCCCGTCGATCCTGCGGGCCCCGATCAGATGCCGCTCGCTTAGACTTCGAGATCCACTCTGAGCTCCCCTTCGAGCACATCGCCGCCACCACCCCCACATGCCGCTTCTTGCGCCCCGAGGGCCGTGGATATCTATCGACTATCGCGCACATCCCACATGGCGCCACCTTGGACGCGCTACATAGCTATACGAGCCTGTTCCGGATCACGCGCTTCACAATCTTGAATGCTGCAATCTTCTATCCTATTGAATCTTCGGCCCCAATGAGCGCGGACTCGACGCCGTGACGTGGTCAAGAATGTCTGCAATCTGAATCCCAAGCCCTGTGCCGATCGCGGCGACCTTCTCCTCACCCGTGCATTCAGCGCCCGCCTCAAGTGCGCTTCCGAGAGCGGAATGAGTCAGTCCAAACACTCTCTGCGAAAGGTCCAATGACGCGCTCGCAGATGGAATTAGCTTCGGACTGCGCGGCGTGCTTTCGTACCCCAGCGTCCCAACGGATGCTAGGCCAATCCAAACAGCGTGACAGCAGGCCAACGTCAGTCGGGTTGCTGTCTCACTCGCCTCAGCTTCGCCCCGCGTTCCCCGGCACAGACGCTTTGCCTCGAATCGGCCGAACACGATCAGTCGAGTCTTTTCCAAGTTGGGTCAATCTGGAGGTTAGTCGCCTTCAAGTGCCGCGCGAAAGCGACGTCCCCCAGCCTGTGAATCAGATTAGACCGCCGGGCCCAGCCGATGTACCGTGTGCCATGGACCGCACCATGCTCCTCGACCACCTGGCCCAGGCTGAGCGTCACGTCGCGCAAGGTGATGGGCACATCCTGCGTCAGCGCGCACTAATCGACAGGCTGCATCGCGATGGTCACGAGACATCTATCGCGGAAGACCTGCTGCGCAGATTCGAAGAGATCCAACGAATGCACATCGCTGACCGTGATCGCCTACGGCGCGAACTGGAAGCGCTGACGTACTAAGCGAGCCCACCGAGACCCTCGTGGCGTGATGAGCAATTAAGATCACTTTTGGATCGTCCCGAGCGTACCGCGGGCATCAGCCTGCAAGCATCGAGTCAGGGACTGCGATGCTTCAGATGCCTCCCAACAGCATCACCTTGGACTCAAATCGACGCGGCGCGATCAGCTTCCAGGCTTCCGACGACCGTGCTAAGACTGCGAGCCGGGCTTGCGCCTCGTTGAGGACAGCAAAATGCGCGCTTTGCTCGTGGTGCTCGGGCTGCTCTGCCTGCCATGCATGGCAGATGACTTCGCGCCGCTCGTGGTGGAAAAGAAAATTGCTCTGCCCGGAGTGAACGGACGAATCGATCATCTTGCCGTGGACGCGTCTCGTCAGCGGCTCTACGTCGCGGCGCTGGGCAACAATACGCTGGAGATCATCGACCTCGCAGCAGGCAAGCGCGGCAGCAGCACGAAGGGATTCAACGAGCCTCAAGGCGTCGCCATCATGCCGGGCACGGGCGCAGTGTATGTCGCGAACGGTGGTGACGGCTCACTGCATATCCTGCCGCAGACAGAGCCCACTTCTGCTCAGGTCATCAAGCTCGGTGATGAAGCGGACAACGTTCGGATCGATTCCAGCCAGCACCTGGTGTACGTAGGCTACGGACGCGGCGCGCTGGCGGTCATCGATCCAGGAACCCACCGCAACATCGCGGATATCCCGCTCAAAGGGCACCCGGAGAGTTTCCAACTCGATCGGGTGGGCTCGCGCGTGTTCGTCAACGTACCGGACGCCGGTGAAATTGCCGTGCTCGATCGCGCGACTCGCAAGCAGATCGCAAGCTGGCCAACCGGCGACCTGCGGGCCAACTTTGCCATGGCATTGGACGAGGATCACCAGCAGCTCCTAGTCTCATTCAGACGGCCTGCGATGCTCGCCGCCTTCAGTATTGCGACCGGCAAGGAGCTGGCACGCGTACAGAGTTGCAGCGATGCGGATGATCTGTTTGTCGACGCGAAGCGCGAGCGCGCCTATCTGAGCTGCGGCGAAGGATTCGTCGATGTGTTCTCGATGCATGAAAAGGCCTATTCCCACGAGAGCCGGTTACAAACCGTCCCGGGCGCGAGAACGGCATTGTTCTCGCGCGATCTCGATCGACTCTTCGTGGCGGCGCCAGCGCACGGATCTCAATCAGCTGCCATCTGGGTACTGCGCCCAACGGAATGACGCAAGTGAAGCGCGCTGGCAGCTTGCTTGCATTGTTGTGCGGATTTCACATCGAGTGCACCTGGGCCTATCGCCCCTTTGAGGGCACCGACGCCGACGTCGCCG
>Ga0164243_10006766_pt1 | contig 17299 bp, 24 predicted proteins | sample OricompcompostOP_FD_108781 | JGI IMG/M metagenome (GOLD analysis project Ga0164243, IMG submission 108781) | Organic Plus compost microbial communities from Emeryville, California, USA - Original compost - Organic plus compost (OP) | ecosystem: Engineered > Solid waste > Mixed feedstock >... | reverse complement strand
GTGCGGGTGCCGTGCTTGACGAGCACCTTCGCGCCCGGACGCAGTGCCGACTCCGCGAGCCACGCAAGGGTGCCGTCGACATCCTGCGTGACCGGGGGGACGTCGGCGGCGCTGGCGATGAGGTCGCCACGAGAGATGTCGAGGTCGTCGCTGAGCCGCAACGTGATCGACTGCGGTGCGAAGGCCTCGTCGAGCTCGCCGTCGGCCGTGTCGATGCCGATGACGGTGGTGGAGCGCCCGCTGGGCTGCACGGTGACGGCGTCGCCGACACGCACGACGCCAGACGCGACCTGGCCCGCGTAGCCGCGGTAGTCGCGGTACCGCTCGTCCGCGGCGCTCTGCGGCCGGATGACGAGCTGCACCGGGAAGCGCAGCGGCTCGAGGGCGGGGTTGCCGACGGGGGAGAGCTGCTCGAGGTGCGTCAGCAGGCTTGGACCGTCGTACCACGGGGTGCGGTCGGAGTCGTCGACGACGTTGTCGCCGGCGAGGGCAGAGACCGGGATCGTCGTGACGTCGACCAGGCCGAGCGCGTGGGCCGAGGCAAGGACGTCGGCCGAGACCTGGTCGTAGATGGCCTGGTCGAAGTCGACGAGGTCGATCTTGTTGACGACCACCACGACGTGCGGCACACGCAGCAGCGCGGCCACGGCCATGTGGCGGCGGGTCTGCTCGAGCAGGCCCTTGCGGATGTCTACCAGCAGCACGACGACGTCAGCGGTGCTGGCACCGGTGACGGTGTTGCGGGTGTACTGCACGTGCCCGGGGCAGTCGGCCAGGATGAAGGAGCGGTTCGCCGTCGCGAAGTAGCGGTAGGCCACGTCGATCGTGATGCCCTGCTCGCGCTCGGAGCGCAGACCGTCGGTCAGGAGGGCGAGATCGGTGGTCTCGAGACCACGGTCGCGGCTGACACGCTCGATCGAGTCGAACTGGTCGGCCAGCACCGACTTGGAGTCGAACAGCAACCGGCCGACGAGTGTGGACTTGCCGTCGTCGACGGAGCCTGCCGTCGCCAGGCGAAGGAGGGTGCTCATCAGAAGTAGCCTTCTTTTTTCCGGTCTTCCATGGCGGCCTCGGACGCGCGGTCGTCCGCACGGGTGGCGCCACGCTCGGTGATGCGGGTCGCCGCGACCTCGGTGATGACGTCCTCGACGGTGGTGGCGTCGCTGTCGACCGCGCCGGTGCAGGACATGTCGCCGACCGTGCGGTAGCGCACCAGTCGGGTCTCGACGACCTCGCCGTCGGCGGGCTGGGAGTACGGCCCGACGGAGAGCAGCATGCCGTCGCGGGTGAAGATCTCACGCTCGTGCGCGTAGTACAGCTCAGGCAGCTCGATCTTCTCCTGACCGATGTACTGCCAGACGTCGAGCTCGGTCCAATTGCTGAGCGGGAAGACCCGCACGTGCTCACCGGGACGATGACGTCCGTTGTAGAGGTTCCACAGCTCGGGGCGCTGGTTGCGGGGGTCCCACTGGCCGAACTCGTCGCGCAGCGAGAAGACCCGCTCCTTGGCGCGGGCCTTCTCCTCGTCGCGGCGACCGCCGCCGAACACGGAGTCGAAGCGGTGCGCGGTGATGGCGTCGAGCAGCGGCTGCGTCTGCAGCTGATTGCGGGTTCCGTCGGAGCGCTCGCGCAGCCGACCGTCGTCGATGTAGTCCTGGACGTTAGCGACCTCGAGCCGCAGGCCGAGCCGCTCGACGGTGGCGTCGCGGTAGGCGAGCACCTCGGGGAAGTTGTGGCCGGTGTCGACGTGCAGCACCGGGAAGGGCACGGGGGACGGCCAGAAGGCCTTCGCCGCCAGGTGGAGCATCACCACGGAGTCCTTGCCGCCGGAGAACAGCAGCACGGGCCGCTCGAACTCGGCGACGACCTCGCGGATGATGTGGATGGCTTCGGACTCGAGCCATTGGAGCTGGCTCAGCCGGCGCTCGTCAGTGAGGGTCATGACGTCTTTCGTCGGAGGGTCACGTGTGCAGCCCGCACTCGGTCTTGTCGAGGCCGGCCCAGCGGCCGGCGCGGGGGTCCTCGCCGGGGGCGACCCGACGGGTGCACGGGGCGCAGCCGATCGAGGGGTAGCCGTCGTTGAGCAGCGGGTTCAGGATGATGTCGTTGTCGTGGGCATAGTCGATGACCTCGTCGAACGTCCAGGCGGCCAGCGGGTTGATCTTGACCAGCCCGTTCTTGGCGTCCCAGGTGACGAGCGGGGTCTCGGCGCGGGTGGGGCCCTCGTCGCGGCGCACGCCGGTGATCCAGGCCTCGTAGCCGTTGAGCGTCTGGGTGAGCGGCTCGACCTTGCGCATCTCGCAGCACAGGCCGGGGTCGCGGTCGTGGAGCTTCTCGCCGAACTCGGCGTCCTGCTCGGCCACGCTGCGGCTGGCCTTGACGTCGACGATCGTCAGTTGCATCGAGGACTCGACGGCGTCGCGCGTGCCGATGGTCTCGGCGAAGTGGTAGCCGGTGTCGAGGAAAAGGGTGTCGACCCACGGAAGGTGGTGCTCCACGACCTCGGGCAGCACGGCGTCGGCCATCGAGCAGGCGACGGCCGTGCGATAGCCGAACTCCTGGGCGACCCAGGCGAGGACCTCGTCGGTAGTGGCGTCGGCCAGGCGCTGTGAGGCCTCTTCGGCGATGGCCTGGAGCTCGGTGTTGCTGCGTCGAGGCGCCAGGTCGCGGCTCGCGAGGTGTTCGTCGCGTGCGTGGTCGTGCGCCAGCTGCTGTTCACGCCGTTCGGCGAGAGTGATTGTGGGGGCTGACATGGCCATCCACCCCTTCCCGGACACAGGTGTCGTGATCATCGGTCGAGTCCAGCCTAGTGGTCTGTCCCAAGATGTGGAGGGACGCCCGGATGATGAGACGGGTGTCCAGAGGCGCGGCGAGCGTCCTCGCGGACGTAGGCTCGGCACATGGCACGTTTCATCGACATCCATCCGGTCAATCCACAGGCGCGGGCGATCGATCAGGCGGTGTCGGTGCTGACCGACGGCGGTCTGTTGGCGTACCCGACCGACTCCGGCTACGCGCTCGGTGCGCAGCTGGGCAACGGCGAGGCGCTCGACCGGATCCGCTCCATCCGGGCGCTCGACGACAAGCACCACTTCACGCTCGTGTGCCGCGACTTCGCCCAGATGGGCCAGCTCGTGAACGTCGACAATTCGATCTTCCGCGCGATCAAGGCGTCGACGCCGGGTCCGTACACGTTCATCCTGCCGGCCACCCGTGAGGTGCCGCGGCGACTGCTGCACCCGAAGAAGAAGACCGTGGGAGTGCGCATCAGCGACCACCGGGTGGTGCAGGAACTCTTGGCGGCGCTCGGCGAGCCGTTGCTCTCGACGACGTTGATCCTCCCGGGGGAGAGTGAGCCGATGACGACCGCATGGGAGATCAAGGAGGCGTTGGACTCCCAGCTCGACGCGGTGATCGACACGGGCGAGGACGTGCTCGCCGAGCCGACGACGGTTGTCGACTTCTCCGACGGCGAGGCCGAGGTGCTTCGCGTCGGCGCGGGGGATCCGTCACGCTTCGAGTGACCTCATCGCGCCGCGATCGCCAACAACCGGAAGGAACTGTGATGGTCACATCCCACAAGCCGTTCAGCGGGTTCTCGGTCGATGACGCCGAGGCTGCCCGTGTCTTCTACTCCGAGGTTCTCGGCCTGACGGTCGAGGCCCTCGATGGCGGATTCAGCCACCTGCGGCTGGACGACGACACGTACGTGCTCGTCTATCCTAAGCCCGATCACACACCCGCGACCTTCACCGTCCTGAATCTGCCGGTCGACGACGTCGCGGCAGCCGTCGCGACGCTGTCGGCCAGAGGAGTGGCGTTCATCCGCTATGAGGGGGCACCGCAGGACGACGACCTCGTGATGCGCGGACATGGCCCCGACATCGCCTGGTTCACCGACCCCGCAGGCAACGTCCTCTCGATCATCGCCGCCTGATTCTGCGACGCCACCAGCGGCGGGGACGTTGTCGGGCCTCCGCCGCGGCTGCCTCGGCGAGCACCCGGCGGCTCGCCTCGAGCCGCGCGGCTCGACGGTCGCGCCAGGCCTGCAGCTCGGCGTCGACGTCGCGCAGGGGAGTGATGACCGGTGGTCCGCCCTGCAGCTGGCGACGGGCCTCGACCACACGCCGGTTGAACCCGTCGAGAAGCTCGGTGACCGCCTTCTCGGTCGAGCACCGGTCGATCTCGTCCTCGAGGGCGGCGTCGTCCTTGCGCAACGCGAGTGCCGGCGGCAGCACACCCGTGATGCGCTCGCGCTGGATGAGGCTCTTCAGCCACCAGTCCGGGTCGTGGGGCCTGTCGATGCCCGGGATCGGCTTGCCAGCTCCGGGGAGGTTGTCGAACTCTCCTCGCGCCATGGCCTGACGTATCTGGAAGTCGACCCACAAGGCCTGCCGTTCGAGACGCTGGCCCGCGCGGGAGTCGTCGTCCTGCTCGTCCTGCTCGACGTCATCGTGCATCGACTCCTGGGCCGCCCGGCTGAGCCGGTAGTCGTGCGTGCGTCGCTGGTGGTCGTCCATGATCCACACCTCCCGTGCCGGTGTCTTTCCACCGTAACCCGGCGGAGCGGAGGGCGTCTCGCTCACCCCGTTCAGATCGCCCGAGCATGATGGGGTCATGACGATCTCCTTCCTCGGGCTCGGGCGGATGGGCAGCATCCTGGCCGCGCACCTCCTCGACGACGGTCATGACCTGGTGGTCTGGAACCGCACGCCGGCCGCCGCCGACGACCTGGGCGCGCGGGGCGCGACGGTTGCGTCCTCCGCCGCGGACGCGATCGCGCGCTCGCCGATCGTGGTGACGGCACTGTTCGGCCCAGATGCCGTGCACGAGGTGATTCTCGGTGGCGACGCGACCTGGCAGCCCGGCGCACTGTGGATCGACGTCTCGACGGTGGCCCCGGAGGACACCCGCGCCTTTGCCGGCTGGGCGTCCTCGAAGCGCATCCGGTACGTGCACGCTCCCGTCATCGGGACCCTCGGCCCGGCTCGTCAGCGGGCCCTCGGTGTGCCGATCGGGGGAGCGGTCGCCGACGTCGAGGCCGCGAAGGAGATCGTCGCGACGTGGGCTGACTCCGAACGACTCCATGTCCATGCCACTCCGGCGCAGGCGGCCACCGAGAAGCTGGTCGCGAACCTCGCCCTGGCGATCGCCATGCAAGGAGTCACCGAGGCCCTCCGGCTCGGGGCAGCCGAGGGCCTGGGCGTCGATGCCGTGCTGTCGGCGCTCGATCGCACCATGCTCGGCCCGATGGCGGCGATGAAAGGGGCTGTGGTCCGGTCAGGCGACTACACCGACACCCAGTTCTCGGCCGACCTGCTCGCCAAGGACGTCCAACTGATGATGCAGACGGTGCATGACCCACTGCCGGCGGCCGCCGCCGCGCTCGGCTCCCTGCTGGCAGCGCAGCGAGCCGGGCACGGCGACGACGACTTCTCGGTGATCGCGCAGCCCCGTCCGAGGGGATAGGCGTCGGCCCGGTTCGCGGTTAGGTTTGTCAGCACCGGACGATCCAGATGGAGATGGCGCGATGAAGCTGGCCCTGCACTTCCCGAACTTCACCCTCCCCGGGGGCACCGAGAGCCTCCCCACGGTTCTCGCCGACACGGCCCGCGCCGCTGAGGACGGCGGGTGCGCGACCTTCACGCTGATGGACCACTGGTTCCAGATGGAGTCCCTGGCGACGTCTCAGGATCCGATGCTCGAGGGCTACACCTCGCTCGGCTTCCTTGCCGCGACGACACAGCGGATGGATCTGGGTCTCCTGGTGAGCGGCGTGACCTATCGTCATCCGGCGCTTCTGGCCAAGATCGTCACGACGCTCGACGTCCTCTCGGGAGGGCGTGCGCAGCTCGGCATCGGCGCGGCCTGGTACGAGCGTGAGCACCGCGGTCTCGGGGTGCCGTTCCCGCCGCTCGCCGAGCGTTTCGAGCGGCTCGAGGAGGCGCTGCAGATCTGCTTGCAGATGTGGAGCGACAACGACGGCCCGTACGAGGGGCGTCACTACCAGCTGGCCGAGACCATCTGCTCGCCGCAGCCGATCCGTCAGCCGCGTCCGCGCATCCTGATCGGCGGCTCGGGGGAGCGCAAGACCCTGCGGCTCGTCGCGCAGTACGCCGACGCCTGCAACCTCTTCGACCTGGGCCTGGATGCTGTCGCCCACAAGCTCGAGGTGCTCGACCGGCACTGCGCCGACGTCGGCCGCGACCCGGCCGAGGTCGAGCGCACGATCATCGCGAGCGGTGATCCGCTGAAGGACGTCGACGCGTTCATCGAGCGCATGAAGCAGTATGCGGACCTGGGAGTGACGAAGGCCTGGCTCAGCCCGGCGGGCCCTGACCCGGTCAGTTGGACGGCCGAGGTCACCGATCGGACGGTTTCGCGTCTCGCCGAGCTGTGACCGGGCGGCCCCGTGCAGGGGTCAGTCGAGCTCGGTGCGTCGGCGCTCGCGCAGCTCGGCCTGCTCCTGGTCGAGCGCTGCCTGGGCCGCCTCCGGCGAGCCGTGCTCCTCGACCATCTGGGCCCACATCCGGCGACGAAGGATGGTCGACACGACCACGATGGTGAGCAGCCAGAACACGATCATGAGGACAACGAAGATGAGGATCAAGAGCAGGTTGGACATGAGCTCGTTCCCTCAGGCATGTGCGTCGGACGTGTTGGGTCAACCTTGATCGATCGTGGGTCCATCGTCAACACGCTGAGACGAGCGTCGGCCGGCGAGCCGTGTGATCCCCACCACGAAGTGGAGCGACCGCTCCGCATGTGCTGCTAGCTTTCATCCGGAGCAGTCGCTCCACTTTCTGTTGAGGAGCGCCGTCCGGTGGAAACAGCTGAGCGTCGAGCTCGTTACCAGGTCACGTTCATCGTTCTAGCCACCGGCGTCATCGCCTATGCGTTGCTTCAGTCGCTGGTGACACCCGTGCTGCCGACGATTCAGGCGGCGCTGCACACGTCCCAGGCGAACGTCACCTGGGTCCTCACCGCGTACCTGCTCTCGGCATCGGTCTTCACCCCGATCGTCGGTCGTCTCGGCGACATGAGTGGCAAGAAGCGCGTCTTCGTCTGGACGCTTGTCGCACTCGCCGTCGGCTCGCTGCTCGCGGCCGTCGCGACGTCGCTGACCATGATGATCATCGCCCGAGTCATCCAGGGCATCGGCGGGGGAGTTATCCCGCTCGCCTTCGGCATCATCCGCGACGAGTTCCCCGACGAGAAGGTTCCGGGCGCGGTCGGCGTGATCGCCGCTCTGATCGCCGTCGGCTCAGGCCTCGGCATCGTCCTTGCCGGCCCGATCGTCGATGCCCTCAACTACCACTGGCTGTTCTGGCTGCCGCTGATCATGGTCGTGATCGCGGCCGTGTGCGCCTACCTGTTCGTGCCGGAGTCGCTCGTGCGGACCAAGGGCAGGATCAACTACGTCGCCGCCGTCCTGATGTCCACCTGGCTCGTCGCCCTCCTCGTCGCCGTGAGCGAAGCGCCGGAGTGGGGCTGGGGCTCGGTCCGCGTCGTCGGGCTCATCGCCCTGTCCGTCGTGGTCGCGATCGTCTGGATCCTCGTCGAGGTCCGCTCGAGCAACCCGCTCATCGACATGCGCATGATGCGGATTCGCGCAGTCTGGTCGACGAACCTGGTGGCACTGCTGTTCGGGATGGGCATGTACTCGAGCTTCGCCTTCCTGCCGGAGTTCTTCCAGACCCCGCCCAGCGCGGGTTATGGCTTTGGCGCCTCCATCACCGAGTCCGGTCTGATGCTCCTTCCCCTGAGCGTCACCATGTTCATGCTCGGCCTCGTCGCCGGCCGGATGGCGGAGGCGTGGGGCTCGAAGAACGTGCTGATCGTGGGCTCGATCGTCGCGGTCGTCGCCTTCTTGATGTACGCGCTGCAGCACGAGCACAAGTGGGACATGTACCTTGCCTCGGCCATCCTCGGCGTCGGCTTCGGAATGGCGTTCGCTGCCATGTCGAACCTGATCGTGGCCGCGGTGCCACCGGAACAGACGGGTGTGGCCAGCGGCATGAACGCGAACATCCGGACCATCGGCGGCTCCCTCGGCGCTGCCTTCATGGCCAGCGTGGTGACATCAGGTGTCGCTCCGGGTACCCTTCCCGCGGAGTCCGGCTACACCAATGGCTTCCTGCTCATGACCGTGGCTCTGGTGCTCAGCGTCGTGGCCGCGTTCTTCATCCCGGCCATCCGCCGCAACGCCAAGGACCACCGTGAACCGCATGTGGACCTGCGTCACCCCGAGCTCGCCGTCGTGGCTGGCGGTACGGTCGTGGGAGACGAATCGGAGTGACACGATGCCCGCCATGGAGACTGAACCCAAGACCCTGCGTTCTGACGCCGCCGAGAACCGCAAGCGCCTCCTCGCCGCCGCCGCCGTGGTGTTCGCCGAGCACGGCCTTGACGGGAGCGTCGAGGAGGTCGCGCGGGCGGCGGGCGTCGGCATGGGCACCCTGTACCGCCGTTTCCCGACTAAGGACGCGCTGATCGGTGAACTCGTCCGCGAGCTCCTCGAGGAGGTCGTGGGCCTTGCCCGCGACGCGCTCAAGGTCGAGGACGGGCTCGGGCTCGAGCAGTTCCTCTATGCCATGGCCGCCGCTCAGTACGCCCACCGCGGCTGCCTGAGCCGGCTGTGGAGCGACCCGCAGTCGACGGAGCTCAAGGACGAGTGTCGGGCCCTGATCGCCACATTGTTGGCTGATGCGCAGGAGCACGGTCGCGTGAGCGCGGACGCGAACCTCGGCGATCTCGATCTGCTGCTCTGGTCGTTGCTCAGCGTCATCGAGAGATCGCAGCCGATCGGATCGGGGGCCTGGCGCCGACTGGTCGCCATCGTGCTCGCCGGCTTGCGACCCTCGAGCGAGCCGCTTGCCGAGCCGGCCCTGACCGAGCGGCAGATCGCCATCATTCGCAAGCACCGTCGTACCCGATAGCGCCAGCGAGGGTCTGGCGCCGACAGCGAGCGTCAGTCGCGGAGGGGCGAGCCCACGACGTTGAACTGGAACCCGCCGAACTCACCTGACAACAGCGGTCGCGCCTCTGCGATCGAGGCCTGCACCTCCGGCAACGAGAGTGATGCCTTGTGCGCTTCCTCGTCGTTCCAGAGCTCGACCACGAAGACAGTGTCGGGCTGCTCGTCGTTCACTCCGACCTCGTAGGCGAGACAGCCGAGCTCGCTCAGGGTGTCGCTGCGTCGAGTGAGGTGCGCGACCAGCTCGTCTCGCTTGCCCGGCGCGCATCCGAGGGTTCCTGCGTTGGCGAAGGTCATGGTCAGAGCCTATGCGTCGAGGCGTTGGCTCGGGGGGCGAGCGCGTCTTCGGTGCGGAGGCCCGGACTGCGAAACATCGTGCCGACCCCGACCTGCCCGTCCTCCTCGACCGTCTCGAAGCACAGATCCACCTCGCCGATGGTCACGATGTCCTGGGTCATGGAGATGGAACCCTCCTGGTCGTGGCGGTCATCGCGCGGCACGGCGCGCGGTGACGAGCCAAGCACGCGAGTCGAAGACGACGCCCACGTCGTCCTTGTGGCGGCTCACGAGCGTGCCGTTGAGTCGCTCCAGAGCGGAGGCGGCCTCGGTGGGACTCAGGCCCTCGAAGGCGTCGCTGATGGTCTTGAAAGCGCGCACGTGCTCGAGTGCGGTGGCGGTGTCAGGCCCGAAGAACATGGGCTCGCGGACGTCTGTGAAGTCGATGCGATGAAAGCCGGCGTGGCTGAGCATGGTCTCCGTGGACGGCCTGTCGCCGAGGGAGAATGCGCCCCCTGGGGACGATGCCGACACTCGTCCGAGCATCGCGGAGTCCAGGGCCGTCGCCCATTCGTTGCGGTCGCGGCTCTGCCACACGAGCATCACCAGGCGCGCATCGGGACGCATGGCGTTCGCGATGTTGGTGAACGCAGCGACAGCGTCGGTGAAGAACATGGTCCCGAACCGGCTGATGACGAGGTCGTACGAGGCAGGGACGAAGGGGTGCAGCTGGGCGTCATCGAGCTGGTAGGTCACGTTGTCGAGACCTGCTGCCGCGGTGAGCGCGCGCGCCTGTTCCAGCATCGCGGGTGAGACGTCGATGCCGAGCACTCGACCGCCTGAGGCGAGGCGGGCGGCCTCGCGTGTGGATTGCCCGGTGCCGCACCCGATGTCGAGCACGTGGTCGCCGGGGCGGACGTGGACCTCTGCGCGTAGGCGCGCGTTGTGCGCGCGCAGCTCGGCGTCGTAGTCGATCTGGGTCACAGTCCATGCCTACCAGCCAGGCGCGGCTCGTGCAGATGGCGAGGCGGCACGCTCGGTATCGTGGCTGCGGTGGCCGACCGAGCGGTTCCCAATCTCCCGTCGCGAGACTTCGCCGCGACGACGGAGTTCTATGGTCGGTTCGGCTTCGTCGAGAGCTTTCGCGACGACAGCTGGTTGATCCTCTGTCGCAGGGCGCTGCAGTTGGAGTTCTTTCCGTTCCCTGAGCTCGACCCACGGATGAGCTCATTCATGTGCAGCATCCGTGTCGCCGACCTCGATGAGCTGCACGCGGCCGTCTCCGCTGCTGGTGTCCCGATCGCTGGGACAGGCATTCCGCGCCTCACGTCGATCACCACGCAAGGGTGGGGCCAGCGGGTCGGCTTCCTCAACGACATCGACGGCACTCAGCTGCATCTCATCGAGGACGCGGGCTAGCTGCGCGGCGGTCGATCGTGAGAGGCCGGGGGAGCGGGCATCATCGCCAGAACTCGCTGAGCTGGTCGCCAAGGGATTCGCCCTGTTCGTGACCAGCTCGAGTAGCGGCCGGACGCATCGACGGATCCATCGCATGGGCGCCGAACATGTGCTCGGAGCTGCTTTCAGGACAGATCGTCTCGACGCTGCTGCCGCCTGCGCGCAGCTCGTCGACCTGCGTCGCGAGCTGCATGCCCCAGTCCAGCGGGTGCCGTGTTCTGCCGCCGAAGGGTGACAGCACCAGCACCCGCCCGTGCCCGGCGGCCAGATCGGCATTCTCGTTGCGCCGGTAACCGCCATCGATGTACTGGTTGTCACCGATCCTGTAGGGGAGACCGCTGGCACAGCTGGCCGCGACGGCGTCCGCCAGGTCGACTCCGCTGTGGCGGTCGAACACGACCGGCTCGCCGGTGTGGGCGTCGACTGCGGTGATGAGCACTGTTCGGTCCGGCCAGTGCTGGCTTGGCAGCCGCGAGGCGACCGTGGTGCGCCACTGCGCCTGCCAGGAGCCGTCCGCCACCGCCTCCATCTCAAGGGCTGCTGCGCCCATCCTGCGACGCATGTCGGCCGGATCCTCAGCGGAGGCGATGATTCGATTCGTTCTCTCCAGGTGATCCACCGCTGGCCCGGTGGGGACACGTCCTTGGTCGGATCCGGTTGGACCGTTTAGCTGGTGGGGGACAGCGGCGAGGACGGCGGCGAGCAGCTCGGTCGGGGTCGCACCGGCCATCTGGGCCGCGGCCGTCGAGCCGGCTGACGTCCCGATGGTCAGGTCGGCCTTTGTGACGTCCAGCCCGGCATCGAACAGACCGGCGAGGACGCCGATCAGCCACGCGTTCCCTGTCGATCCACCACCACCGAGGACCAGAGCACGCTCGCCTGTCGTCGGGATCAAGTGCAGGGTTGAAAAAGGTGTTGTGTTCACGGGAGTAGCCCTTCGCGAGTTGCCTGTCGGGCGCTCCCGGGGCGACTAGGTCAGTCGCACGATCGTGGACCGCGGGGGAGCACCCACTGTGGATACTGCGTTCATGGGTCTCACCTCCTGTCGACGGATCACGATCGCTGGGACTCTAACCTGCCGGTGACGTGGCGCGCAATCGGCGTCATGCGGCCAGGTGGAATGTGTTCGCGAAGCGGTCGAGGAGGTCGCCGCGGCCGCTTAGCACCTCGACCACGCCGGTCGCGATGGCCCGATCCGGGGCGAGCTCGCCCGAGATGAGCCGGCGGATGCCCGGACCCGCTGCGAAGGCCAGGTCGACCGGTCCGTCCCCGCGCGTCACGTCGAGGGTGGAGCCGTCCACCCGGACGAGCAGCTCGGCAGGACCGAGGCGTGCTGCGTAGGCGGTCGCCGGAAGGTTCGCCGCCACCTGTGGCCGGAACGCGGTACGGAGAGCCATGGTCATCGAGTCGGGCGTGATGATCTGCTCCTCCCGCGGATCGCCCATCGCCTTGAAACCCCAGGCGCCGAGAGCAAGCACAACCGGCTCGAGTTCGCGACCGTAGGGCGTCAGCTCGTAGACGATGACGCGCGAGCGCGGCGCACGACGCAGGATGCCGGCCGCCTGCAGCTCCTTGAGCCGCGCCGCCAGGATGTTGCTCGGGATGCGGGGGAGACCTGCGGCGAGCTCTCCGTAGCGGCGTGGACCGACGAGCAGGTCACGGACGATGAGCAGTGCCCAGCGCTCGCCCACGAGCTCAAGGGCCTGGGTGACCCCGCAGTACTGCCCGTAGTCGCGTGCTGCCATCGACCTCAGTCCTGCTGGTTCGTGACGGCCTCGGGGCCCTGCTCGGCGGCGACTGGGTCCATCCATCCGAACTCGAGGAGGTTGCCATCGGGGTCGGTGAGTTGCCGCTGGTACATGAAGCCGTAGTCCGCAGCGGGGCGCGGCTCCGAGCCGCCCGCGGCGATGCCTGCTGCGATGGCTGCGTCCACCTCCTCGCGGCTGTCGAAGAAGATCGCGGTCGAGACAGACGGGTTCACTCGCGGGTCGCCAATGGGAAGATCGGTGAACGTCTGGAAGAACTCGCGCACCAGGATCATGAAGTAGCTGTGGTCCTCCTCAACGATGACGCAGGCCGCGTTGTGGTCCGTGAACTTCGGGTTGATCGTGAATCCGACCGCCGTGTAGAAGGCCTTCGCGCGCTCCAGGTCGGTCACTGGCAGGTTGACGAACATCGCGGTCATGGTGTGGGTCCTTTTGTCGTCGTCGGCTCAGGGTTTCGTGAGGGAATCGTCCCCATACTTGTAAAAAGCAAGTGGCATGTCAAGGGAGGAGTGCCACAGTCCTAGCTCAGACGACTTCGTGGCCGGACATCGCAGATTGACGCCGCCTTCCTGGACGACGCGCCCTTCGTTGTCAGACGTAGCGAAATCGTGGAAGCCATGCCAGCCTGGGTGGGTGCGACCTCTGCGATATTCGATCAACGTCTCGCTCGACGGCTGCGTCGACCACATGGCTGCCGTCCCGGACGAGGAATCTCACAACCACGCTGCGCAGACCATCGCCCGTGCCGACGCGATCATCCTCGGTCGCACCACCTACGAGCTGATGGAGTTCTGGCGTACCGCGAAAGACCTGCCGCCGTGGATGCGGCCGTTCGAGGAGTCGATCAACGCGTCCAAGAAGTACCTGGTGTCGAGCACGCGCGAACCGGACGGCTGGAACACCGAAGCGCTGACCGGTGACCCCGTCGAGGCGGTCAGGAAGCTGAAGGAGCAACCGGGCGACGGGCTTTACATCGGCGGTGTCACCCTGCCCCGCGCTCTGGCCGACGCCGGGCTCATTGACGAGTACGAGTTCGTCGTGTATCCGACACTCGTTGGCCACGGGCCCCGGCTGTTCGAGGATCTCGCCGAGCCGCTCGATCTACAGCACGTCGGGACCACCGAGTTCGCCTCGGGGGTGAGGGCCGAGCGCTACATCCCGGTCGGCGCCTCATAGCCCGACACACCTTCGGTATCGCCGAAGAGCGACCTCCGAGAATCACTAGTTGACATAATGTACATTATCGGACATCTAGTATCTCGTGGCGTCGGGTCATTCATAGGCGCTTTTGAGCGCGGGGAATGGCCTGGTGAACTCAGTGCAGAAGCTTGAGCCCGACCACGCAGGCAACGATCCCGGCGAGGAGAAGGATCCTTGCCGCTGAGGCTGGTTCACCATCGAACGCCATCGCGTATCCGACGGTGAGGACCGCGCCGATGCCCACCCACACCGCGTAGGCCGTGCCGACGGGCAGTTGTCGCATCGCATAGGCCAGGCCGACCATGCTGAGCGCGACCCCCACGCCGAACACCAGCGATGGCACGAGGCGGGTGAGCCCCTCAGACTTGCCGAGCGCGGTGGCCCAGACGGCTTCCAGAACGCCTGAGACGACCAGGACCAGCCATGACAACGACATGCGTGACTCCTACGCATCGTCTTGTCGCTGGCCGGGTACGACGCGCCTCGTCCGGATGCCATTCGGCGCACTCAGTGTCTCACTCCACCTCGGGCTTCGTTGCCGTGATGTCACGCTGGATGCTCTCGGCGATGCGCCGGATGCGTCGAAGGCGAGCGTCCCAGTCGTGGCTGACCTGCGTCAGCTGAGCCACGGCACGCCCGAGCTGGGCCTCATCGACCCGATACTGCCTCTCGCGCCCCGCGATCGTCGGATGCACCAGGCCGACCCGTTCGAGGACGGAGAGGTGCTTGGCGATCGCCTGGCGAGTCACTGGCAGGTGTTCGCTCAGGGTGGTCGCGGTGCCGCGACCCTCGGCGAGGAGGAGGTCGAGCATTCGTCGGCGAGTTGGATCGCCGATCGTCGACCACAGGTCGTCATCGACCAGGACGCTCACACCTCCGAGCCGATCCGCTCGGCGTGTGTCACGAGTCGCGGAAGGAAGAAGTCCCAGCCGTTGACGTGGTCGGCATGGGTGGCCGCGGTCTCCGTCTCGTCCCATCCTCGGTCGTGGAAGCCGGTCTCGGAGAAGCGAAGGCGCGTTCCATCTCCTGACGGCTCGAGGTCGATGGCGACGAGGTTCGAGTTGCCCGGTGTCGCGGTCTCCCCCTCTTCGTGGGTCCATCGGAACGAGAAGTGGCGGTAGGGAACGGCCTCAGCAACGGTGAGCTGCACGTGCTTGCCGCCTTCGGTGACGTCACCGAAGGAGATCCATCCGGGCTCGCCGGCGGTTGACGAGAACTCCGCGTCGTCGGACCACCACTGGGCCACGTGGCGCGGGTTGCTGATCACGTCGAAGACCACTTCGGGCGAGGCGTCGATGTAGAGCTCTCGTTCGATCGTGCTGGTGTCCACCATGGTGGCTCTCCTTCGGGTATGTCATGCAATGATCGGTTGCACATACCGTATGGCGAACTCTGCCGTTACGCAACTATTGGTTGCGTATGCGTAGATCCGGGCTCATGGGGAACGGCAGTGAATAGTCGACCTGTGGTGCGTCGATGGCTCCCCCGTGGTCCTGGCTGACCTTGATCGCCTCGGGTGAGACCTCGGTGATGCGCACGCGCAACCACTGCCCGTCGTTGAGCAGTAGCTCGTACTGGTCGGCCAGGTAGCCGATGCCGAGCTCGTCCAGCGTCTCTTCTGCGACGAACCAGTCGACGGGCTCAGTTCGCGGGCGGCCGAGCAGGTCGACGGCTATGAAATCGTCGCCCTCGGGACATATCCAGCCGAGCCGTTCGCCGTCACGGCCTCGGCGGTGCTCGATCCAGTCCTCGCTCAACATCTCGACAACGCTAGCGGGCGGGCGAGGCTTCCTGGTCTACGACCGGGAAGCGCCGACTTCCAGTCGATCGCGCAGGATCGCGCGGGTGCGGGCAAGCCTGGCCCGCACCGTCGAGGACGGCAGGTGAAGGATCCCGGCGATCTCCGAGGACGTCAGCCCCTCCCATGCGGTGAGCGTGAGGATCTCGTGGTCGACCGGATCGAGCGTGGCCAGGATCCGACGGACATCGAGCGACTCGGCACTCGGTGGCGGGACCACGCGCTCCACGACGGTCCGCAAGGTGTCGACGGCGGCCGAGCGGCGTCGGAGGCTGCGTCGGTGATTCGCCAACACGTTCCGGGCTACCCCGTAGAGCCATGCTCTGTCGCCGGGTGATCCTGGCACATCGCTCCTCCTGCGCCATGCCACGAGCATCACGTCGCTCAGCAGGTCCGCAGCGTCCGCCGGCTCCTCGACGCGGCGCGCGAGGTAGCCGAGGATCGCCGTGCCATGCGTACGGAAGAGCTCGTCGACGTCGAGGCTCATGGCATGTCCTGGCAGATCCGGTCCCACGCCTGCTTCGTCTCGGCCTTGGACGATGAGGCCTCCTTGGCCGACAGCTTCGCCTGCGCAAGCATCGCCTGCTGTGCCGGAGTCAAGGCGTCGTGGGCCTTGCGCAGGGCGGCCTTCGCCGTGGCAGCCTCGCCTGCGCCGTCGATCCCCTCCCCCTTCGAGTCGGGCAGCTGTGAGCTCCACTGGCAGCCGCTGAACAGGGCGATCGTGGCACGCAGGTCGGCGTCGGACTGCTCGTCGTAGCTGTCGGACCTCAAGGTCGCGTACGTCGCTCCTGCTGGCAGAGGAAACTCTGCTGCCACCCGCTCGAACCGCTCCGTGCCGCGATCGTCGGGCGCTCGAGTGTCGTCCGACAGGCCGGCGCCGACCCCGATGATCACCAGAGTCGCGGCTGCCACCGCAGAGCCGGCCACGACTCCCTTGCGCACGAGACGCCCGTAGTGAGGTCGCGGACGGACGTGCGTGCTCAGACCCTCCAGCGCGCTCAGCACGTCGGCGTTGCGAAGCTGCTCGTCGGTCACGGGTGCGGCAACTAGCATCCGTTCGAGCAGTGGGTCCGTGTCGTGGTTCGTCATGTCGGGGGTTCACTTCCTGCGTAGGGACAAGCTCTCACCCTGTACATGTCCGGCAGGACCGCTTCTGACGAACAGGAGTCCCGAATAAGGCTGCCGCCACCTAGCATGGTGCCCATGTCGGCGGCCGATGATGAGTCCTGGGGGCCGATCCTGTCGGTGACGGACAAGGGCACCAGGATGACCCAGCTTCGACCCGGGCAGCCGGTCGGGCGTCTGACTCCCGGTCTCGTCCTCGGCGCCGTGCTCGGCACAGCCGCGTGGGCGCTGGTCTTCTCAGTCCCCTACGGCGCACTGCTAGGGCTTGCACCGACCACCGCCTCCAACGATGCCCTTGGAAGCCGATGGGCCGTGGTGGCAGCGCTTGTCGGCACGTACGTGGCGCTGCTCCTGACGATCCGAGTCCACGAGCGGGCGACGGAGGTCTTGGGTCAGAAGCGGGTGTCAGGCATGCTGGCTCGCCTGACGCTGACTGGCGGCAGCGCTGTCAGCGGAATCGTGTGGACGGTCGTGAGCTACGTGCATGCGCCGACGCCATCATTTGACCTCGAGCGGATCGCCACAGCTTCGGTGATTCCGCGGGAGCTGGGTGTGCTGGTGGGCGCCCTCGTCACGCTGTGGGCACTCGTCACGCTCGGCCGTCTGGTGCCTGCGTTGCGTCACGCACGGTCGCGGCAGCAGGCCATCGATCGGCTTCGATGTGCCGGGCAACGGCTCGGCGGCGTCATCGCCGCCGTT
>Ga0164243_10006765_pt1 | contig 17303 bp, 14 predicted proteins | sample OricompcompostOP_FD_108781 | JGI IMG/M metagenome (GOLD analysis project Ga0164243, IMG submission 108781) | Organic Plus compost microbial communities from Emeryville, California, USA - Original compost - Organic plus compost (OP) | ecosystem: Engineered > Solid waste > Mixed feedstock >... | reverse complement strand
GGCACGAACACCTTGTAGGCGTTGTCGCCGTCGACGTACAGGAAGGGCTTCTCGCGGGTCACCGGGGACTGCGCGACCGTGGTGTACGGGGGCCTGGGGAACGAGGTGCCCGGTACGCCCTGGCTGCCGACGAAGACCATGTTCCAGTTGGAGCCGGTCCAGCTGCCGAGCTGGGAGTTGCGGGTCAGCCACTGCTGCTGGCTGCCGGAGTCGACCCGCCCGTCGACCTTGGTGTCGGCGAACAGGCCGCCGCTGGCCCAGCCGCCGTCGTCCAGGGCGATGTCGCCGCGCAGATGCATCCGGCGGTACGGGGCCGCCTGCGAGACGGCCCAACGGTCGCGGCCGCCCGCGGGGTTGACCGACAGGTTCTCGGCGCCGCGCCAGAAGTTCTGGGTGGCGTTCTGCGGCGGGAACCAGTCCGCCTCGGCGTGCACCGCCCCGTTGACGGTGACCGCGTCGGGGGTGAGGCCGAGACCCGAAACCTGCGTGTAGAAGCCGACGTTGACGTCGGCGTCGTAGGAGCCGGGCTTGAACAGCACCGCGTGCCGCTGCGTGCCGAACTGGTTGGTCTCCTGCTGCTGGAAGATCGAGTTCAGCTTGCTCTGGATGGCCGAGGCGGACATCGACGGGTCGAACACGGCGACGTTCGGCCCGAGGTCCGGGGCCGCCGTCGACTGGTCCACGGGCACGACCTGGAACCGCTGGGCCGCGCTGCCGTTGCACGTGTACTGCACGAACCGCACGCTGTCGGCGAGCGAGGCACCCGGATCGTCCAGGCACTTGCCGCTGTGCCGGTTGACGAACCGGTAGGCGCCGCCGCCCAGGTCGACGGGCAGCCACTGCTGGTTGGCGCCACCGCCGTACGCCCACAGGTGCACGGGCGCGCCGTCGGCGCTGGAGACGTCGGCGACGTCCACGACCTGGGCGGTGTTGTTCCGGTTGCCGATGCGGACGTAGCCGTCGCCGGTGGCGGTGAGACTCCACTGCTGGGCCGCCGTGTTGTTGCAGGCGTACTGCTGCACGACGGTGCCGTTGGCGGTGGCGGCCGCCCTGGCGTCCAGGCAGCGGCCGCTCGCGGCGTTCATCACGGTGACGAACCCGCTGGGCAGCGCGGCGGCGGCGCTGTCCGCCGCGCCGGCCGGCGCGGGAGCCGAGGTGAGCAGGGCGGCGGCGGCCACGGTGACGAGCGCGGCCGTGCCGGATCTGCGCAGGCGGCGCGGTGCGGGGGGCAGGGGTTGCGGGGGCAGGGATTCGGGGATCGTGGGCATGCGGGTGGCCCTTCGTGGGGGGTGCGGCGGGCGGTACCGCGTTCATGTCGTGAAGGCTGAACGCGGCACGCGCCGCTGTCGTCGACCCGTGAACCTAAAGGTACGGACCACTTTCGTCAATACGTGAAGTAAGCGCTCGCGCAATGGAGTTGAGCGAGCCGGTCGGGGCGGGAAGGGGTGGTGCCGGCTCACTCCGCCCGTGTGAACCCGTCCACCAGCGCGTCCAGGCCGTCCGTCAGGTCGCGCGGTCCGGCCCGGTCGGCCAGGGCCGGGGCGGTGGCGCGCAGCCGCGGCAGCTCCTGCGGGTCCATGTGGTGAAGGCCGAGGCGGAACCCGGACTCCGCCTCCTGCGGGTTGTCCACCATGGCCTGGAGCTCCACCGACACATAGCCGAGCACCCAGCCCGTGAAGGCGCGGAAGAGCCGCGCGGAACCGTCCGCGCCGAACCCGGCCGCCTCGAACAGCGCCAGCACCCGCTCGTGATGGCGCAGCGTCGCCCGCGGGCGCCGGGCGAGCGGCACCGCCAGCATCCGCGTGGACAGCAGCGGCACCACCTGAGGGTGGTCCAGGCACACCTCGTAGGTCGCCAGCGCCACCCGCCGCAGCTCGGCCCGCCAGGCGTCCGCGGCCTCCCCGGCCGTCAGCCGGTCCTCCAGCTCCGCGTGCAGGGCCTCGACCAGCCCGTCGAGGAGGGCGTCCTTGGAGGCGGCGTAGCGGTACAACGCCATGGCCTCGACGCCGAGTTCGGCGCCGAGCCGCCGCATGCTCAGGGCCGACAGGCCCTCCCGGTCGACCAGCCGCAGGGCCGCGCCGAGGACGCGCTCACGGTTGAGCCGCCCGTAGCGGCCCCGGTCGCTGGCGCGCCGCGCCGGCCCCGGTCCGGGGTCCTTCGCCATCACCGGCCTCCTTGCCGTCGCACGACGTCACCGTACGGTTACGGGGTGAACGTACGCGAACCCGGGCGGGCGGGCCCGGTTGCCGGGTCCGCCCCGCCGCGTAACATGTACATATACGCCGTAAACGGGTGACGTAAACCCATGGACGAGTGACCGTCATGAGCGCACCCATCGAGGACTACGCCCTGATCAGCGATCTGGAGACGGCGGCGCTCGTCGGCCTGGACGGCTCCGTCGACTGGCTGTGCCTGCCCCGGTTCGACTCGCCCGCCTCACTGGCCGCCTTGCTGGGCACCCCGGACAACGGCTCCTGGCGGCTCGCCCCGCTCGGCGCCACCCGCTGCGCACGCCGGCGCTACCGGCACGACACCCTGCTGCTCCAGTCGTGGTGGACGACCCCCACGGGCACCGTGCGCGTCACCGACTTCATGCCGCCCCGCGCCCGGCTGCCCTGTGTCGTCCGGCTCGTCGAGGGGATCTCCGGGACCGTCACCCTCCGCAGCGAACTGAGGCTGCGGTTCCACCAGGGCCGGGTCGTGCCCTGGATCCGTGCCGTCGAGGGCTGCGCGGTGGCGATCGCCGGCCCGGACGCCGTCTGGCTCGGCACCGACCCTCCCGTCGAGCCGTCGGGCGCCGACGACCACACGGTCCACGACGTCACGGTCACCGCCGGCCGGCGCGTCGCCCTCACCCTCGTCTGGGCGCCGTCCCACCGGCCCGGACCGCCCGAGCCGCTGGCCGTCCCGGCCGAGACGCTGCTCAAGGAGACCGCCGGCTTCTGGCGGCGCTGGACCGCCCAGTGCCGCTACGAAGGCCCCTGGCGGGACGCCGTCGTACGGTCGCTGATCACCCTGAAGGCGCTCATCCACGCGCCCACCGGCGGTGTCGTCGCCGCCCCCACGACCTCCCTGCCCGGCCGTATCGGCGGCGACCTCAACTGGGACTACCGGTACTGCTGGCTGCGGGACTCCGCCATGACCCTGTCCTGCCTGCTGCGCAACGGCTACCGCGAGGAGGCCACGGCATGGGTGGACTGGCTGGTGCGCGCCGTCGCGGGCGACCCCGCCGACCTCCAGACCGTGTACGGCGTCGGCGGCCAGCGCCTGCTGCCCGAGACCGAGGCGCCCTGGCTGCCCGGCTACGAGGGCTCACGACCCGTCCGGTTCGGCAACTCCGCCGCCGGCCAGTACCAGCTGGACGTCTACGGCGAGGTGCTCGACGCCCTGTGCCTGTCGCTGCGGGCCGGCATCGACCTGCCCGCCCATGTGTGGAGCCTGGTCGAGGCCCTGATGGGGCATCTGCTGCGGCACTGGCGCGAACCCGACCAGGGGCTGTGGCAACTGCGCGGCCCCCGACGTCAGTTCACGCACTCCAAGGTCATGACCTGGGTGGCCGCGGACCGCGCGCTGCGGATGGGCCGGCTGCTCGGGCGCGACGGTGCCCGCGGGCGCTGGCGGTCCCTGCGCGACCAGGTGCACCGCGAGGTCTGCCGCGAGGGCTGGGACCCGGCACGGCACGCCTTCACCCAGTCCTACGGCTCCGAGGCCCTGGACGCCTCCGCGCTGCTGATCCCGCGGCTCGGCTTCCTGCCCGCCGCGGACGGGCGGGTGCGCGGAACGGTCGACGCGATGCGCGCCCTCGGCCACGGCGGCTTCCTGCGGCGCTACACACCCGGCCCGGACGCCGGGCAGGGCCCCGAGGGCACCTTCGTGGCCTGCTCGCTCTGGTACGCCGACGCCCTCGCCGCGACCGGCCGGACCGGGCAGGCCCGTGAGGCGTTCGAGCGGGTCCTCGCCATCCGCAACGACGTCGGTCTGCTCGCCGAGCAGTGGGACCCGGACGCCGGCCGCCAACTCGGCAACGCGCCCCAGGCGTTCAGTCACATCGCCCTGGTGGAGACGGCGTCCGCCCTGTCTCCCCGTACCCGTACGGATTGAGCTGCTGGAACCGCCAGGCGTCCCGGCACATGTCGTCCAGGTCGCGGGCCGGCCGCCAGCCCCAGGCGCGCGTCACCGCGCCCGCGTCCGCGACGAGTTCCGCCACGTCACCGGGGCGGCGGGGCCCGACCTCGTACGGCACCCGCCAGCCGGTCGCCCGGGAGAACGCGGCGACGACCTCCAGGACGGAACGGCCCTCGCCCAGGCCCAGGTTGAACACGTGCAGGCCCGGCGCGTCGCCTAGGTGGTCCAGCGCAAGACGGTACGCGCCGACCGCGTCCATGATGTGCAGGTAGTCGCGGACCGCGGTCCCGTCACGGGTCGGATAGTCGTCACCGAACACCCGCAGCAGCTCACGCCGGCCGCCGGCCACCTGGGCGAGGGTGGGCAGGAGGTTGTCGGCCTCACCGGGCGGGCCGGCGCCCAGCAGACCGCTGGGGTGGGCGCCCGCCGCGTTGGCGTACCGCAGGCACAGCACCGTGTAGTCGGGCCGCCGGCGGCACACGTCGGCGAGGATCTGCTCGCACGCCCACTTGGAGGCGGCGTAGGGACTCGCCGGCCGCACCGGCGCCGACTCGTCCAGCGGACCGTGGCCGCCCTCGCCGTACACCGCGCACGAGGAGGAGAAGACCAGGCGGCGCACCCCGTGGTCGTCCATGGCCTGGAGCAGGGACGTCGTGGCGCCCACGTTGCTGTCGTAGTACTCCACGGGCCTGCGCGTCGACGCGCTCACCGAGCGCAGCCCCGCGCAGTGCACCACGGCGTCCACGGTGTGCCGGTCGAACACGGCCGACAGGGCCCGGCGGTCCCGGACGTCCAGCTCGTACACGGCGCCGACGAACCGGCCGGCGATCCGCTCGAGCCGCTGCATGACCCGCGGGCTGCTGTGCGAGTAGTCGTCGACCACGATCACCTCGTAGCCGTGGTCGAGCAGATCGACGCAGGCGTGGCTGCCGAGGAACCCCGCACCGCCGGTGACGAGGACCGTCGACGGTGTACTCACCGGCTCGCCGCGCGTCATGGGCAGCCGCTCCCGGATCGCTCACAACGCCGTACATTTACGGCGTATACCTCCGACTATGCGCCTCGCGCGCGGCAGCGTCAAACGAACCGGCGCCCCCTCACACCACGCATCCCACATGCGCCAGCGCCTGCTTCAGCAGCACCCCGTGCCCGCCCGGCATCTCGCTCTGCACCGCCGGCGACAGGGCCTCCTGAGGGCTGAACCAGACCAGGTCGAGGGCGTCCTGCCGGGGCCGGCAGTCGCCGCTGACCGGGACGACGTACGCGAGGGACACCGCGTGCTGACGCGGGTCGTGGTACGGCGTGATGCCCTGCGTCGGGAAGTACTCGGCCACGGTGAACGGCTGGAGCGAGGTCGGCACCCGGGGCAGCGCCACCGGTCCGAGGTCCTTCTCCAGGTGGCGCAGCAGCGCGTCACGGACGCGCTCGTGGTGCAGCACGCGTCCGGAGACCAGGGTCCGGCTGACCGTTCCGTCGGGTCCGATGCGCAGCAGCAGCCCGATGCTGGTGACCTCGCCGCTGTCGTCGACGCGCACGGGCACCGCCTCGACGTACAGGATCGGCATGCGGGCGCGCGCCTGCTCCAGGTCGTCCGAGGACAGCCAGCCGGGCGTGGTTTCGGTCATGTCAGACATTGCTTGATCATACTTTCCGGGAGTGCGGACGCTCGGTCGTGGTCGGGTCGGCGGACGGTTCCGCGGACGTTTCCGCGGGGGAGAGACCGTACACGCGGCGGGCGTTGTCGCCGGCCGTCCACGCGGCGATGCGCAGCGCGTCCGGCAGGCTCAGGTCGTCGGTGTCCACCCGCTCCTGGAGCAGTTCCCCGAGACCCCGGCGGTACGCCAGGGCGCCCAGGGCGTGGAACTCGGCCAGGCCGTAGGCGTCGGAGCTGTACAGCAGCTTGCGGAACGGGGTGACCTCCAGGGCCTCCGCGAGCACCGCCCGCGCCCGGGCGGGCCCCACGTGGTGCAGCGCGAGCCCCACGTCCAGGTACACGTGGTCGAAGACGGCCGAGAGGTGGGCGGCCTCGCGCTGGTACGGCCAGCAGTGCAGCAGCAGCACGGGGACCGTGCCCCTGATCAGACGCAGCCAGTCGGTCAGCAGGGCCGGGTTCGCCCGGTGCAGCCGCAGGTCGCCGTCGCCGAACCCGGTGTGCAGTTGCAGGGGCAGGCCGAGGTCGACCGCCGTCCACAGCAGATGCCGGGTCAGCACCGGGTCGCAGAGCCGGCCGCCGTCCGTCAGCCACTGCCGGGCCGAGGCGGTGACCAGCGCGTCGGTGGGGCGCGCCGGATCCAGGTCGAGGCCGGTGCGGTAGGCGGCCACCGACTTCACGGCGACGACACCGGGCCGGCGCACGGCCTCCTCGACGGCCGTGCGGAACGCGTCGGCGTACGCGTCGGCCTCCACCCCCGAGGCCGCGACGGACTCGGCGACCGCCTCCAGGCGGACGACCTCGTGCGCGGTCGCCCCGGCCGCCTCGGCGAGCTCCGCCGGAGTGGTGAGCGGCACCGGGGTGTGGCCGGTGTCCACACAGAGCGCGGCCACACCCGCCGCCCGCAGGAACCGCCGGTCCACCTCCCGCGCGCCCAGCTCGGCGCGCCGGGCCACATAGACGTCGGGCGGGGCGTGGCGGGGCAGGCCGAGCAGGGGCGCGCAGTCCCGGCGTACGGCCACCCCCACCGGGGTGTCGAAGGCGGACCGGCCGGGGCCGGGCTCGCCCTCGGTGAGCAGGGACTCGAACGCGGCGCGGTCCAGGTCCGTGGTGACCACCCCGTGGCAGTGGTGGTCGACCAGCGGCAGCTCCGCGAGGGCCTCGTGGACCGGCCCGGTGCCGCCCATGTCAGTACACCCACCGGTAGGCCGCGGCGACCCCGTCGTCGTCGAGCCCGGCGACCCGCGCCGCCTCGCCCTCCCGTACGGCGGTCACGGCGTCGGCGAGGACCGGCCCGAGCGCGGCGCGCAGCACCTCGTCCGCGCGGAACTCCCCGACGGCCTCGCCCAGCGAGACGGGCAGCCGCCGCACCCCGAGCGCCGCCGCCTCCCGCGCGTCCAGGTGCGCGGGATCGCCGGTGACCTCCGCGGGCAGCCGCGCGTCCGACGTCATGCCGTTCAGACCGGCGGCGATCAGGCAGCCCAGCGCGAGATACGGGTTGGCGGCCAGGTCGACCGGTTTCACCTCGATGTTGGCGGTCCGTTCGCGCCCGCCGGCCGTGCCGGTCACCAGCCGCAGCCCGGCCTCCCGGGTCTCGCGGCCCCACGCCGTGAACACCCCGGCCCACTGCGAGGGCCGCAGCCGCAGATAGCTCGCCGGGCTCGGCGCGGTCACCGCGGTGAGGGCCGGGAGCCGACCGAGCATCCCGGCGGCGAAGGACTCGGCCTCGGGGCGCAGGCCGTACCGGCGTGCGCCGCCCGCGTGCAGGTTCACGCCGTCGCGCCAGACGGAGAGATGGACATGGCCGCCGTTGCCGACGCCCTTCCCGAGCACGGCGGGCGCGAAGGACACCGCGAGCCCGTGGCGGCGGGCCACCGCGCGGACCGTCTGCCGCACCAGCACGCTGTGGTCGGCCGCGGCGACCGGGTCCAGCGCGGCCACCGACAGCTCGAACTGCCCGGCCGCGTACTCGGGGTGGAACTGCTCGGCCTCCACGCCCTGCCGGGCCAGCGCCGCCAGCAGCTCCGCCGCGCAGTCGCTCAGCTCCACCTGCCGGGTGGCGCCGTACGCGGGACCGGTGGCCGCCGGCACGAAGGCCCCGTCGGCGCCCGGCGGGTGCGCGAAGGCCCACTCGATCTCGATGCCCGCCCGGAACGTCACGCCGTGCCGCTCGGCGGCCTCGCGGACCGTGCGCCGCAGGAAGGTGCGGGAGCAAGCCGGATGCGGCTCGCCCTCCTGGGTCGTGCGGTCGACCGGTGCCCAGGCCCAGCCGGGCTGCGCCGCGAGCTCCACCAGGGCCGTCAGGTCCGGGTACAGGCGCAGATCGCCGTCCGGGGAGCCGAGGACGTCCGTGGTCACGACGGAGTCGTCCGCGAGGAACGTGTCGAACACCGGGGACATGCCGACGCCCCAGGCCGCGGCGGAGGGCAGCTTGGCGGTCGGGACCGTCTTCACCCGGCCGATCCCGGCCGTGTCCACGTACGCCAGGACCACACCGTGCACACCCCGGCCGGCCAGCTCGCCGCCGAGCGCGGTGGCCCGCTCGACGTCCCCGGGACGCCCTCCCGGGACGGGGTCGGCAAGGGTGGTCATACGGTCTCCTCGACGAGCTCGGCCGCCGGGCGGGGGCGGCGTGGGGACGTCAGGGCTTCACGGCCACCGCGCCGTACTGCGGCACCGGGGCGGGGGAGCCGTCGGCCCGCCACCGGGCGCAGGAGACCATGCCCGGCTCCAGCAGCTCCAGTCCCTCGAAGAAGGCGGCGATGTCCTCGCCGCTGCGGGCGGTGATCGGCGGGGTGGCGTTCTCGTTCCAGAACTTCATGGCCGGGATCTGGCCCTCCCCGCCGAGCTCCGCGTCGAAGGTGGGGTGCGTCAGCACCAGCAGGCTGCCGGAGGGGGTGGCGGCCATGACGCGCCGCACGATGTCCCGGGCCTGGTCGTAGTCCAGCACGAAGTTGAGGATGCCCAGCATCATCACGGCGATCGGCTGGGTGAAGTCCAGTGTCGAAGAGGCCCGTTCGACGATGGCGTCCGGGTCGTGCACGTCGGCGTCGATGTACGCGGTGACGCCGTCCCGGGTGCCGGTCAGCAGGGTCCGGGCGTGCACCAGCACGATCGGGTCGTTGTCGACGTACACGATCCGGGAGTCGGGTGCGATGCGCTGGGCGATCTCGTGGGTGTTGTCGGCCGTCGGCAGTCCGGTGCCGATGTCGAGGAACTGCCGTACCCCGCGCTCCTCGGCCACGAAGCGCACCGCCCGGCCGAGGAAGTCGCGGTCCGCGCGCGCGATGTCACGGATGACCGGGAACATGCCGGCGACGTGCTCGCCCACCTGCTGGTCGACCTCGTAGTTGTCCTTGCCGCCGATCCAGTAGTTCCACACGCGCGCGTTGTGCGCCACACCGGTGTTCAGCCTCGCCGATCCGCCCGACGGGGTGTGGCCATCGCTCACGACTCGTCCTCTCCTCGCACGCACGACCGAAACCGGCCATCACCGCCATTGTGCCGCCCCGTTGATCACGTTGTCCCGGGAATCGGCACAGCCGGTACGGTCGTCGGCGTGCGGGCGGGGCCCTGCCCGGGCGTCAGTCGAACTGGCTGGGCGAGGCCGCCGGGGACTTGCCGGCCAGGACGTCCTGGAGCCGCTGCGTGCCGAGCTTCACCGCCGACTCCACCGAGTCGTGCTCGTCGCCGTCGAGGCCGCCCGCCGTGACGGTGATCGCGTTGTCGCCCACCCGGACGGCGGCCACGTCCAGGGTCAGCGTCGCGTCCGTGCCGTCGACGGGACCGCTCACCGACACCCGCAGGGCCTCACGCGCGTCGCCCACCGAGGGCACGTCGGTCTCCGTGACCTGGACGGTCCGCTCCTCGCCGTTCTCGTTCATCGTGAACTGGTCGCACTCCTGCGGCAGTTTGGCCATCCAGTCCAGCGAGTCCTGGACGTCCGTCCGGTCGTACGCGGCGACCTGGTACAGCAGCCGGGAGTCGTCCTGTGTGAAGCCGCGCAGCGCGTTCGCCCCGGACGGCCTGCCGAGCAGGTCGTCGCCGAACAGCGAGTCCATCAGCCGCTGGCAGTCGGCCGCCTGGGTCTTGGCGGACAGGAAGTCGGAGACGTCGACCTTGCCGATCAGCAGGCTGTCGTGCCAGTTCTCCGCCTCGGTGTCCTTCACCTGCGTCCAGTCGTCCTCGATGTCCGCGGCGGTGATCAGCGCGGTCTCGGCGCCGGACTCGGACAGGGTGCCCGTCTGCGAGCCGGTGGGCGAACCCGTCGGTGACCCCGTGGGAGAGCCCGTGGGAGAGCCGGTCGGAGAGCCCGTGGGCGAGCCCGTCGGCGACTCCGTCTGCTGCCGGGCCGCCGCGGGCGACGCGCTGACGCCGGAGGCCGCGGACTCCCGGCCTCCCTCCTGGGCGCAGGCGGCGGTGGCGAGCAGGGTGCCCGCCGTCAGGGCCGTGGACAGGACGCGGGCGAGTCGGACGGTACGACGGGTCATCGGAGGTGCCTCCTGGAGAAGGGACGCGTGTCCCGCTCAGCCCATCACCGGCCCCACGGGCCCACCATCGGCCACGGCCCGATCGGGTGACCCGCTCCGGAGGGCCCACGGGGGACCCCGCGGTACCGCTGCGGCCTCCCGCCCTGTTCAATAGGAGTGAACAACGGGACGCCGTCACCGCCCGGCGTCCGCGTCCGCCGAGAGGAGCCCCCATGTCGCCCGCGGCCGTGCCGCCCGTCGGCGCCCGCATCCGCCAGGCCCGCCTCGCGCGCGGGACCAGCCTGCGGGCGCTCGCCCGGGAGATCGGCGTGTCGGCGAGCCTCGTCTCGCAGATCGAGAACGGCCGGAGCCAGCCCTCGGTCAGCACCCTGTACGCCATCACGACCGCCCTCGGCATCTCGGTCGAGTCGCTGTTCGACGCGGGCGGAGCCGACGCCCCATCACCGGCCGGCGCCGCGTCCCCGGCCGGCGCTGCGTCCCCGGCCGGCGCCCCGTCCCTGGCGGGTGCCGTACCCGGCGGTGCCCCGGGCACCGTCCTGCACGCCCTGGCCGCCTTCGCCGCCGACCCCGGACGCCGGATCGGGCCGGTGGTCACGCCAGAGCGGCGCGAGGCGCTGGAGCTGGACTCGGGCGTGGTGTGGGAGCGCCTCGGCCATGTGCCGGGCACCCACGTCGACTTCCTGCTGGTGACCTACCGACCCGGCGGGTCCTCGTCCAGCTCCGGCGGCCTCATGCGGCACGCCGGCACCGAGTACGGCTACCTGACCTCGGGCGAGCTGACCCTCACCCTCGGCTTCGACGAGTACACCCTGCGGCCCGGCGACGCCGTCTGCTTCGAGTCGGCCACCCCGCACCGCTACCGCAACGACGGCGAGGTGCCGGCCGTCGGCACCTGGTGTGTGTTCAGTGACACTTGACACCCGCCCCGGTCCGTCGTTCACTCCGGGGTGGGGGTGGTCGCCATGGCGATCCGCACATTCGGACCCAACGCCGTCGACTGGGAAGAGCGCGTCGACCTCGACCGGCTGCGCAGACAGCGGCTGGCCCGGCTGCACACCACACTGAACCGCTCCGACCTCGGCGCGGTGCTCAGCTTCGACTTCGCCAACATCCGCTACATGACCGCCACGCACATCGGCACCTGGGCGATGGACAAGCTGATCCGCTTCGCCCTGCTGGTGCGCGGCGGCGAACCCGTCCTGTGGGACTTCGGCTCCGCCGCCCGCCACCACCAGCTGTACAACCCTTGGCTGGACCACGGCGACGGCAAGGACGGCGAACCCACCGGAGCCCGCGCCGGCATCTCCACCCTGCGCGGCGCCTTCCACCCGGACGCGGGAATCGCCGAGGACGTGGCACGCAAGATCGCCCGCGAACTGCGCGCCCACGGGCTCGCGGACGAGCCCCTCGGCGTCGACGTCGCCGAACTGCCCGTCCTCGCCGCCCTGCGCGCCGAGGGCATCGACGTCGTCGACGGCCAGCAGGTCTTCCTGGAGGCCCGCCGCATCAAGACCGGCGACGAGATCACCCTGCTCACCCAGGCCTGCGCGATGGTCGACGCCGCCTACGAGGAGCTGTACGCCCACCTCCGCCCCGGCGTGCGCGAGAACGAGTGCGTCGGCCTGGTCAGCAAGGTGCTGTACGACCTCGGCAGCGAGTACGTCGAGGGCGTCAACGCGATCTCCGGCGAACGCTGTTCACCGCACCCGCACGTCTACAGCGACCGGCTGATCCGCCCCGGCGACCCGGCCTTCTTCGACATCCTGCACAGCCACCTCGGCTACCGCACCTGCTACTACCGCACGTTCGCCGTCGGCAGCGCCTCCCGTGCCCAGCGCGACGCCTACGTCCGCTGCCGCCGGTACATGGACGAGGCCATCGCCCTCGTCCGGCCCGGCGCCACCACCGCCGACATCGTCCGGGTGTGGCCGCGCGCCGAGGAGTTCGGCTTCCCCGACGAGACGGCCGCGTTCGCCCTGCAGTACGGCCACGGCGTCGGACTGTCGATCTGGGAGAAGCCCATCTTCAGCCGGCTGGTCTCGCTGGACCATCCCGAAGTCCTGGAGGAGGGCATGGTGTTCGCCCTGGAGACCTACTGGCCGGCCGCCGACGGCTGGTCCGCCGCCCGGATCGAGGAGGAGGTCGTCGTCACCGCCGACGGCTGCGAGGTCATCACCAGGTTCCCCGCGGAGGAACTGCTCGTCGCGGGCCGCAAGTACTGGACCGTCGGCGGCGAACTGAACACCCGCCGCGAGTCGCAGTCCCACCTGAACACCGGGAGGCCCTGATGGACCCGGCCGGACTGCTCGCCGCCTACGAGCTGATGGGCGTGATCCGCCGCACCGAGAAGGCCGCCCACGACCTGTTCCTCCAGGGCCTGGTCAAGGGAACCACCCACCTCGCCGCCGGACACGAGGCCGTCGCCGTCGGCGCGAGCGCCGCGCTGCGCCCCGACGACCACGTCTTCGCCACCTACCGGGGCCACCACCACGCCCTGGCCCGCGGCGCCACCCCCGAGGAGTGCCTGGCCGAGCTGATGAGCCGGGCCACCGGCCTGTGCGGCGCCAAGGGCGGCTCCATGCACCTCACGAAGGCGTCCACCGGCATGCTCGGCTCGTACGCCATCGTCGGCGCCCACCTGCCCATGGCGGTCGGCGCCGCCTGGTCGGCCCGGCTGCGCGGCACCGGCCGGGTGGCCGTCGCCTTCTTCGGGGACGGCGCCACCAACATCGGCGCCTTCCACGAAGCGCTCAACCTGGCCGCCGTGTGGAAGCTGCCGGTGCTGTTCGTCTGCGAGAACAACCTGTACATGGAGTACACGCCGATCGCCGACGTCACGGCGGTGCCCCGGCCCGCCGCCGACCGGGCGCCCGCCTACGGCATCCCCGGCGAGAGCGTGGACGGCAACGACGTCGAAGCCGTCGAGGAGGCGGTGGCGCGGCTCGCCGGACGCGCCCGGGCCGGTGAGGGCCCCGCGCTGCTGGAGGCGCGGACCTACCGGCACTACGGGCACAGCCGCGCCGACCCGGGCGCCTACCGCCCCGCCGAGGAGGTCGAGCGCTGGCTGCGGCACGACCCGCTGGACCTGACGCGGGCGCGTCTCACCCTGCGGGGGGTGCCGGAGACCGAGATCGCCGGGGCCGACGAGCGGGCGGCCGCCACCGTGCGCGCGGCCGTGGAGGCGGCGAAGGCGGCCCCGCCTCCCGACCCGCGCCAGGCGCTGACCGATGTGTGGGCGGACGGAGGTGCCGCATGGCGGACGTGATCAGCTACCGGGAGGCCGTCGCCGAGGGCATCGCACGCGAGATGCGCCGCGATCCGTCCGTGGTGTGCCTGGGCGAGGACATCGGCGAGGCCGGCGGGGTGTTCAAGACGACCGCCGGGCTGTTCAAGGAGTTCGGGCCCGAACGGGTGTGGGACACGCCCATCTCCGAACAGGCCATCGTGGGCGCCGCCATGGGCGCCGCGATGACCGGGATGCGGCCCGTCGCCGAGATCATGTTCTCCGACTTCCTGGCGTGCTGCTGGGACTACCTCGCCAACGAGATCCCCAAGGTGCGGTACATGACGGGCGGTCAGGTCACCGTCCCGCTCGTCGTCCGCACCGCCAACGGAGGCGGACTCGGCTTCGGCGCCCAGCACTCGCAGGCCACCGAGAACTGGGCGTTCACCGTGCCCGGACTGAAGATCGCCGCGCCCGCGACCCCCGCCGACGTGATCGGCATGATGGCGGCGGCGATCCGCAGCGACGACCCGGTGGTCTTCTTCGAGCACAAGGGCCTGCTGGCAGGCCGGGGCCCGCTCCCGCCGCCGGACCACGTCGTCGAACTGGGCCGGGCGTCCGTCGTCCGCGAGGGCGCCGACGTCACCCTGGCCGCCCTCGCCTCGATGGTGCCCCTCGCGCTGAAGGCCGCTGAACTCCTGGCCGGCGAGGGCATCGAGGCCGAGGTCGTCGACCTGCGCTGCCTGGTCCCGCTCGACGTGAGCACCGTGCTCGCCTCGCTGCGGCGGACCTCGAGGCTGATCACCGTCGAGGAGAACCCGTACCAGGGCGGCTGGGGCGCGACGCTCGTCTCCGTCGTCGCCGACGAGGGCTTCGACCTGCTGGACGCGCCGGTCCGCAGGGTGGCGGGGGAGTGCGTCCCGCTGCCGTTCGCCGACGCGCTCGAGGAACGCGTCATCCCCACCGTCGACAAGGTCGTGGCGGCCGTACGCGGGCTCGCCGTCTACTGAACACCCCATGGGAGGAAGGGCGATGACCGATCGGATACTCCTGCGCGCGGGCCACGTACTGACGATGGACCCCGCGATCGGGGACCTGCCCCGGGGCGACGTCCTCGTCGAGGACGGCCGGATCGCGGCGGTGCAGCCGGAGATCAGTGCCGACGCCGAGGTGCTCGACATGACCGGCCGTATCGTGATCCCCGGCTTCGTGGACACCCACCGGCACACCTGGGAGGCGTCCCTGCGCAACGTCGCCCCCGACGCCACCCTGGACGACTACTTCGTCGACATCCTCGACACCTTCGCCCCGCTGTACACCCCCGAGGACGTGTACGCGGCCAATCTCGCGGGCGCCCTGGAGTGCCTGAACGCCGGCATCACCACGCTCGTGGACTGGTCCCACATCAACAACACCCCGGACCACCCCGACGCCGCCATCCGCGCCCTCGCCGAGAGCGGCATCCGCGCCCAGTACGCCTACGGCAGCGCCAACACCTCCCTCGCCGACTACTGGTTCGAGAGCAAGATCGCGATCCCCGCCGACGACGTACGCAGGATCCGCGGCACCCACTTCCCGTCCGACGACGGCCTGCTCACCATGGCGCTGGCCACCCGCGGCCCCGGCTTCTGCGTCAACGACGTCGTCACCGCCGAGTGGGCGCTCGCCCGCGAACTGGACATCCCGATCACCGTGCACGTCGCGATGGGCCGCCTCGCGGGCCGCTTCGGCATGGTCAAGCAGCTCTCCGACCTCGGCCTGCTCGGCCCCGACACCACCTACATCCACTGCTGCTACCTCAGCGAGGACGAGTGGCGCATGGTCGCCGACAGCGGCGGCACCGTGTCCATCGCCCCGCAGGTCGAGACGCAGATGGGGCACGGCTGGCCACCCGTGATGAAGGCGATCGAGCACGGGCTGCGCCCCTCGCTCAGCTCCGACGTCGTCACCACCGTGCCCGGCGACATGTTCACCCAGATCCGCGCGGCCTTCGGCGCCGAACGCGCCCGCGTCAACGCCGACTGCTGGAAGGCGAACATGCCGGTGCCCGACACCATGCTCACGGCACGGCGGATGCTGGAGATGGCCACGGTCGACGGCGCCCATGTCGCCGGCCTCGAACAGCGCACCGGTTCCCTCACCCCCGGCAAACGCGCCGACGTCGTCGCCGTCGACGCCACCGCCCTGAACGTTGCCCCCGTGCACGACCCGACCGCCGCCGTCACCCTGTCCGCCGACGTCTCCAACGTCGACACGGTCCTCGTCGACGGCGTCGTCCACAAGCGCGACGGACGGCTCGTGGCCGGCGCCGAACGCGCCCGGCGTCTGGTCCAGGAGTCCCGGGACCGGCTGCTGGAGGCGAAGGAGGCGAGGGGCGCCCGATGACCCGACACCTGGTGCGCCGGGCCGCCGACGTCCCACAGCCCGCGTACGACCCGCTCGGGTACCGGCGCCGGGAGCTGGTCGGCGAGGCGGACGGCAGCGTCCACACCGGCTTCGGGCTGTGCGAACTGCGGCCCGGCGGCAGCGTCCCCGCCCACGTCCACGCCTACGAGGAGAGCTTCCTCGTGCTCGACGGGGAGGTGCTCCTCGACGTGCCGGAGGGGACGTACCTCCTGGAGGAGGGCGACTACGGCCTCCTGCCCACCGGCGTCCCGCACGCCTGGCGGGGGGCCGGGGACACGGGCGGGCGCTGGGCCGACATGCTCGCCCCGGTGCCGCGCGCCCGCTACGGCCACGACACCTTCGCCGTACCGCCGTGGCCCACCGGTGACCCGGTGCGCGTCGACGTCCGCGACCCGCGCACCCGGTCCTTCGGGCACTTCGAGCCCGCGCAGATGGACCCCGGCAAACAGTCCCAGGACCTGCTCGCGGTGTCGGCGAGCATGCGGACCGCGCTGCTCGTCTACAGCGGCATCACGGTGAAGATGATGGTCGACAGCGATCTCGGCGCGGTCGCCTCGACCATGTTCATGGTGCAGTACGCGCCCGACGGCGTCGCCGGCAGCCACGACCACCCCTTCGAGGAGACGTATCTGATCGTCGAGGGACAGGTCGACGCCACCTTCGACGGCGAGCGGTACCGCCTCGGGCCGGGCGACGTCGCCTGGGCGGGCGCGGGCTGTGTCCACGGGTTCGCCAACGCGGGCCAGGGGCCGGTGCGCTGGCTGGAGACCCAGGCCCCGCAGCCCCCGCCCCGGCACTCGTACCGGTTCACACGCGACTGGGACTATCTGAGGGAGGCCCTGGAGTCATGAGCAGTGTCCTCGTCGTGGGCGGCACGGCCGGCATCGGCCGCGCGTTCGCCCACTTCCGGGTGCGGGCGGGCGACGACGTGGTCGTCACCGGCCGGGACGCCGACCGCGCCGGCCGGGTGGCCAAGGAGATCGGCGCCTCGCGCGGCCTCGCCCTCGACCTGTCCCGGCCGTACGAGATCGCGGGCGCGCTGGCCGACGTGGGCCCGGTGGACCATCTCGTCGTCGCCGGGATGTCCCGGGACGAGAACCGCGTCGCCGCCTACGACATCGAGGGCGCGCTGCGCCTGGTCACCACCAAGCTCGTCGGCTACACCGAGGTCGTCCACGCCCTGGGCGCCCGCCTGTCCGGCGACGGCGCGATCGTGCTGTTCGGCGGCCAGGCCAAGGAGCGCCCGTATCCGGGGGCGACGACGGTGGCCACGGTGAACGCCGGTGTCCGCGGCCTCGTGCACACGCTCGCCCTGGAGCTGGCGCCGGTCCGGGTCAACGCGCTGCACCCCGGTGTCGTCGGCGACAGCCCGTACTGGGCGGCCAAGCCGGAGCCGGTGCTGGACGGG
>Ga0164243_10006763_pt1 | contig 17304 bp, 19 predicted proteins | sample OricompcompostOP_FD_108781 | JGI IMG/M metagenome (GOLD analysis project Ga0164243, IMG submission 108781) | Organic Plus compost microbial communities from Emeryville, California, USA - Original compost - Organic plus compost (OP) | ecosystem: Engineered > Solid waste > Mixed feedstock >... | reverse complement strand
GTGACGGAGGTCGAGTGCCTGGTGTCCACCGACGACGAGGCCTTTACCTACAACAAGCGGATCAGCCGCCTGGCCGCGGTGCAGGAGCATCGGATGATTGTGAAGGCGGTCGAGCGCGGCGTGCCGGAGGCGCGCATTGCGAAGGCGCTCGATCTGGACGTCAAGAGCATCCGCCGGAAGTTCAAGCTGCTCGACGGCGTGTGTGCGGAGGCCATCGAGCTGCTCAAGGACAAGGCCTGTCCGATGGCCGTCTTCGAGATCCTGAAGCGGATGGTTCCGCTGCAGCAGGTGAAGGCGGCCGATCTCATGTGCAGCAGCAACAATTATTCGGTTGCCTACGCGAACGCGATCCTGGTTGCGACGCCCCAGAGTCTGCTGGTCGACGCCCAGAAGAAGAAGGTGAAAGGGATTTCGGCAGAGCAGATGGCGCGCATGGAGCGGGAGCTCGCGGCCCTCCAGCGCGATATCAAGTCGATCGAGGCATCGTACGGCACAGACAACCTCAACCTGGTCGTCGTCAAGGGCTACCTGATGAAGCTGCTCGGCAACAGCCGGATCATGCGCTACCTGATGCGGCACCAGCCGGAGTTCCTGGCGGAGTTTCAGAACATCGCCGAAATGACCTCGATCGTGCCGAAGGATGCGGCATGACCAAACGGGTCTGGAGCCAGCGGCCCGACCGTCGATCGCATCGCGGGCACCGCGCGGATGCGTACGGCGGTATGGCCCAGCATGAGGCGCGGCTGAACCACGCCGCTGGCGCGTGGCTGACCCGTTAACATTGCCATAAGACCGCTCGCGCAAGATGCCGACGGATGTGTCGGCATGGCGGGGGCTCGGTCGTGAGAGCACTGAAGGCCAACATCGAGGCCACGCAGACGCGGCAGGCGCGGTTGCGCGCGTATTTCGGCGCGCAGGTCTTGAACGGGCACGACTTCGTCTGTCGCCACAGCGCCGCATGCGCCTCGTCGTGCCGCGCCGGTGTCACCTTCTATCCGGTCCAGCTCCATCACGTCGGCAGTCACTATGACTTACTCTGGGATGGCCGGCCGTTCCGCGTGGTCATGGTGGGGCAGGAAGCCGGCCATGGCGACGTTGTCGACCTCGATCAGCGGCGGGCCTTGATCCTTGATCGAGTCGACCACGCCTTCACCGCGCGAAATGCCCATATCGCGGGAACGACCACCCTGCTGCGCCTGCTGTTCGGGCGCGATCCCGGCACCGATCGCGACGGCGAGGTTCTGGATCTGCACGGCGAGCCGGTTCATCTGTTCGAGGCGTTCGCGCTGGTCAACTTCCTGCTGTGCTCGGCGGTCGACGGCACGGTGGACCGGACGGGCCGGCGGGAGGGTGGCAAGGGCCGCTCGAGCCCGACGATGCGACGGAACTGTGCGGCGCATTTCCGGGCCGCCATCGACATTCTGGAGCCCACCGTCCTCGTCGCGCAGGGCTTCGACGTGCGGCGCTGGATTGGGCGCGCCTATGGCTGGCCGCGCTGGACCCGGGAGCCGGTCGAACGCGTCGTGGTGGGCGGCCGCCGGACGCTCTTGCTCTCCTTCGCGCACCCGTCCGCCTCCGGCCGCTATGGCTGGTGGGGCCGGAGCCCGCGCTCGCCCTATCTGATCGAGACCGTCGTGCCGGCCATTCGCAGCGCCCTTGCGGACCGGTGACCGGGTCCACGCTCCTGTCGAGCCCGGACATCAATCTGACGTCGTGCCATCCGCACCAGCGCAGGCGCTCTGGAGGGGGCCAGCTGACGCGTGAATCATCCGAGGCCGCTGATGGGCTGCTCCGTGCATCCTGGCTAGGCCCAGAGCATGTAAGACATTCTCTAACGCCGCGTCACAACGCCGGTGCGACGGCCAGCCCTGTCGCGCAGGATGAGCGTGGAGGCATCACGTTGCTCAACGGTGTTGGTCCTGCGCCCGCTGCGGTCCCGGATAATGAAGTCGTGCGCGAGCCCGTCCTCGATGGCCCCGGTCCGGCGGCCGGCGCGGTCGCGGATCACAAAGCGGTCGCGGCGATCTTTCGTCACGGTCCCTGTTCGCCGGCCCTGCGCGTCGCGCAGGACGAACATCGCCGGAGCGCGCGGCTCGACCGTGCCGGTGCGCTGGCCGTGTCGATCGCGCAGCACGACATCATCCGCTCGTGCGCCGGTCGGGGTCACGAGCGCGACGATCAGCATAAGGGCGGCAATGCTGCGCGTAGGTGCCAGGCCACACCGCGGTCGCTGCACGCGCGATGGCCGTTCCGATGCAGGGAGCCGCCGGCTGATCCTCATTCCAGCATCGCCAGAGGGGCGCGCCTACGCCGTGGCAGGCCGAGGCCCGAACAAAGCGCGGGCGACCGCATCCATGTCCGGCAGAACCGCGAACTGGCTCTTGGCCAGCACCCGGATGTTGGGCCGCTCGGCCTTGCGGCCCGTGTGGTCGCCCTTCGTGTGCTTGCCGACTTTGTCCCCGAGCGGGGGAAGCGGCGCCTTGGGCGTGCCCCCGAACCACAGGAAGGGCCCCAGCGCCATGGTCGCGGGGTCGAACTGGATCCACAGCACGCAGCCTGACGGCTTGCCGGCCAGGTTGATGTTGACCCCGACCGCATGCGTGGTGGCCGCGCGGTGGCTGGACTTGAGCTGGACGTGGCGAATCACCCCGTTCGCCTCGAGCACCAGGTCGTAGCCGCCCTTGTCCACCTCCGCGCGGAGCACCTCGATGTCCCGGGCGCCCTGGCGCCAGAGACAGCGGAGCAGCTCGCCGACGAACAGATGCTCCAGCACCTTCTCGCGCGTGCTTGATTGGGCCGTGTGGCCGGGATCGACGATCGTCTCCAAGGTCATCGCAACCTCTCCAGTGGCCGTTCATGGCGCTCTGCCGCGGACCATTCCCAGCCCGGGCGCCCCCTGTGTTTGCTTGCCCGGCCGGGGAAGTCCAGTCTGTTCCAGGGGCGGATAGTCACAGGATTACATATTATAGTTGATAAACTTAAAATGTGTGCTCCGCTGATCTCTGCGCATGGACATGCGCAAGCTGGTGGGGCGGAATTTCAAGCGTCTGCGGCGCCAGAAAGGCCTGACCCAGGAACAGTTCGCCGAGCGTTCCGGCTTCAGCCAGCAATATGTCAGCGATCTGGAGCGCGGCCTGCGCAATCCCACCGTGGTGACCATTTACGAGCTGGCCCAAGCCTTGGGCGTCAGCCATCTCGAGCTGGTGAAGCCCGACCGCTGAGCGCGATGCATCGGCGGATCAAGATCGGGCGGTGTCGGCCGCACGCGCGGCATCCTGGAGCGCGGACCAGAGAAGTTCTTCGCTCAGGTCCCAGTCGTCCCGGTCGGAGCCGTCCGCCGCGCGCCCCGAGCGCGCCCACAGCACCGCAAGCTTGAGCCGCAGGCCCGGCCAGGTCTGCGCCGGTTCGGCGGCGATGTGCTGGTGCAGCGCCGCGATGCGCGCCGCCGCCGCGTCCTCGGCCGCTTCGGCCGCCGTGTACCAGTCCGGCGCGATCGGGCTTGCGAGCGCTGCTTGATGGTCCTTCCATGCTTGATGGGCTGCATCGACGCGGGCCTTGAGATCCGGCGCGCCCGCATGGACGCGGGCGAGGTGCTTGCGCAGCACGGTCCAGCGCGCCGGCACGACCGGCGCGCCGCCGTCGGGAGCGGGAACGAGGATCGCCGCGGGCGGCGTGGGGCGCAGCGCGAACAGCCGCTGTTCGGCCACCGCGAGCGCGTCGAGCGCACGCTGCCAGGCGGCGTCGGCCGCACGCAACTCGGCTTCGAGCACCAGCAGGGCCGCATCCGGATGGGGCAGGGGAGTTGTGGTGTGAGCTGCATCGGGTGCGAGTCCGGCGGCAACCGCCGTCGCGCCCGCGGCCCGCGTGAGCGCCGCGCGGCGCGAGAGACGCGCGGGTGTGATAGAGTTGGGGTCAGCCTCGACCATCGGACTACACTTCCTTGGTTGGGGTCAGGCCGGGCCGGGTGTTCCAGCACCCGGTTCGGCCGCTATTCGTGCCTACGACACATCCCTTGCCGCGGCCGATGCAGTCAACCGGTGCGTGCGGGGCGCTTCCGGACGCGCGAACCAGCGGGGATTCGCCGGTGCGCGCAGATGTTACGCCGTATGCCTAGGCGCGCAGCAGCTGCGTCAAGGAGGGCTATGGCGTGCGGGTCGATGTGAACGAAGACGCTGCGTTTCAGACGTATGCGTTCGAGGTATGTATCAATCGACTCGGCTGGAGCCGGTTCCATTAGGCCGGCGCAGGCCGGTCTTCATCGCCCGGCAGTACGCCGATGGCTACAGGAACGTGGCACAGCGGTTCTGGACGGGTCCTATCCCGCGAAGAGGCGGAAGCGCGCGCGGCACCGACCCGAAAGGAGATCGCCGTTCTCGAAGATGCGCGGAGAAAAATCCGAGTTGGCGTCGCGCCGGATGAGTTGCCCGAAGAGGTCTTCACCTACATCCCCAAACCGCTGGGGCATCGCGCTTGGGCGGAGATGCAGAGCGCGATCGCGGACGGGCTCCTGGCCGAATAGGAAAATGCAAGGATTGGCTTGGGCTGCGCACATGTGCCAGGATCGCAATTCAGCAGGGTCGATCCAGAGGCCGTGAACCCTTGATCCGCACCTACGTCGACTTTGCCGCACGCCAATGGCAACCGCTTCTCTTCGGCGCGCTGATCATCGGGCTCTCGGGCTTTGGGCAGGCCTACTTCATCTCCCTGTTCGGGGGTCGCTTCCGCGAGACCTTCACCCTGACCGACGGCGAGCTCGGGACCATCTATGCACTGGCGACGCTGCTGGCCGCCCTGACGCTGCCGCTGCTCGGTCCCCTGATCGACCGCACCACAGTTCGACGCTATGCATGGCGCGTGGCGATCGCGCTTGCGGGCGCATGCCTGCTGGTTGCGCTCAGTCCGACCGCGTTCGTTCTGGCGGCGGGCTTCTACGCCCTCCGCCTGACCGGCCAGGGGCTCATGGTCCACACCGCCGTCACGGCCACGGCGCGGGCGCTTCCCGCCGACGGTGGCAAGGCGCTCGGTCTCGTCGTCCTGGGCTCCACGGTCGCCCAGGCCGTGCTCCCCGTCCTGGCGGTGTCCATCATGGAGAGGATCGGCTGGCGCTGGACCTGGGGCCTCAGTGCGGGCGTGGTCCTCTTCGGCGCTTGGGTCGCACTGGCGTATCTGCCTCGTGAAGCGGTCAAGAGAGAGACGACCGGTCATCGAATGGAGGGACTGGCTCGAAGCCGCGGCTTGTCGATCTGGCGCGATCCCCGGCTCCTGGTGCCGCTGCCGGCCTTGCTGGCTGTGTCCTTCATCTTATCGGGGTTCCTGTTCCATCAGGCGCGGCTCGTCGCCGAGAAGGGCTGGTCCTTGGCGTGGCTTGCGGGATGGTTTGTGGCTTACGCCGGCGCGCAAGCCCTGGCGAACCGCTTCGCCGAGCGTACCGAAGGCACCTAAAACCTCCTGACGTAACGAGGTGGCGTCCTTGCTGCTTGCATCGCGGCTGCGCCCGAACTCGTCGCGGACGCTCGTGTCGAGCCGAGCGATCGCCCCCTCGAGAGTTACAAGCCGTGCTTCAAACGCCGGGCTTAATGCAGGCGGGCGGTTTGCAACGCGTATGCTGATGAAGATGCAGAGCGCGACCGCGAGCGCGGAAAAAGCAGCGGCGATGATCAGCAAGGTCTCAGGCGCCATGGCGTTACCGAGTGTTAATGTGGCTGTATGGGCGGCCTCCTGCGCAAACGCGCTCGGAGCCACGAGCAACGCCCAAGAGTCATGGTTGCCTTATTTATGACAACTAGCGGTTGATTTCTCAAGTCGGCTGCTGCGATGAGAGCGGGCGAGTGGTCCAGCTCAGTTTCTCAGAATGCCCGTTATGGCAAACTTCCGCGTCGATGAACCGTCAAGCTCATAACCCGAAGGTCGGCAGTTCAGAGCCAGCCGCCGCAACTAAGTTAAACCGCCGTTAGACCAAAAGCTTAGCGGCGGTTTTGGGGATTGAGGCGGTGGGGCAGCCGTGAACGTCGCGTAAGCAGGTCGGAAGCTTCGGCCCCGCACCCTACCGGGCGCGGGGGCTCGACCGTCGGCGCCGTGGGCCTGATGCAGGTGATGCCCGAGACATACGATGAGATGCCGCGCCTCCACGACCTCGGCGGCTATCTCTACGAACCCCGCGACTTGTCCTGGCTGGCACCGCCTCTGTCCGCGCCATGTACGGGCGCTTCCGGTTCTCCGGGCTGTTCGCCACGTACAACACCGGGCTCGGCCGCTACACGGCGTATCTGATCGACGGAAGCACGCTCCCCGCGAGATGCGCGCCTCTCTTACGGCACTCGATTTATCGCGCGTCACCGGCGTTCTCGCTCCGCGGACGTGCCTGTCCTTCGCCTGGGAGAGCCTCGATAACGAGGACGAGGCGTTCGATCGGGTCGCGATCCTCGGCTATTTCCACGGCCAGTACTATGTCGCAACTTACGACCTTCTCACCCAATCAGCGCCAATTTGCCATCCGGTCCGACCTCGATGGGGTCTCGCCAAGCATCTGCCAACACGCTGTCTCCTAATTCCAGAAGCGCCGCATCGCAATGCGCCTCGGGTCGTAGTGATGTCAGGAACATGCAGATCGGTGTCATCAGCGGCTTCGACAGGTCGTCAAACATAATCAGAATCTTCACTTCAAGATGACGCTGGCGGTTGGCGAATCCGGCGCGAAGCTCACTCTTCACTCCATTGCCAAACTCGACTGTCACGCCATGCATGAGCGCGATTGCGTAGAGCGTCAGGAAGGCTTTCGCCCTGTCAAGTTGAGCCGCCTCGGCTTTTGGCAGTATGGCATTTCGGACCAGGACGTCGCGAAATTCCCTGAACAACTGCTCGTCGCTGAAGGCGGGCTTCCAGATGAACCTGTTGCCAAGATAAGCTACGACATCGGCTTCTTGATCCGTCAGCGCCTCGCCGCGCTCGAATTTGGCAAGGCCGCTCTCCAGTCGCCGCCGGACGGTCGGACGCCGCAATCCGCAGCCATGCTTGAGTTGGAGATCGGACGCTAGCCGGAAATTCGCCCATGCTGCGCGGGCGATGTCGGCGCGCGATGCCTTCTGACGACGCATGGGCCGGCTCCATACATCGACACTGGTAAACACGTCGCGGGCCGTCTGGGTAACCGGACCTTTCTGACGCTCTCCGCGGTGGGCCACGAAGTCGCCGATCTCGCGGACGCTCATCGGGCCGTCATCGCGGTCCCGTAGCCCGAGGAAAAGCCGATCCAAATCCTCAACCCTATGGCGACCGGACGCGAGGCGGCGAGCGCGCATTTGAAGATCGTCATCGAGCAACGGAACCTCCTAGACTCTCGCAGAGCTCAAGTAGATCCGCTCCAATCCGGGTCCTGTATTTCCTGTCCAGCTTTGCTTGCTTTGCCAAATTGACGAACTGATTCTCCCCTATCACCTCGTCCGCATAGGGAATGACGGCGCAGAAGGATTGCATGTCCCGAAAATCGTTCTCTTCGATGGGGCGTGCCTGTGCCTCGAGCCGGATCGCGATTTCACGCTCGACATAATATGTGGGCACTTCGCCGATGATACGGCGCGCGGTCCTTTCCCCAATATCCCCGACCGTCTTCCATGGAAATCCCGCCCTGTTCGCGAATTTGAGAATGAGGTCGATCTCGTTGATCATGAGGATCGCGCTCAGGATCCTACGTCGCATGGCGAAGCTCTCGCCAGCGTGCTGGCGGCGGCGCTCTTCAATCCTTTGCCGCAAGCTGTCCGATCCTTCCGAGAATTTCTTCACGGCCGTCGTGCGGACATCCTCTGGCGTGGCGACCAGGTACTCGTAAAGCCATCGGGCGGGTTCGGCGCGGACCACGCCCATGGCGCGTTCAGAGATCGGAAGGCCCAGCCGTTCATCGTCCCAATCCGCGAATGCCTCGAAAAATACGTTGGACAGGAACCAGTCCGCCGCGCGGGCAACCGGTGGCCGCCCGTAGATGGCGCACAAGAGTTCGTTCAGTTCGGTCTCCAGGCGCCGGTGGCGACCCCGAAACACGAGCCCCTGGCTCGCCGTTGCCTGGAGAACGGCGAGCTCGTGCCGCCGCTGCGGATCGTTGATCTTTTGGGTTTCATAGATGTTTGCGGCGGTGAGCGGCAAAACCAAGCGGCCGGCTTCGACTTCGCGCGCGATTGCCACAAGCAGCGCATGCTGCGTCGGATAATCGGCCGGATGCTTTACGGCGCGCGCCAGCTCGATCCACTTGTTTTGATCAAGATAGACGATATGCGGGCGCCCGGCCATGGCTGCGAGCGCCTATAGACCGCGCGTTCTCAAGAACTCATCCCAGAACCGGATGGCCTCGTTGCAGATATCGATGAAGAGGCGGAAACCGTCCGGGCCCGTCAGCTTATGCGTCTGTGTCCGGACATCGAGATAGGCGATCTCGTCGTCTTCTATATGCGTGCGGACATTGAGCACGGTGGAGAACTTTCGCACGCGGTCGATGAAATCCTCAGCATAGCGGGGATCTTCGATGATGTAGCCGACTGCACCGATCTCCGCCTTGAGCGTGGAGGAGCCGCGCACATGGAGGATGCGATGCTTTGCAGCATTGCACAGATCGGCCAGGAGAAGCATGGCCGGACATTGTTTGCGAACCCAGGCATCCCACTGTCCCGGCTTCTGCTGATCGGGCCAGTCGGTGTTGTTGCCGTGTATATGAAGGCGATGGACCCAGTCTTCGACATGCGACAGGGTGATCGCCAGGTTGAGGGCATGGTCAGTCTTGGCGGCCTTATCCGTTTCCCCCAGGAAGCGGTCGCGTTCGCGGCGCGCCTTGTCGAGCCAGTCATGGACCGTCGTCAGTCCGAACAGAAGCGATTGCGTTTGGTCCGGTGTTTCGGCCACTTTACTCATGCGAGCTCTTATCAGATTTGATCCGCACCTCGCGCCTCAGCGCCCCCCGCAACCAGCCCAGCGCCAGCGGAACGGAGGCCCAGGCCTCCCGATTGAAGGCCGCATAGGCGGCGGCTTCCTCTTTCGAGCCGAAGGCCACGGACGTCGAGTTCTGATCGGGCTGCGGCGGGCGAGAGGAGAGCAACATGGCTGGAACATGCGGGTTGACCGCCATGGCTGCACGCAACGCCTCTTCGGCACCGCCGCCGTGTCGCACGCAATTCAGGCAGTTGGCGTAAAGATATTCTGTGCAGCCTTCGCCCTTATACTTCTTGAGGAGCGCATCGACTCGCGGCCAATTGCCAAGGACCGGATGCCAGGCCAGGGCGAGATAGCGCATGCCTTGGTTGTCGTTGGGATTGAGCCGGATCAACCGGTCCGCCAAGGCCACCGCCTCGGCGCGGTCGCCGTTCTCCCACAAGGCGAGGGCCAGGTTGTGCATCGCCCTCATGAAGGGCCGTGTCGCGATATGCCCCCAAAAGAACCCTTTGGGCGGCCGCTTCAGGTATTGCTGCCAATAGAATTCGCCATGGCGGATCCCTTCCCGCAGCAACGCGATCCGCTCGGCCGCCGTCTCCACGCAAAAGGCGAGGGCGACATAAGCATCGACTGCTGTGGAATCCAGAGCAAGCGCCTGCCGGGCAAGCGTTGCACGCACCGTCGGATCGGTGGCGTCCCAAGCGCGATCGATCAGCGCCTCGACAGCGGCTCGTACATCCTTTCTGGTCAAATTCCCCCCGCCAATCTGGTCGCCCTAAGCCGCCGCGCGCTGCACCATCGGCATATAGAGCCGCATGAAAAAATCGTCGGCGATCTCGCGCGCAACAGGTGGTGACAGGCGCTCAATAGAGCCGATAAAGGCCGAGCCGAAGAACTCGGACTTGGTCGGATCACCTTTGGCCAGCGCTTGATACTGCTTGAACATCACCTCGACGAGGGCCGATCCCCTGTCCTCGCGCACATGATCTTCGCCGCTTGGATCAATGGAAATGCAGTCCCAACTCAATTCTGCGTATTTGGTTCGCAGTCGAATGTAAACGTTCGGAATGTCGCGCCGCTGGCACTCCCGATACCATCGGTCGTTCGCGGCTCGATCTCCATTTCGGAACTCGCGCCAGGCGTTGACCGGCATATCCGGCGATCGGACGATCTCGACCAAGCCGGAGGAATCGACGCTCTCATAGCCCAGTTGCTGCAGGCGGCCGGACAGTCGTGCCGGATCGGCCTGCACGAGCACGGGCCGCCGGGGATCGGAAAGCTTCACGGCGGCGAGCAAGGCGGCGTGCGTGCGGAAATCGAGCGCTGCCGCCAGCGCCTCCGTCAGATGCGCGGACTTGACCATCGGCAGCCGTGCGCGCATGGCGCGTTTGGCGAACTCGCAATTGTCCGGAGTCAGAAAAAATAGGGGCATCGTGTCCGTCCCTTTCATGCGGCCGTCCGTCGCCGATTACAGGACGGTCCGAAAGAGCGGATCACGTCGAAGCCTTGCTTGTCCGCTTTGACCCGGCGACAGGTCGGGCGGGACCGCCGATGCGGAGTTTAGCCGTTCGCCTTCGGGGCGACAATCAAAGGGTGCAAGTCGTCCTTGGGGAAGATATCTGCGGTGCGATAAGATCGCGCCATGGAGGATTTTCACCGGCAAGACCTGGACTCGGGGTCGCGTTGGCGGCATTGGGATCCGCACGTGCATGCGCCCGGGACGGTGATGAATAATCAATATCGAGGGGCCGACGCCTGGGACCGGTACCTGGACGCGCTGGAGGCCCGATCTCCGGCCATCCAAGCCATTGGGGTGCCTGCGCATTCTGAAATGGGTCGGGAGAGGCGTATGGCACAGCCGTGGCGTTTGCATAAGATAGCGCCAGAAAACCCTTGGGGGGCGTTGTTGAAGGTCTTGAGAACCAGGTGCTGAAGCCTTTCGATGTCATCGAGGGCGCGTCGGTGCCTGGCCACCCGCGTCTGTATGTGGTCGGCTGCTACGACAGTCGGATCACATTCTATTCTCAACAGGTGCGGGCGCTTGAACTCGTCCATGCCCTCCACGTCCAAGGCCATGTCAGTCCGAACCTCCGCGTCGCGATTGTTGGTGCCGGTGCAGCCGGGATCACCTTGGCAGCGGCCCTGGCTTTAACGTCCGACGCATCTATCATCCTGTATGAGCGCGGGGATGAGATTCTTCCCCTGCAGCGCGCGACGGCGCGACGTAGGCTTGATCCGCACATCTACGACTGGCCGGCAGAGGACTCCGATCATGAATTCGCCGAACTGCCGCTCCTCGACTGGCGGGCGGCCTCGGCTGCTACCGTCCGCCGGGGCGTGATGCGCGAATTTGGGGCTGTCGTGGACGCTGTCAGGCCTCGAATTCAGACGCTAACTCGTCACCGAGTTCTTAGCATCCGACGAATCGGTGCCAATTTCGAGCTCGAATTCGAGCGCGATGCGACCGTTGGTGAGATCGCAGCCGGAGGACAGCCTCGCGTTCGGCGCCAGAACCGAGTTGATGTCGTCTTTCTGGCCTTTGGATTCGGCTTGGAGCCGGACATGCCATTGCCAGGTGTGCCGACGGAGAGCTACTGGAATGATGGCGGCGTCCCCGGACCAGAGATCGCTGGCCGAGTGGCGCCACGTTTCTTCGTCAGCGGAAACGGAGACGGCGGCCTAATCGATCTAGTCGCCGCCGCCACAGCCACCTTCGACCACTCGGGTATGATCCGCAGCATCATCCGGCAGCCGGGCATCGCTGAAGTATTCGACCGGTTGAGGGCGATCGATTTCAAGGCGCGGCGTGAACATGCGGCAGGGCGCATGTTCGATTTTGTCGGAGCCTACGACGCCGCCATCCGCCACGACTTAGCGCGCCTGGGCCTTATTGACTTGGTGCGCGGGCGCCTACGTCCTGGCGTGCAGCTCATCTTCCAGACACGGGATGATCAATTGATGTCGGTCGAAACCGCCATGCTCAACCGCCTGGCGGTCTATCTAGTTATCAAGGCGTGCGAGGAGGACGCCCTGGCAAGTTTTCGCCATGTCCATTGCGCGAACGTCGCCTCAGTGGCGGCGCCGGCAGGCGCTATGGAGCCTGCGTCCTATTGGTTCGACTGCGGCGGGCAGATAATCGGCGTAGACAAAGCCATCATTCGCCGCGGTCCAGATCGCAACGCGGTCCGTGCGCCGTTCCAAGACATCCTCGCCGGCTTCGCGGACAGCCATGAGACCTGGCTGGCATGCCATCAGGACAACATCATCTCACCCCACCTGTCCGACGCTGCGCGTGACCGCTTCACGCGCGCGAGCCGTGAATATAATCTCCCGCTGCCGGCCCACGCGCAGGATGCTATGGCCGCCCGGCTGCCGATGCGCATACAGATACGACCTGCCGGCGGTCAGCTCCGATGGGCTGGAGATTTCCCACCGGCAGAGGCCGCGCGAGCTTGGAATGGGGGCGCCAACGGAATCCATATATTCTGTACGGCACCTCCGGATCAGTTGGGGGCGGTGGCGCCAGCTATAGCGCGCCTGGCGATGCATTCTGATCAATCGGTCGTGAGCGCCGACCCTGCGTCCTGGCGGCCTTTTCTTGAGAGCTTGAGTAGCCTCTCGCTACATTCCGACGATCTTATGCCGCCGCGGCTGCAACCGCTGGGCGCAGATGGCGCAATACTCCATCCGCATATCATGACGCCCGACGATTTACGTCGAGCGGTGCACCGATCTCTCGACACTTGGATGCTCGACGCTCTCGACGCGCACCTGCGCGACTACCTGGGTCCAGGCCGTGATCTCGGCCATCGCATCGGATTTCGAACAGCGCCTGAGTTGAAGGCACAGATGGAGGTGATCTGGACAGATTGGCTGGAGCATTTCCGGCGTGATGCGGACCTCTTGGGTCGTTTCCTTCGCTTGACAGTCTGCGCCCTAGACGATGCGAGCTCGGTCGACGAGGCCTACGCCTTGGTGGGGCCGAAAAAGCTCAAGGCTATAATTCGGTCTACGGCCGTCGCGTTAGCTATCGCGGTGGGCTGGCATGTCATGGCGCCCCACGCCGCTCGACCGGGGAACCTCGCCCGAACGTCGGCCGCGGGCACCGTCCGCACGGGCCACACCTGCGCCGCCGATCGCATCGGGGGCGATTTCATGGCCATGAGCGCTGCCAAGTTCATGTGGAACACCAACTTCGTCCTCTTGCCGATGATTAGTGGGCCAAGCCGGCTTGCGACGCTCGTGGCGGAGTCGTTAGTCAAGACGAGTGATGCCCAACCGCGATTGACCGAGGTCAACGACCGGACGAACATTGTGCTCACGGTTGACGAGGCGTTCATTGACGCCGTGCAAACTGGTACTAACGCCTTGCTCCATCTATTGGCTCGGGTCGAGGATGCTCATTATCGGGGTCTGATGAAGGCGATCGAGAGGGCCACCGAATGACTGAGAGCGTTCAGGTACCGGTCGATGATCCACTGAAGTGGGTGCAACAGGCACTACGCGCCGCCGCAGTGGCAGTCGATTTGGAGGTAGGGAATTGCCCTGAGCTCGCCTCGGGCATCTTTAAGGGTGGCGAGGACGCTGCTGCTGCGCGGCTCGATCCTGCGGACCTGCCCACCTCCGTCCGGGCGCTCAGGTTGGGGCGCTACATCGTCCTGATAGGCCTCTTACCGGACCAGCCCAGCACCGAAGCGGTCACTGAAGCACTCCGGCGATATCGTAACCAGTGTGTGATCGCCCGATCCTATCTCACGCCCAACGAAGCGCTGGACCTCCATTTAATCCTTGTGGGGCCGCGCGGGAGCGAACGGCTGGACGAATGGCAGCCGCTGGCTCTGATCATTGAACGCGATGAGCGCGTGGCACGAAAGCTGGCCTGGCTCCGCCCGAACGAGCCTAAGGCCGACGAGGCGAGTTTTGCGGAGTTCATAAAACGGACCTTCTTGGCGCGGCCGTGGAAGCACGAGGCCGTATTTACCATGGCGGCGCTCGACAATCTCAATCGAGTGGCGGCGGTCGGCGACGTTCCTCGCGACACGGTCGGCGAATGGATCAAGCTGGCGCTCACCCAGCGCGATGACCCCTCGGCGCTGGTCGATGCTCTTATTGATGCCTGGACGAGGCGCGGACAGGCATGAGCGACTTGTACCTCAAACGGATCGACCTCGAGAATTTCCGCACCTTCGGGCGGTTCAGGCTCGATCTGCCGCCTGCGCCCGGACTAACATTGTTGGTCGGCACAAACGGGCTGGGCAAGAGCAGCTTTTTCGATGCGCTGGAGTGGGGTCTGACAGGACAGATCCGACGCTTCGCGTCCTATTTGTCGTCGTCGATATCGGAGGCCGACTATCTGACACGCCGGGATGCGCCGGAGAATTCGCACAAGGTGTCCTTGGCCTTTACCGACGGCAAGCCCCTCGTCCGGACCGCGAAACGTGGTCCTAAGTCCGCAGCGGTGATCGACTTGCTGAAAAAGCCGGACTGGGGCGCCAAGATCGAAGATATCTCGACATACCTGGCCTTCACCCATTTCCTGGGCCAGGCCGCGCAGCAAAGGTTCACGAGCCGCGATCGTAGCGAGCAATGGGAATCGCTCAAGGGTCCGAGCGGGATCGACCGACTGGAGGAGGTACGCCGGGCCCTTCGGGGGCGTTCTACGCAGGGCGCATTCCGTCGCCGCCTCGAGCAGCAAGAGGATGACATCGAGAGGATTCGAGGTCAGCTGGTGGCTTGGCAAGCGTCCCGCGTTCGGCTGCAACGGCTGCGCCAAGCCGCGGACGCGACGGGCAGCCTCTCAGGTGCGGCGCTGGAAGCGCGGATCAGTGATTTAGCTACTAGGCTGCGGAATCTTGTGGCCGACGAGGTGGAGGCCAGTGTCGACGACAGCGGATCGACCAGCCAGCGTCTTATCTCGATTCTCGATGGCATCGCCGCCGCACAAAAGGTCGTCTCGAAGCGCGCGACGGCGCTCGAGGGCCTGTCTGTGGTCGCAGAGCGCTATGTCGCCGTTCGCGTGGCGGCCGATCCTGGGAGCGCGGCGCTAGCCTTGGCGCGACAAGCTTCAGAAGCGGCCCGGACGGCACTGGAGAGCGCCGAACAGGCAGTGCGTGCGGCGCAGGCGACATCGCGTCAGCACGCCGCGGATGTCTCGGTCCTGAACGGGGAAGTCTCACTTCTCACAGCGGTACGTGTCGACGTCGAGCGGATTGCCGCGCTTGATGCGCAGCAGGCCGCTCTGGCGGCGGAGTCGGCGAGCCGCGAACATTCCCTCGTCGAGCGGCGTCAGGAATTGAGCACCCTCCAAGGAACAATCGAGCGAAGTCGAGCCCAGCGGGCGGAATTGGCGGCCTTGAACGCCACATTGTCGGTCGCAAAGGCCGTGGTGGAAAGGTGCCGTCAGCTGGCGGATCTGGAGGCGACCGAGGCTGTGCGAGCGGTTGCAGCCGAGCGCACCGCGACCCAAGCCGAGCCTGCTCGGGCCCGCGAGGCGGAGTTAATCGGCGAACGCAATCGGATCTTTGCGGCGCTACAGGCGGCTGAACGCAAGGTGCAGGTCGCCCGAACGCGGGCCTCGCAGCTAGCCGCAGCGATCGCCCAGATCGCGAACCATCTCGGGCCGCATGAGGACCGGTGCCCGGTCTGCTCCACAAACTTCAAACCGGGCGATTTGAAGCTTCTCGCCGAGCAGGCTGCGGTGGGCCAGAGCGCTGAACTGGCTGCCGCCGAGGCCGAGCATGCGGGCCTATCGGTCGAGCACGCGCGCATCGATCAGGATATTGCTTCGACGATGGCCGTGATCGAGCTTGCCGACGTCGCCCGGGCCCAGGCCAATGAAGCACGCGAAGCCGCAGAGGCGATGCGCCAACAGGTTCGGGCGGAATTGAACGCCGCTGTCGGCGATGATCTGGCCGCCCTCGCCGCCGCAAAGGAGGCCGCCGCATCGGCGGCTGTTGCGACTCTCAACGGACTGATCGCGGCCGAGGCAGGTGCCCTTGCGACGGCTGTCGAGCGGAGCTCTGACATGTCAACGCAAATCGTGGACCAGGAGCGCCGACTGCGCGAGCTTAGCGAGCGGAACGCGGCGATCGAGCGCGAGCGACGCGCAGCGCGGGAGCGCTTGGCGACGCAGGGTCGCGGCGACAGCACCTCTGGCGCGCTGACCCAGGAATTGGCAGAGCGAAACGCGCTCCTTTCGGCCGCGCAGGACCAGCTACGTGTTAGCGAGGCTCAGGTCGCAGCTGCGGCCCTGGAGGCGAACGCAACCCGGCAGCGTGCGGAAGCGGCGGAGGCAGATCTTGCCCGCCAGATCGCAGCGATGGAAACGGCGGCGCGAGATGCCGCTGCGCTCGAGCGACAGTGGACTGAGGCGGGGCTGATCGGCGCACCGATGATCTCCGTGCTCGATCAGGCGCGCGCGGCCCTGGCCCGTCGGCTCAGCGACTTGACGCAGCTGTCCAAAGAGCAAGCCACCCTTGCCGCATCCAATAATGCGGCGATCCAGCATCAGGAACTTGCCGACCTTGTTCGGTTGATGGAACAGGAAGGGGGCGAGGGATCAGCGGATCAGCCCGACCTTTACGAGGCGCAACTGCAGTCCAAGCTCTCCGAGGTGATGGCAGCGCTAAAGCGGACGGATGCTACGAGATCGGCGATCAACGCCTTCTCCGATCGGCTGAAAAAAGAAGCCGAGGACTTCTCGATCCAATTTTTGGCGCCGTTGAACGACCTCATCGACGATTTTAACAGAGCGCTGCTGAGTTCGCCGGGTGAGTCGATACGTTTCAATGCAGCGCACCATGTCGACACCACCCGGTTCGACATGCGGCTGACGTTCAGAGATCGCCTGGACGAGGCGCTCTACAACACCGAGCTTCCGCCACAGATAGTCCTCAGCGAAGGCCAACTCGCGGCGAACGGCTTCAGCATCCTCTGCGCTGCGAGCACGGCCTATCCGTGGTCGCGCTGGCGCGCCTTATTGCTCGACGACCCATTGCAGCACAACGACATCATTCACGCCGCAGCGTTCGTAGACGTCATGCGCAACCTCGTTGAGCTTGAAGGCTACCAGCTCATTGTGTCGAGCCACGATCGGTCGGAGGGGGAGTTCTTCGCCAGAAAGTTCGACGCCGCCGGACTGCCTTGCACCATTGTAGCCCTGAGCGCCCCGTCGAAGAACGGTGTCCGCTTCGAAGCGCCTCGCCACAACGCTCCCGCACGGGCGCACATGCGTGAAGCGCTCACGCAGTCTGGCTGACGGCGGTACTCAAAGCGCGGCGGAGGTACACTCGTGGAGCTGAACGTCGACGAGTGGGCTTTAAGTCAAACCTGCCGGGCTGGGCCAGAAATGTTCGGGCAGCGAGAGGGTGCAATTCTCGACGAGCAACTAGG
>Ga0164243_10006762_pt1 | contig 17304 bp, 14 predicted proteins | sample OricompcompostOP_FD_108781 | JGI IMG/M metagenome (GOLD analysis project Ga0164243, IMG submission 108781) | Organic Plus compost microbial communities from Emeryville, California, USA - Original compost - Organic plus compost (OP) | ecosystem: Engineered > Solid waste > Mixed feedstock >... | reverse complement strand
GTGCTATCGTCCATGGTTCGTCGGAAACATGACGAGCACCGGGCCCCTCTTCGCCTTCATCCTCGTCTCGATCGGCGTCTGGATCATGCGCGCGAAGCGGCCCCACATCTCGCGTCCGTTCCGTTTCCCCGCCGTGCCCGTCGTAGCCACCCTCGGCGCGATGACGTGCGGAGCGTATCACCTTCGGCCTCGGCTGGCAGAATCGCGCGCGCCTCGGCGTGTGGCTCTCCCTCGGGCTGATCGTCTACGTCGTATATCGGAACAAGGGATCGATGCTGGCGCGCGCGACTCATCCTAAGTGAGGAAGGTGGCCTGGCTTCTTGCAGCGGTGCAAAGCGTCCATCTTCGCGGGCATCGTCCTCGCCCACGTCACCGGCGGTCCGGAGTGCGACGCTTCCGAGGATGACGAGCCGATCGGGCTCGCGTACACTGCACACGCCGGCTGCCCGTCGGAGCGAGAGATGCTTCGGCGAATCCGCGCGTACACCACACGCTGGAGGTACGCCGCTCCGGGCGAAGACGCACGGCGCTTCGTCCTCCGAATCGACCGTCACGGCAAAACGTTCGCGGGGCACCTCGACCTCCTATCCCGCAGCACCGGCGACGGAAGCATCATTCGGCGGGAGATTGAAGGAGACGACTGCAACGACGTCGCGACCGGCCTCGCTGTCGCGGTGGCGATGGCGATCGATCCGGGGGCCCGCGCGACGGAGGAACCGCAGCCCCCGATCGATGATCCGGCTACTTCCGAGTCGGCGACGCCCCAGGGCGGGGCTGTCCTTCCCGACGCGCCTACGCGCCCGGAGATGCCCTCTCCGAAACGACCACCACCGACGCCTCGCCCCCGGACGGATGCCGCCGAGCCCTTCGCGGTCTCGATCGGCGCTCGACTGGAACTTACCAGCGCCGTCTCAGGCGCGCTCCCGCTCGTCGCAGGCTTCGTTGAGATGACGTGGCCGGCTCCGACGCGCCTACCCTGGCTCGCTCCAACCGTTCGGGTCGGTGCACGGCAGAGCTTTGCGCGCACGAGCACGCTCGGCTCGGCCGATATCTCCATCCTTTGGAGCGCAGGCTTCGTCGAGTTGTGTCCGGGGCGCATGTCTCTCGGCACGACCGTGCTCGTGAATGCGTGCATTACGGCGAACGCGGGCGTCGTCTCTGCCGAGGCGCGAGGCGCTCCGGGCGCCGAGACGGCTTACCGCGCGTGGCTCGACTACGGCGCTACGGTCGGTGTGCGATGGCGGATCCACGCGAAGATCTTCGTCGAGATCGTCGGAGGTGTCGCGGTCCCCATCACGCGCGACCGCTTTCGCGTGGAGCCCGACGGTGCTGCGGTTGTGGCGCCTCGTGCCGGCGGCATCGGGGGAATCGGAAGCGGATGGCGCTTCTGAACAAAAAGTGATCCCTTCTGCCCCCCAACTGAATTCACCTCCATGGCGGCCGTCGTATGCACGGGCGCGTCTGGCCGTCTCGAACGAATGTCGCGTCGCCATCTAGAGGAGACGAGGCTGCGCGAGGCCGCCGAGGCGTACTTCGAGAAGGTGTGGCGCTTTCTGTGGACGCTCGGCGTTCCGAAGGCGTCCCTCGACGATGCCGCTCAGGAGGTCTTCCTCGTGGCTGCGAACAAGTTCGCTGACGTCCGGCCGGGCGCGGAGAGAGCGTATCTCTTCGGCACCGCCGTCCACATTGCCCACGTCTTTCGACGGAAGCACGCCCGGGAGCAGCTCGTCGACGATCCCGACGAGCCGACCTGCGAGCCTACGTCGCCCTTCACGCCCGAAAGCTCCTTCGGCGAAAAGGAGGAGCACGAGTTGCTCATGCGGCTCATCGACGGTCTCCCGGACGACCTGCGCACGGTCTTCGTCCTCTACGAGCTCGAAGACGAATCGATCCCGAGCATCGCGGCGATGCTCGGCATCCCGGAAGGCACCGCCACGTCGCGGCTGCGGCGCGCGCGAGAGAAGTTCGAGAGACGGCGGCAGCGGCTCCAGATGCGGACGCGAGGCGAAACATGAGTGATCTCCGGCGACTCGCGGAGCGCGATCCGCAATTTGCCAGGTTCGTGAGCGCCACCCGGCAGGTCCGACCTCGGCCCACGGCACTCCAAGGCCTGCTCGAGAAGCTGCCCGCGTCGGCGGGAGATGCCCGGGTGCCGGTAGGCGCGCCGTCGAACCCTCGAGGCTGGGCCTTGTTCGCAGGTGCCGGGGCATGTGTCATTGCCGCTGCAATCCTCCTCACCCTCCCGAGGGAGGGGACGCCAGAGGCGGCATCGCCGACGCGGAGAATCGAAAAGGAAGCACGCACGTCGGGTAGCGACGACACGATCGTCACCGCACCCACGTCATCCGAAGGTGTCGCGGTCCATGCCTTCCCGACCCTACGCGTCGAGGATCTTCCGGGCGCGGCGCCCTCGGCCCGACGGGAAGCGCCGGCTCGTTCGAGCGCTCAGCCAAAGTCCTTGGCGCGCGAAATCGAGCTCATTTCAGCAGCGCGTGAAGCATTGACGAGAGGCGACCCCGTTGCGTGCCTCGACGCCGTGAGCGCTCACGAGCACGAGTTCCCGAATGGTCAATTCACGTTGGAGGCGCACGCGATGCGCGTCGAGGCGACCGCGGCGCGCGGAGACCGATCGCACGCAAGCGAGCTCGCACGCGAGTTCCTCGCGAAGAACCCGCGGAGCCCCTACGAGGCACGAATACGCTCGCTCCTCTCGACATTGGAGATCCAATGATCTCACGCATCGGTCGTGTATTGATCGGAGCCACGATCTCCGGGGCCCTCGTGTTTGCCTGCACTCCGTCCATCGGTGACGACGTTGTGCTCGTCAAACCACCCGCTCCGCCCCCGCCGCTCGCCTCGCCCGATGCCGCCGCGAGTGAGACTGACGCATCGAGCGCAGGGCCAGGCCTTTGCCCCTCGAGCGAGTGCCCTTTCCCCCTGCTCACGTGCGCGTCGTCGACGTTTCTTTGCGACGTCGATCCGCGTACGAGCAACGAGAACTGTGGTGGCTGCGGGAACGTATGCGATTCGCGCGGGCTCGGCGCGGTCTTCAATGGGGCATTCGAGTGCGTAAATGGTACGTGCATGCTCATCTGCAACGGCGATAAACAGGCCGCCGATTGCGACGGAATACCTGAAAACGGCTGCGAAACATTGTTATGGACGGACAACCACTGCGCCGCCTGCAACGATGTCTGCAGCGCCACCGAAAAATGCATCCTGGGAAAGTGCGTAGGCTGCACGCCACCGAAAATGAATACGGCGTGTGGATGCAAAGACCTGAGCTCGGACGACGAGAACTGCGGCGCGTGCCACGTCGAGTGTCCGCGCTTTCCAGCCGATCTCCCTCCGCCACCTCCGCATGCCTATTACGGGTGCAGCGGAGGACAATGCGGAGTCCTGAAGTGCGACAATGGCTCGAACACGAACTGGACCGACTGCAACGGCGATCTTCCTCAACCGAACGGTGACGGCTGCGAGATCAATCTCGCTGAGCCGTCGATGGCCCATTGCGGTGCGTGCGACATCCAATGTGCGCCCGGTGAAACATGTGGCGCCCCTGGTCCTCTACCAGAGCTGAAGTGCCTCTGCGGTCCAGGCGAGGTCAACTGCGGCTTGTTAGGCGGCAAGATCACGTGCGCCGACCTGGATACGGACGCTCGGAATTGCGGCGCTTGTGGGCGAGCCTGTCCGAACGGCGCAGGCAGCGCCAGCCATGGAATATCAGTTTGCCGAGCCGGAAACTGCGGTTTCGCTTGCGACCACGGATGGAGCGACTGCAACGACTTCCTGGGCGACGGCTGCGAGACGAACGTTCGGCAAGATCCGGCCAACTGCGGGGCCTGCGGTCACGCGTGCGAAGGGGGACCCAGCCAAGCATGTGTCGAGGGACGTTGCGTGGTCGAGGACTGCAAGGAGAGAAACCCGCAATGAAGAACGATAAGAGCAGTCGCGCATTCGCACGCCTTTCGGTCCTGGCCGCGTGTGGGTTCCTCACATGGGTTGGAGAGGCGTCGACCGGCTGTTCGGCGGATGGCTCCATCTCGCCATCGCCGGAGCTTCCGTCGGAGGCGTCAATCCCTCCCCTCGAAGTCGACGCCGGGACATTCGATGCGGAGCCTTGTGACGAGTGTGCGTTCTTCCTCCCCGAATGCGCTCCGCACAGCTTTTGCCCCGTCACTCTCGACGACCTCGAGGTCGACACCTCCGCCATGTTGACGGATATTCACGGCACGTCCCCCGAGGACGTCTGGGTGGCCGGCACGAAGTCCACACTCCTGCATCATGACGGCACGGCGTGGTCGAGAGTCCAAGGCCCCGACGCCCCCCTCACGCAGATCGTGGCGCGCAGCAAGGCTGACGTGTGGACCGCGAGCGCGCTCACGCAGTTCTTCGTCCGGAGCCCGGGCGCAGACATCGAGTGGCCCAAGGCGAGGCTCGTGCCCTTCGCCGTGGATGCGCAAATCAACGGAATCTGGTCGACCGCCGACGCGACCTGGACATGGCTCGCAGTGGATAACTCGCCGTACGACTCCGTCCCCCGGACATTGAGCATCAAGCGCGTTCGAAAGAGCACTACAGCCTATCTGTACGACGAGCCCTTTGCCTGCGGCGGCGTCTGTCCGCCATTCTCGAGACTGGCTTTGACAGATGTCCACGGCAGCTCGAGGGACAACCTTTGGGCCGTCGGGGACTTGGGCACCACGTACCGAATTTCGGCCGCCGATACGGATCTCCCCCTCGTGGAGGCCTACGACTCGCGGACCTATACCACCCTCCATGGCGTGTGGACGAGCGAGCCGAACGACGCCTGGGCCGTCGGCAGCGGGGGCGTGATTCGGCACTACACGGGCTCGGCGGACCGTCGCTTCGAGGTCGTCGCCTCTCCCGTCTCGAACCATCTTCGGGCGATTGCGGGCGTGTCGAACTCGGACCTTTGGGCCGTCGGCGATGGTGGACTGATCCTGCACTATGATGGAACCGAGTGGTCGCGCGTGCCGCTTGGTGGAGTTCGTGACAAGCCAGACCTGCGTGCGGTATGGGCCGCGTCGGCAACGCGCGTTTGGGCCGCGGGTCAAGGGGTGCTCCTGGAGCTCTCCAGTGGTGGCGGCCGGACGGGCGGTGGGACATGAAACAGCCCTTCGGGCCTGCGCTCGGAGCGGTCGTAGCGGTGCTCGCCGCCTGTGCGGCATCGGGCACGACTACGGATGATACGCCCGCGACGCCGGCACCTACGAGCGAAGACGGCGGTGCACCGTCGATCATCGATGGCAGTTCGGGTGCGGCCGAAGCCGCGCCGCCGGACGCCGACGTATTCGCACCGCAGTGCAGTCCGGCGGGATGGTGCACGACGCCTCTTCCCATGAATTCTGGATTCACGTTCACCGACGTATGGCCGCTCGGCCAAACCGCATTTGCCACCGGCGTCCCCACGGGTGACCCATCACGAGGCGCAATCGCCGAGTATGACGGAGAGGCATGGGCGTTGATCTCGCCGCTCTATGATGCACGCCTGGTTTGGGCCCCGAGCGCCGACGAAGTATGGGCCGGCGGCTCATCGTACCGAGGGACTCCAGCGCTGAAGCGTGGGATTCGGTCTTCAGGGACCTGGACGTGGAGCTCGATGCTTCCCGCGGAAACCAACATGTTCGGATTGTGGGGGTCTGGACCGGGAGACGTATACGCACTCAGCTCCGACAATCAGGGGGCGTTCGGCCATCGTGTTTACCATTTCGACGCTACCGGCGTCCCGGCGCTCGTCTTCGAGGCCGATCGACCGTCCAACACCAACTCGACGCTGCGGATCGAGCGCATCGTCGGCACGGCGCCGGACGACGTGTGGATCCTCGGCCGACGGCAGCAATGCGGCTTCCTCGCGCACAAATCGGATGGCGCATTCGTCACGGTCGCTAACGCAATGCTGTCGCCGGACGGAAGGTGCACCGATACCGGCGAAGTCCTTCATTGGCAAGACATTCCTTCCATTCAGTGGGTCGGCGCTGTCGCGCCTGCTCGCGGCGTGATCGATATCCTTGTATCCGGAGACAAGTCCCCCGCCGGCGGCCGCGTCACCCGCGTCAACGTAACTCCAGACGGGTTCGAGATTACGAAAGGGGCGACGTTCGGTTACGCCTCCACAAACTGGATCGCCAAACCAACGTCGGTCTGGTCGCCTGCGCCCGGTGACCTCTTCGTGGCGGGGTTCGGCGTGGTTCTCCGAAATCCAACGGCGTTCGACGACGCAGGAAGCTTCTCGTATTCGAACCTTCTCATGGGCGGATCGTTCATCGGCAAACAATTCAACTCCATTCGCGGCACGGCAACGAACGACATTTGGATCGTCGGTGACTCCTATGCCTTACACAAGACGACACCCTAGGGATGCGCGCATAGGCCTCTACGGCAATCGTGCATCGACCGTGCTCACGCTGGTCTTCGCAGCGAGCTGCAGCGACTATTCGCGCGCGCTCCTGGAATTCACTGGTTCTGACGGCGGCCCCAGCCTCCCGGCGCCGGCAGCGACCGGCGCAGCATCGCCCGCGAACGACGCCCGCGCTCCCTCCATTCCTCCACGTCCGCTCCAGGTGACATGCTCGCAGACGCCGTGCGCGCTCGGTTTGTCGGCGGACTCGACGTCAGGATCTGCCTTTTGCGCCCTGCTCAATGACGGGCGCGTCGTCTGTTGGGGAAGCAACGTCCAAGGCGTTCTCGGACGCACAACGCCGGATGGCGGCGCGCCGGACGCAATCGGTCTACCCGATTACGTCGACGGGGTCGCCGACGCAGTCGCCCTCGAAGGTACCTGCGTCCTTCGCGCGAACGGGATGGTTCAATGCTGGGGTCCGATGGCGGGCACCCTCCCGTTCGCCGGCGTCAGCAAGCTCGCGATGGGCTACACGAACCGCTGCGCCGTCGTCGGCCCGCTCGAGTGGCGCTGCACCGAGGGGATCTACGCGCCGGGACCGGATGGCGGCGCTCCCGCGCTCGTTCCGGAGCGCTCCGTTCGGGCACCCCCAGGCGCACCGCTCCGTGCGCTCTTCTTCGGAAACGTCGTCAGCAGCGGCTGGCTAGCCTCGGATGCGACGCTTCTACTCCGAGAAGACGGCACTCTTCAGAGCTCGGGCTCGCGAAACTTCATCGGCCGCGAGACGTCTCTGTCGCCGGGGGATCCTCACTTCGGCGATGTCCTCCTCTCGAACGTCACCGACATCGATGTCGGCGACGACGTATGCGTGGTCGCGAATGGCGACGTCTATTGTTGGGGTACACGTGAGACGCCAATCTTTCCGATGCTCTATCCGAAGGACGGACTCCCTCGACGGATCGTTTTCCCGGAGCCGGTGGTGCACGTGTCGACCGTCCGTCCGTCCGCAGATGCCTCCGGGCAGTCCGGCCCGCGACGCCTATGTGCGGTCGTCGCGAGTGGACGTGTCTCTTGCGTCGGCCCGAATGAATCCGGTCAGGTCGGGGATGGGACACGCATGGTGGCCCACGTTCCGGTTCTCGTGGAGGGTTTGACAGAGCGAGCGGTGGACGTCGTCGCAACGCGGACGTCGACCTGCGCGCTCCTCGAGAGCGGAACAGTTTACTGCTGGGGCGCCGGGGTCGCGGGAGCGCTGGGCAATGGTTTCGCGGCGGACGCGCTCGTCCCGACGCTCGTGAGGTTGCCATGAAGCGCGTCGCGATTGCCACGACAGGCCTGCTGGCGTTCACGCTCGTCCAACCGGGCTGCAGCAAGGTCCGCAACAACTTCGACCTTCCTCCGGCCAGCCTCGCAGGGGATGCGGACACGCCGACCGACGTCGCCAAGTGTCCGCTCCAGTGTTCCGTCGATCTCCGCTCCGTGATCCGTTCGTGCGACGGAGCCACCGTGGAGACCTGTCCGCCGACGCTCGCCTGCGGCAAAGGCGGCTGCATCGCTCCATGCGCTGCAGCGGTTCAAGCCGAAGGCAGCATGGGCTGCGAATTCGTGATGGTTCCTCCAGCGACGACGGAACATGCCGCGCAAAACTGCTATGCGGCGTACGTCGTCAATTCACAGTCGGTCGCCACCGAGCTTCGAATCGAGTACCGCGACCAGTCCATGGACCTCTCCGGCGCGGTCTTCACCTTCGCGTCCGGCACGGGCGAGCTGACCCCTCACGAAGGCCCCCTGCAACCGGGAGAGGGGGTCGCGATCTTCCTGACGGATCCGGCGAACAAGGGGCCCACCGAGCGACCGACATTCTGCCCCGAAGGCGTCAAGCCGCTCACGAAGGAGTGGCCGAATCCGACGTCGGTCGGCATTGGGACGGGGTCCTCCTTTCGGCTCATCACGAATATCCCCGTCGGAGTCTCGACCATATATCCATTCGGCGGCGCGACGAGCTTCATGCCCACGGCCAGCCTGATTCTTCCCGTGGCGGCGTGGGGCAAAGAGCACGTCCTCTTCGGCGCGTGGGCGCCAGGCGGAGCCGACTACCCCGGGGTTCAGATCGTCGCCACGGAGGACGACACCGAGCTCGAAGTACTTTCGGGGCCGCTCCGGAACACGTTGAGGACGTACAAACTCTCCCGCTCGCAAACTTTGCAAGTCCTCATGACGGAGGATCCGAGCGGGAGCATCGTAAAGTCGAGCAAGCCGACGACGGTCTTCGGCGGCCACTCATGTCTCCGCATTCCGAGTAACAAATGCTGTTGCGATGCGGCCCAGCAGCAGCTTCCGGCGGTCGAGCAGTGGGGGCGCACGTACGTCGTCGCCGGCCATCGTCCCCGCCAAGGGCTTGGTTTCGAGCTCTCTCCCGTGCGCATCGTCGCCGCATTCGACGATACGCGGCTCTCTTACGATCCGGCGCCGCCAGCAGGAGCTCCGCGCCTGATGAATCGCGGCGAGATCGCGACGTTCTCGACGGACATCCCGTTCGTCGTCTCGACGCAAGACGCTGATCATCCCATCTACGTCGCCCAATACATGACCGGCGCGATCGACCGTCAGGGCGATCCGGAGTTCGTCAACGTGGTACCTGCGGGCCAGTACCTGAACGCATATACCTTTTACGCGGACCCGACCTATCGACAGACGTCGGTCGTCGTCGTTCGGCAGAAGCAAGGGGCCGAGTTCAAGGATGTCATGCTCGAGTGCGCAGGGAGAAAGATCGCCGACTTCCATCCGGTAGGGACGAGCGGCGACTTCGAGTACGCGCTCGTCGATCTCGCACGTGGTGGCAAGCCCGTGATCCTCGCCGACGGCTCCTCCTGCGGGTATGGACTCCACCAGCTTCGCAGCGATGCGCCCTTCGCCGCGACTCTATGGGGTTGGGACGAGTGGGCGAGCTACGCATATCCAGGCGGAATGGGTCAACGTACGCTCGTAACGACCTCGGTCGACGTGCACTGAGGTAGCCCCGCCGGGTCGCAGCAGAACGTCGCGACCTGGTCTCGGCTCGCGCTGGTCGGATGAATTGCGAGCTCCAGCTCGCTCGACAGACGCTCCGGGTGCATATGCGAACGGGGCTATGATGGAGAGTTAACCATGTTCATGAATGTAAAATACCGACAAAGAATCCCACTAGCGATCATCGTAGGCAGCGCCGTCAGCGGCGTGTTCACGTGGGCCTGCAGCTCCTCCACCGAGGACGGTGCGACCGTCGGAGATCAGACGCCGAGCGAGCAGCCAAGAAATACGAGAAGCGACGCCGACGCCGGGGAGGGCGACGAAGTGCCCGAGGATCGCGATGCCTCGAAGGGTCCCGATGGCGGCGCCATCGGCGATGCGAGCGACGATGATGCCGAAAATGCCAGCGACGGCGATGCGCAGGATGCGTCCGACGAGGACGTGACGTACGTACCAGATGGCGGCGGAGAGGCCGGGACCGTTGCCGATACCATTGTTCAGATCTCGGCGGGAAAGGGATCGCCGGGCCGAAGCTACGCCTGCGCGACCGCGAGCACCGGTCGCGTCTATTGTTGGGGAAGCGGTGGGCGTCTTACACCTACACCCGTCGATGATCTCGCCGATGCCGTCGAAGTCTCGTCGGGCGAGCGGCACACCTGTGCGAGGCGAGCTTCGGGAAACGTCGCTTGCTGGGGAGAGAACTGGGGACTTATCGGTGACGGAACTACGGAAGGCCGTCCTTTGCCGACCGAGGTCTTCGAACTGACGGATGCCGTCGAGATTTCAGTCGGTCTGCGTCACAGTTGTGCGAGGAGAGCGTCCGGAGCGGTGATGTGCTGGGGGAACAATGACCCGTGGGGCATGCTCGGAAACGGATCGACGGACCCTAGTTTGATTCCTGTACCCGTCGATGGATTGACCGACGCGATCCAGATTGCGGTGGGCTTCAGCTCCACATGTGCGGTGCGAATCACGGGAGAAGTCGTCTGCTGGGGAAAGAACGACGCCGGACAACTCGGTGACGGCACCCGAGTCGACCGGTTGACGCCGACCGCAGTCTCAGGCCTCACCGACGTAAAGCAGGTCGCCGTCGGATTCAACCACGCCTGCGCAACAAGAACGGATGGAGACGTATGGTGTTGGGGAGGCAACACCACCGGGCAGCTCGGTAACGGGACCCGAACATCCAGCAACACGCCTACGCGGGCGAGTATCACCAACGCGGCAAAGGTTTCAGCGGGGTCCCAGTCCACCTGCGTGGCGCAAGGCTCCGGGTCCGTGCTCTGCTGGGGAAGCGGCGCATCTGTTGGTGACGGAGTCTTTACCGCGCACCCTTACCCCACAATCGTGGCGAACATATTCGATGCCGTGGAGACTTCAGTCGGTGTTCTGCCGGTCTGCGCGAGGCTCGCCTCCGGCGAGGTCCGTTGCTGGGGAGACAATCGCGACGGCGCAATCGGCACTGGGACGACGAACGACCAATGGACTCCTGCGCCGGTCATCGGTCTTCCCGGAAGTCCTGAAGACGCGACCGACGCGGGCCCGTAGTGTTTCTACGCTTTCATGTGCGGTTCGGTCGGACATTCCGGGCCCAACCTGACCGCCGCGCGCTCGACGACGGAAGGTCCTCGCGCCGGAACACGGCGAGTACCGACAAGCAGGCGGACGAGCTCGTCGCGAGGCGGCGGAATTGACGCGCAGCATTCCGAAGGTCCGCTCAACGATGAACGAGTCGTCGAAATTGGAGCTGTTTGCAGGTGGCGAAGTCCTTACTTCGAGATCGAACCACGTAGCATCAGAACGCCTCGAACGGTTGATGCGATTCGAGGCGAGCTGCTGCGGCGGAGGTCCGGTCAGTGATGGGTCCAAAGGTAGCGAAGCGGTCGTGACCACCTGCGGGCTCGGGCGCGGCGCGGCCGCCGCCGGCACCGATGCAGCGACCGGCAGATCGACGAGGCGCGTCTCCGGGATCGGCGACGGCTCGGGCGGCGGAGGGATCTCGTCGCGAGCGGCTGCGCTTCGGAAGTGCTGCTCACGCTCGTCCTGACGGCGAGGTCCGCCGACCGCGTCGTGTCTCGCTCCAAGTTGACGCTCATCGTCGCGAGCGTTCCGAGCAGCAAGACGAGCGTCGCCGCGCCGGCGAGAGCACGAGGCCAGAGCTTCTGTTTGCGTGGTACGTCTGCCGCGACGATGACGTTTCGAGCGCGCCCCCCGGCGGAGAGGCCGGCGCACGATCCGTCACTCTTCGGGCGCTCGTGCGCCGCCCGCCCGACTTGTCCGCAACGAGGGAGCGAGATCGCCCAGCGGCTGCGGCGCCGAGCCCTCGACGTGAAGCTGCGACGTCGCGACGTACTCGAGGTGTCGACGGGCGAACGGTTCGGCCGCGGCCGAGGCGCGGCGCTCCGCGAGAAGGTCGTCGCCGAGGCGTCCGGCGAGGAGCAGAGCTCGACTTGACCGGTCCAAGGCTCGGATCCGGCGTTCGAGAGAGGAGGACAGCCGAACACGAGCGAGGGGCCGGGAGGCGCTCACCAGTCGAAGAGCTGATCGACCGGATTCGACGCGCCGCGCGTGGCGATCGACTTCGTGCGGTCGACGTCGATGGTCTCCACCTTGCGGAACGCGTCGACGCCCGAGTGAATGAAATAGGTCACGCGGTTGATCTGCGGGACGGCGCTCTGCTTCGTCACGTGCAGGAGCGAGTAGCCGTACATCGCCAGGCCGTCGTACTTCTGGTTCGAGAGGTCCGCGCCCGACGTGAAGCGGAGGATCGCCAGCTCGCGCGCGCTTCCATGCGGAGCCGAGAGGGTCTTCATCGGCGCCGGCGTGTCGCGGAGCATCGCGTCGAGGTCGGCGCGCCAGCGATCGAACGAACGGACATCGAGGCTCGTCTGGACGTCGTTCGCCGGACTCGGGCGCGCGACCTCCGCGAAGCGCCATGCGCCCGGCGCGTGCGGAGCGAGCCGCTCTTCCCACGCGAGCCGCCGCACTGGATTGGCCACCTCGATCGACGCGCTCTCCTTCTGCATCGCCGGCTCGAGCGACAGTCGATCCGGCAGCACCATGTCGCCAGATTGGAGCACCTCGAGGCTGTTGAAATGGACGTGACCGAGCACCATCGTCCGCGCGTGCGAGCTCTTCACGAATCGCTTCAGCAGCTCGACGCCGGAGAAGAAGAAGCCTGCGCCGTCTTTGTCGAGGTCCTCCTCCGGCCCCATCCACTCCTGCAGCCCGTCGTGGAGGCAGCTCTCGCGATCGTCGACCGAGAGTGACCAGTCGGGCTGCTTGCAGACGGCGGGCACGAGCGCGCTCGAGAGGATGTAGTCGAGCGTGCTCTGCGCCACGCCTCGATAGTCGACCATCGGCGCGTAATAGCCGTGGTCCTCACCCGTGTGGCCGCCGCGGGGGTCGTGGTGCATCAACACGATCACGTCCTCACCGGCATTCTTGGCGCGCGTGAGCTCGCGATCGAGCCACTCGAGCTGCGGCTTCGACACGGCCCCGCCGTAGTTGACGGTATACATCCCCCAGCCCGTGCGACGGTGCTGCCGGAGCTCGTACGAGTTCATCGAGACGTATCGGTTCCTGCCGAACGTCCAGGACGCGTAGAGCGGGCCGTACGTCTTCTGCCACTGGTAGAAGCCATCGTAGAGGACGATGTTCCGCTCGCTCCGCGGGACCTGCTTGAACGAGGCGCTGAACGTCTCGCCGGCTCTCCGCTCGAAGCTGCCCTGGAAGATGTCCTTGTGGACGCCGCCCGGCGTTGCCTGCGTCGTGTCGAGGAACGCCGAGTACGTGTCCCAAGAGAAGTCCGGCCACGGGACGTCGTTCTGTTCCTCGATGACCTTCTGCAGGCTGTCGCCGAGCTTCTCGTCGAACGACCTCACGAGGTTCGGGACGTGACCGATTGCGGCGTAGCCGTCGTGGTTCCCGGCCGTGAGGAAGATCGGGAAGTTCAGGCGCTTGAGCGCACCGACGATGCGCTTCGCCTCGTCCATGTACGTCTTCGCGACGGAGCGCTGGCGGACGGTTCCCGGCGAGCCGCCGTTGTGGAGGTCGCCGTTGAACGTGATGAACGCGGCGTTCTTCACCTGCGGATCGCTCTCCGCGTTCAGGCCGTCGACGAAATCGTCGAGCTTGTCCGCCGTGAGCGACTTGTACTCCGCGCCGGTCGCGACCTGCGTGTCGGTGACATTGACCGTCGTGTACTCGTCGCGCTCCTGCTCGAAGACGCGAACGGCGTTGTACTGATACTCGTACACGTTCGCGAACACGGCGCCGTTCTTTCGGACCTCGAATCGGGCGTCGTAGAGGCCGGCGGGGACGTTCGCCATCGCGTTCTTGTCGAAGACGAAGCGAAGCGTCTTTCTCCGCTTGAACGCCGCGGGCATGTCGGCAGGCTCGGGGCTCTCGAGGACCTTGCTCGGCTTGATCTTGAAGACGCCTGCGCGGGGGAGTTGCGTCGTGCTCGACTCCGTCGCCGCGTCTCGCGCGCTTCGCGTGACGAGGACGAAGTTGAATTCGTCGTCGGCGTCCTCGGTGAGCGTCACGACCTTCAGCGGCGAGGCGCCACCTTCGGGCGTGCGCAACGGCTTCAGGTGCTCGAACGCGTCGGGCTCGATCCGGAGCACCATGACGAGCTCGTCCTGGGCATCGCTCTTCACGTAGAGGTTCGGGTTTCCGAGCGTCGGGTAGACGAGGCGATCGATCATCGTCCTGCCGTCGATCGTCCACGGCATGACCTGCTCGTTCTCGCTCGCCTCGGCGTAGAACACGTTCGCGAGATACGTCTCGCCCTTGTTGCTGATGACCTCCCACGGTCGCTCGCGTAGCGCGGACTCGGGGACGTCGTCGTACGACTCGTTGTCGTCCTGCGAGCCGTCACCGGGCTCGCGCTTCTTGGAAGCGACATCCGAGCTCTCCTCGCCCGTATCGTCGCCCGCGCAGCCCGCCACGATGCTCGTGCCGACGACCGCTCCCATCAGTGTGACCGCCGAAAGCCACCGAAGGCGCCCGCTCTCCGCCATTCCAGAGATGTAAGCAGATGTCGTACCGACACCTCTGACGCGACGCACCCTCGATAACGACATGGAAAAGTCGCTCGTCTGCCTTCGTCGGCGAGCGGTGTGGATCGCCCGGGATCCGCGATCATCCCCCGGTCTCGGCCGCCCTCCGCTCGCCGTCGTCTCCCCCAGCTCGGCGCGGCGCTTTACGACATCGCGTGGCGGCGGGGGTTCGCGCTCGGGCGATCACGGGAAGGATCGTTGGCGGGTCCCTTGCCGTGCTTCTCGAGCTGCCGTGCCCGCACGCGGGGGAAGACGAACCAGAGGACGGCAAAGTAGAGCGCGAGGACCATCGCGAACACCTCGGGCAGGGCATGCCCGCGCCCGACGATCAACGTGGCGATCAGGTCGAAGTCGAGCGCGATCGAGACGAGCATCGGCGCCATCGCGATCGTGAGCGAGCGCGACGTCAGCCGGATGAAGCGGCGCGATACCTGGCGCGGCTCCGCCTGACGGCCGTACGCCGACGGCAACATCACGATCCCGATCGCGACCGCGCTGAGCGCCAGCGCGCCGAGGTGGATCCGGCGTTCGAGCTCGGAGAGCTTCGTCCCGAACGTCTCGGTGAAGACGACGTTGAGCTGGAAGCCGAACAGCGTCGTGATCGACGTGAGCACGACACGCCCTTCGAGGAGGGCGGTACGCGTCGCATCCTTCAGGGGCTCGGGCTGCTCGCGCGCGCCCTCGTCGTTCGTTCGTGCGCCGGTCTCCGGCCCCACCGAGCCCCGGTCGCGCTCTGGTCCTTCTTCGGCTTGCTCGCGGCCACGGCGATCGGCGTCGGCCATGCACGACGTGCATGCATGGGCTGGACCTCCGCGTCGCGGCGCGGGGTCACGGCACGAGCACGGTCGAGCCGGTCGTCTTCCTGCCTTCGAGATCGGCGTGGGCTCGGGCGGCCTCGCGCAGCGGATACGTCTGGGCCACTCGGATCGTGAGCGTGCCGTCTGCGATGGCGCCGAACAGATCGCGCGCGCGTGTGACGAGCTCCTCGCGCTTCCTGGCGTAGTCGTGCAGCGTCGGGCGGGTGAAGAACAGCGAGCCGCCCGCCGCGAGGATACGCGGCTCGAACGGAGGCACCGCTCCCGACGACTGACCGAACGACACCATCATGCCGCGCGGCCTCAGCGAGGCGATCGAGTCGTGGAACGTGTCCTTGCCGACCGAGTCGTAGACGACGTCGACCTTCTGGCCCTCGGTGAGCTCGTGGATTCGCTGCCGGACGTTCTCTCGACGGTAGAGGATGACGTGATCGCAGCCGTGCTCGCGCGCGAGCTTCGCCTTCTCGTCGCTGCCCGCGGTGCCGATCACGGTCGCTCCGAAGTGCTTGGCCCACTGACAGAGGAGAAGCCCGACGCCGCCCGCGGCTGCGTGCACGAGGATCGTGGGACGGTCCTCCCTCACCCGGCCGATGTCGAGCAGGTAATGTGCGGTCAGGCCCTTGAGCATCGTCGCCGCGGCGACCTGCGCATCGATTCCCTGCGGGACCTTCACCAGCACCGCCGCGGGGATGTTCCGCGCCTCGGCGTAGGCGCCGATCGGCGCCGTCGCGTAGGCGACGCGATCTCCGGGAGCGAGCTCGGTCACCCCCTCACCGACCGCCTCGACGATGCCCGCGGCCTCCGAACCGAGCACGGCGGGCAGCGGGACCGGATAGAGGCCGGTGCGATGGTACGTGTCGATGAAGTTCAGCCCGACGGCCTCGTGGCGAACGCGCACTTCACCGGGACCGGGAGGAGGAAGATCGATCGGCTCCCAGCGCAGAACGTCCGGGCCGCCCGTCTCGTGCATCCGAATCGCGTGAATTTGACTCATCGAGGCGTCAAGCTAAGGTCGTCGGCGGACGCGCCGCAAGGGCCCGCGGTGCGGGCATGGTGCCGCCGTGCGGAGCTAAAATCCGAGCAGCGATGAAAGGCGCTCGGCTCAGACTGGACCGGGCTCTTGGCCCATCACGATGCCGTTCCGCGCGCGCTCGCTCGGACGGCGACGAGCGCGAGCCGTTGAAGCAGCTTGCCGTCGACGCGACGGCGAAGGCGAAGGGCGTCGTGACGAAGCGTGGCAAAGGCGACGGAGGCAGCGACGGCGGCGAGCGCAGTCACCGAGGCAGCGTTGTCCGATCGCGACGCCTTGTTCAGCTTCCGGACGGCCTCGTCCAGCTCCTTTTGTGCCTTGGCCAGCTCCTTCGCCTACTTCCTGGGCACCTCTCAGCGCAACACCTCGATCTGGTTGTCGACCGCTTCCACGCCTTTCACCTCCCGCACGCGCTGCTCGATCGCGACCTTGTCCGCGAGCGTCGGAACGATCCCGCTCAAGGTCACGTGCCCGTCGACCGTGACGACGCGCACGCGGTCGAGCGCGACCTCGCGCAGCGTCTCGTCGGCGGCGAGCTCCTTCTGAATGCGCTCGCTCGTCCGGCGATCCGGATGGCCGGCCGGGACCTCCGGCTGGGCCGACGCGGCGATCGGTCCGCGCTGTTTGTCGACGACCAGAGCGGCGCTCGTCGTCTGCGTCGTTCCGACGACGGTGGCCGGCGGATACACGGTCACCGTCGTCGTCTTGCTCGTACGGTTCGTATACGAGACGTCATCTGCGGGCCGCTGCTCTCCACGATGCGCGCACGCAGCCGTGACGAGGAGCAGCGGAGCCGCAACACGAACGATCTTCATCACACGCCTCCGTTCGCTGGAGAGTGCGAGAGCCGCTGACGATGCTCCTCGAGCGCCTTGCCGACGGCGAGGCGGCCATCGGGAGAGCGGCCGTCGACGACGTTCTTCATCGCGCGCTTCGCGAGCTCGGACGCCGCGAACGTCGCGACCGTGAGCGTGACCTTCTCGAAAATCCGGCGCGGCAGCGATGGGCGCTCGGCGATGTTCC
>Ga0164243_10006761_pt1 | contig 17305 bp, 19 predicted proteins | sample OricompcompostOP_FD_108781 | JGI IMG/M metagenome (GOLD analysis project Ga0164243, IMG submission 108781) | Organic Plus compost microbial communities from Emeryville, California, USA - Original compost - Organic plus compost (OP) | ecosystem: Engineered > Solid waste > Mixed feedstock >... | reverse complement strand
CTCCTTGGCCAGGACCGAGGAGAATCCGCCGACTGCCCACTTGGCGGTCTGGTACGCGCCGAGGCCGGGTGTGGCCAGCCGGCCGCCGACCGAGGAGACCTGGATGACGTGCCCACTCCGTTGTCGGCGCATCAGTGGCAACGCCGCCCGGGTCAGCCGGACGACGCCGAGCAGGTTCGTGTCGAGCTGGGCCCGGAAGTCGGTGAAATCCGCGTCCTCGATCGACGCCAAGTGGGCGTAGCCGGCGTTGTTGACCAGCACGTCGAGGCGGCCGAATTGTCGCACGGTCGCGGCGACCGCCTCTGTTACCTGATCGGGTTCGGTGACGTCGAGCTCGGTCACGGCAAGTCGATCCGGAAACGCCTGCCGAAGATCGTGCAGCGCGTCGAGCCGTCGGACGCCGGCGACGACGGAATGCCCGGCACGCAGGGCCTCTTGCACGATCGATCGGCCGAGACCCCGGGATGCACCGGAAACGAGAAACACGTTGCCCATGGAGATCCTCACTAACTAGTTGGTTAGTTGGAGTGAACACCTGATTTCTCACGAAGCCAACTGGCTGGTTAGTTGATATCGTCGCCGTATGGACCGAAATGCCGAAGCCACGAAGCGTCGGCTGCTCGACGCGGCGACCAACGAGTTCGCGGCCCACGGAATCGCCGGCGCGCGCGTGGACCGCATCGCGGCCGCGGCGAAGTCAAACAAGGCGCAGATCTATCATTACTTCGGCAGCAAGGACGCCCTCTTCAACGCCGCCTTCGCGGACATGGCATCCAAGACCGTGAACGAAGTACCGATGGACGCTGCGAACCTGCCCGAGTATGCCGGCCGCTTGTTCGACTCCTATGAACGGCGGCCATAGGTGCAACGCCTGGTCACCTGGTATCTGCTCGAACGTGCCGGCGACAGCGGCGACGCGATGGCCGGCATCGTGCAAAGCAATCGGGAGAAGGTCGCGGCCGTGGCCGAGGCGCAACGCCAGGGACAGGTCACCAATGCGTTCTCCGCAGCAGAACTACTCAGCCTGGTGCTCCACCTGTCTTTGATCTGGGCGATGACGCTGCCCGAGTTCCTGGTCGTCCTGGGCCCTGTTGACCCTGATCGAAAGCGGCAGCTGGTGGTCGATGCCGTGGCTCGTCTCGTTCGCTGAATTCGACGGCAAGCCTCCGCCGGGACGTCCGACGGCTCTTGTAGCGTGGGTCCGACGCCGCCGTGGGAGCGGCCTCGAAGTGAGGATTGATGTCGACGAGTTCTCCCAGATCCGCAGGATCCAACGAGACCGGGCTCGGTTGGCCCCGCCGACCTCGAATCGGTCGACTCCTGGGCTGGCCATTCACCCGTACGCCGAAGAACGACTCCCCTCCACCGGAGCCACCTGCCGACGTTTCACGTGAAACGGGAGTCGGACCTCAGGACGGTGGGGAATCCGGGGGTTCGACGGGTGCTGACTCTCCCGCAGCGGACGAGTCGCCCGCCGACCGTCAGGCCGTCGAGAACCCCACGCCCGACCGGATCGCAGGTGCCGAGAGGTCGGCGACAGATTCTTCCGGATCGCCCGCGTCGGACTCCGCTGGATCGTCGGCGTCGGTCTCTGCCGGGTCGGCGGAGTCCGGCGAGCCGGAACCGTCGACCGTCGACGGTGCGGCGGACCCGAGGGACCCCGAAACCACACCGCCCGAAGACCCCAATCCGGCGGCGACAGAGCTGAGGGGCCGTGATGGAGTGCCGGACAACGCGGCCCCGGCGGACCCGGGCACCGACGCCGAGGCCGAGGCCATTCCGCACGACGAGAGTCAACCGCTCTCGGCGCCGACGGAAATCGCCTCTGCACCGGTGACTCCCGCGACAGATGAGGTCACCGATCCGGCGGTGGTACGGCCCCGCCGGGCGCTGGTCGAGGCGGTGACTTCTCCCGCCACACCGGAGCCCGTCGATGCCGACGAGGGTACGACCGGCCCCGTTTCACGTGGAACGCAACGACAGGTCGAGGCCATGCCGGCGCCCACCCAGACACGGATCGTCGTGGTCGCAAACCAGAAGGGCGGGGTCGGCAAGACCACGACCGCGGTGAATCTCGCGGCCGCCCTGGCGCTCGGCGGGCTCAATATCCTGGTGGTGGACCTCGACCCGCAGGGCAACGCTTCCACCGCACTGGGTGTCGAACACCCACAGGGCACCAAGGGAACCTACGAGGTCCTCATCGACGGCGAGGACATCGCAAACCTGCTGATCGACTCCCCCGAGGCTCCGAACCTCAAGGTGCTGCCGGCGACCGTGGACCTGGCCGGCGCCGAGATCGAACTCGTCTCCGTGGTAGCTCGCGAGAACAAGCTCAAGCGGGCACTGCGCACCTACCTGGCCGACCATCCCACCGACTACGTACTGCTCGACTGTCCCCCGTCGCTCGGCCTGCTCACCCTGAACGCACTGGTGGCCGCCGGGGAAGTGCTGATTCCGATCCAATGCGAGTACTACGCGCTGGAAGGCGTATCCCAGCTGATCAACACCATTCAACTTGTCACCGGAGAACTCAACGACGGCCTACAGGTGAGCACCGTGTTGCTGACGATGTTCGACGGACGTACCCGACTGTCGTCCCAGGTAGCGGACGAGGTGCGGTCCTATTTCGCCGAGCAGACGCTGCCCACGGTGATTCCCCGGTCGGTGAGGATCTCCGAGGCACCCAGCTACGGACAGACGGTCCTCACCTACCACCCCTACTCGGCGGGAGCCGTGTCCTATCTCGAAGCAGCACGTGAAATCGCCCGCCGGGGCGCGAAGGAGAACGCATGAGCAACGCAGCACCCCGTGGCCTCGGCCGTGGACTCGGACAACTCCTTCAGCGGTCCGATCCCGCTCCCTCAAGCGACACCGATGCCCCGACGATTGACCACACTCGGATCAACGGCGACGCGACCTCGCCGGAATCCGCCGCCGCCTCGACCGGGACCACGATCCCCGTTCCGGAAGGTTCCTACTTCGCCGAAGTGCCGGTCGACAGCATCCGACCGAATCCGAAGCAGCCGCGGCAGGTCTTCGATGAGGACGAACTGCAGGAGCTGGTGGAGTCGATCAGCGAGGTGGGCTTGCTGCAGCCGATCGTCGTCCGGCCGCTGGACACGAGCGGTGACCAGCAGACCTACGAGTTGGTGATGGGGGAGCGCCGGTGGCGCGCCACCCAGGCGGCGAACCTCGACACCATCCCCGCCATCGTCAGGCGCACGGAGGACGCGGACCTGCTTCGTGACGCGCTGCTGGAGAATCTGCACCGCACCCAGCTCAATCCCCTGGAAGAGGCGGCCGCGTACCAGCAGATGCTGCAGGACTTCGACTGTTCCCAGGAGGAGCTCTCCCGGCGCATCAAGCGGTCCCGGCCCCAGATCTCGAACACCATCCGACTGCTCAAGCTGCCGCCGTCGGTGCAGCGACGCGTGGCCGCCGGCGTGTTGAGCGCCGGTCACGCCCGGGCACTCCTGATGATCGAGGACCAGGCGACCCAGGAACGAATGGCGCAACGCGTGGTGGCCGAAGGGCTGTCAGTGCGTGCCACCGAGGAGCTGGCCGCCCTCGGTGAGGCCGCGACGGATGACCGGAAGCCACGAACTCGCGAGAAGCGGGAACCGTCCCCGCGGGCCGCCGAACTCGCCGATCAGTTGTCCGACAGACTGGAAACACGGGTGAAGGTGGACCAGGGCCGGTCCCGTGGTCGGATCACCATCGAGTTCGCCACCGAAGGGGACCTTGACCGGATCGCCCAATTGTTAACCCAATAAAACGATTAAGAGGTTTGTCGATAAATTCTGCCACGGTCAGGAGTCCGAGCGTGCGTCGGCAGCCCGCCGTTCCCGCTCCTCGGCAGCCGCAATGCGCAGCCGGGCGTCCTTGGTCGCGAAGTGCTCGGCGATGAAGGTCACGAACGGGACCGTGCCGGCGAGCGCGATGATGATGATCCGCCACCAGGGCCAACGCACCCGACGGCCGAGATCGACAGCGGTGATGATCAGCAGCATGTAGAGCCAGCCGTGAGCGACACCGGCGACCTCTTCCAACCGGTCGTCACCGGCCCATACCTGCAGCGGGATTCCGACACAGACCAGGACGACAAGGAGGCAGCCGACGACATAGGCCATCACCCGGTAACGGGTCAGAGCACCGCGCATGATTACTACCTTATGTCGTAGTGTCGTCGGGCGATGAATCCCGACGGCCGGCCGGGCTGGACGGACTCATCGCCGCCTCAGCCGGCGGCCGGTCAGGGGAGGTCGAATCCGGAGGACCGGGGTCAGCATCGGATTCGTCGGATCCCATCAGCCCGCCGGTCCGCCGCAGGTCGCCGGCCATCCGGAACGCCATCCAGATCGCAAAACCGGCGAACACCCACCACTGCAGCGCGTAGAAGCCGTTCTGCAGTCGGCCATGGGCACTCGGCAGGGCGACCGTGACCGGGTCGAGACCCTGCTCACGCGACTCCGCGGCGGTCAGCGTCGCAAAGCCGTTGACCAGCGAACCGGTCCACTGCTGGGCGAGCGACGGCAGCACCACCGTGGTCGGTTCGGCGCCCTGCTGTCTGCCCGCGGCGTCGGATCCTTCCGACGGCATGAAGATCCCCGATCCGGTCACCTGTCCGCCCGGCGGATCCGGCGCGTGCCGACCCGTCACCGCTCCGCGGACCACCGGCAGGATTCCGCCATCGGGCAACCGGAGCCCGGTGAGCACCCGATAGCGATCGTCCGATCCGGTCGACACCAAGACTTGGAGCCGGGGGTCGTACGTGCCGGTGAAGCGGACCTGGCGGCCATAGGCGTCGCCGACCTCCTGGCCGGGGCGGGCCACCGACTCCAGCGGAACCGGAGCGGCCGAGGCCCGAGCCTGGGCCTGTTTCTCGCCCTGGGCGTTGTAGACCCGCAACTGCCAGACGCCCAGTCCGACCATCACCGCGGCCAGCACCAACCCGAGCAGTACGACGCCGATCTGTTTGGCGATCACCGCGCCGCGGGAGCCGGGCGGCATGTCGGGGAGCGCGTCCGGAACCGGTGCGTCAGACATCACAGGCTTTCGATCCGCAGGTCACCGGGTCGGCATGTGTGGAGACCGGATGCCACGCTTCCACGCGTTCTCGACCAGTGCCGCGCAGGTCTCGCCCAGGTCGCCGCCGGACGCCTCGATGGCCAACGGCAGGGCGGAGGTCTCGGTCATCCCGGGCGCGACATTGGTCTCCAGGAAGACCGGCGTGCCGGACCGGTCGATGATCAGGTCGGTACGGGACAGATCGGCCAGGCCGAGGACCTCGTGCACCCGCAGGGCGGCCAGGGCCGCCCGGTCCGCGACGTCGTCGTCGAGTTCGGCCGGACAGATGAAGCGGGTTGCCCCGGGGGTGTACCGGGCCGCGTAGTCGTAGACCCCCGACTCGGGCCGGATCTCCACCGCCGGCAGCACCTGCGGCCCGTCCCCGCGGTCCACCACGCCGACGGTCACCTCGGTGCCCTCGATGAACGTCTCCACCACCGCCACCTGGCCGTAGGCGTACGCGGCCACCATCGCGGCAGGAAGTTGATCTTCGGAATCCACCCGGGTACAGCCCAGCGCGGACCCGCTACGGGATGGCTTGACCATCATCGGGAAGCCGACCTGCTGACCGAGCGCGGCCACCAGGCTGGATGCTCCCAGTTCGCGGAAGATCTCGTGGGGGAGTGCCACCTGGACCGGAGTCGCCACGCCGGCCGCAGCAACGACCCGGTTGGCGATCGACTTGTCGAAGGCGATCCGGGACGCCGACGCGAGAGACCCGACGAACGGCACGTCGAGCAGCGCCAGAACTTCCCGCAACGACCCGTCCTCGCCGGCTTCGCCGTGCAGCAAGGGGAACGCGACGATGTCGCCGGCGCCGGTGAGCCGTTCGATCAGGCCGGAATCGACGTCGCTCTCCATCACGTCAAGGTGTTGACTTCGCAGTGCGGTCGCCACCCGTCGACCTGAGTGCAAGGAGACCTCGCGCTCGTGGGACAGGCCACCGGCCAGCACCAGCACACCCGGACTATTCACCGAACCACCTCAGAACCATGATCAACATCCATGATCAACATCGTGCACCAGCTGTCCGGAACGGTGATCATCACCGCTGGTCCGGACCGGGCGCCTCGTACCCGTGCAGTGTTCGAGGCCGTCCGGGATTGGAGAAGATCGCGTTGATCGACAGTTCGTTGGTCATCACCTCGGCAAGCCGTCGGGTGCCTTCGATGATCTCGTCGGGCGTGGGCAGGCAGTAGGACAACCGCATGTGCCGGGTGCCCAGACCGTCGACGTAGAAGGCGTTCCCGGGAACGTACGCGACCCGTGCGGTGACCGCCCGCGGCAACATCGCCTCGGCATCCAGCGGTTCCGGAATCGTCAGCCAGACGAAGAATCCGCCCGCCGGTCTGGTCCACGTCGTACCCGGGGGCATGTGAGCCTGAAGGCCGGCGAGCATGGCGTCCCGCCGCTCCCGGTACAGTTCCCGCGACTTCTTGATCTGGCCGCGCCAGTCGAAGGTCTGCAGATAGGCCGAGATCGTGTACTGGGAGAAGATCGGCGGACACAGCGTGGCACTCTCCTGGGCGAGCACCAACTTCTCCTTGATCGCATGCGGGGCCAGGATCCAGCCGACCCGGAATCCCGGTGCGAAGGTCTTGGAGAACGATCCGAGATAGACGACGTGTTGATCGTCCAGAGACCGGATCGCCGGTGTCGGTTCACCGTCGAAGCCGAGTAACCCGTACGGGTTGTCCTCGACGATCAGGATCTGTTCGGCCTTGGCGATCTCCAGGATCTCCCGCCGCCGCTCGATCGGCTGGCTGATCCCGGCGGGATTGTGGAAGTTGGGAATGGTGTAGATGAACTTGATCTTCTTCCCCGCGGCACGACAGGCCGCGATCGCCTGCCGGAGTGCCACCGGATCAAGTCCGTCCTCGTCCATTGCCACGTGGGTGACCTGGGTCTGGTAGGTACGGAAGACACCGAGGGCGCCGACGTAGCTCGGCGCCTCGCACAAGATCACGTCACCGGGATCGCAGAACACCTGGGTGAGCAGCGCGAGTCCCTGCTGGGAGCCGACCGACACCACGACATCGTCGGGATGGGCGGTGATGCCCTCCTCGGCCATCACCTCGCAGATCTGGGCCCGGATCAACGGTTCACCCTGGCCGGCGCCGTACTGCATGGCGCGGGTGCCGTGCTCGCCGATCAACCGGGCGATGACGCTGCCCAGCGACTCCAGCGGAAGATCGGCGATGTTGGGCATGCCGCCGGCCAGTGACACGACTTCCGGACGGTTCGCCACCGCGAACAGGGCCCGCACCGCGGAGGCCGTCATGCCGTGGGTGCGTTCGGCGTAGGTCCCGATGTAGGGGTCGAGACGGGTATCCCGGCGCGCCGTCGGCCGGGAGTCGGGTCCACCGGAGCCTGGCTGCTCCTCGGGGTGGTCAACTGTCACACCCCAACGATAGGTGGCCCGGCCGCGATAGGCGGCAACGTCCGCACCGCGAAAGGGATACGCCTAGCATGGACGCATGAGTCGGTCGGAATCGTCACCGACAGGACGCCGGGTGTTGCGCTGGGTGCTGTGGCTCCTGGCCGGTGTCCTCACCGGAGTGGCCGCCGGGTTCCTCGCGGGCCTCGGGGCCAGCGATCCCGACCTCCAACGGTCCGAGGACGACGGCCTCGGCTCGCGACCGTCCGACGTGGCAGGAGTTGAACGGTGAGCACCTATCGTTTACGACCGCTGACTCGTGCGGGTCTTGCCGACATCGGCGATCCGTGCGGGCACTGCAATTTCGGAACCGCCGGCTCCGAGTTGCCCGGGTGGGTCGACGAAGTCGCTGATCTCTGGGGCATCTGCGGGGTGTCGGCCCAGGTCAACGGCGAGATCGCCGGTTATCTGACCTTCGCGCCGGCAGAACTCGTCCCGTTCGTGCCGCTGCCCGGTCCGGGCGGCAGTTCGGCCGACGCGTTCAATCCTGACGCCGCGGTCTTCATGGCGCTGTCCGTGTGCCGGGAATATCGGGGGCGCGGTCTGGCCAAGAACCTTGTCCGCAGTGCCGCGGCACAGCTGGCCAAGCGGCAGATCGGCATGATCGAGGTGATCGGCACGTTCGCCCGGCCCGGGGTGCCGCACGCCGACGGTGGCCGCGACTCCTCCATGATCCTGCTGCCGGTTGGGTTCTGGCTCTCCCAGGGTTTCCGCGTGGTCCGGCCGCATCCGGTCACCCCGACCATGCGGCTCGACATCGAGGGGACCGTACGCTGGCGGCCCGATTTCGCCGCGGCCTGGCAACGGTTCGCCGACCTGGTGTCCCAACCCGGTCCGGCACAGCCCGCCAGCTACGAGTCGATCCTCTCCGATCGCACCCGGACGCCGGCCTCGATGCGGTCCTGAGCACAGCCCGAACCTGCCTGCGGGCCCCGGAGCCGGGGGTGGCAGTGTGGGATCGTGCCAGAGAACCAGCAGGACCAGAAACCGGACAGTCTGCGGACCGTGTCGCTGCAGCGCACCGAGAAGGGCAGCTACGTCGCCACCAACCTCCGCGGCGGCTCCATCACCGTTGGCAGCGGCGAGGGCAGTGACTTCACCCCGGTCGAGCTGCTGCTCGCCGCCATCGCCGGCTGCAGCGCCATCGACGTGGACTTCATCACCGCCAAACGGTCGGAACCGTCGACCTTCGCCGCCACCGCGTCGGGCGACAAGATCAACGACGAGTTCGGCAACCGGCTGGTGAACCTGCTGCTGGACTTCGACGTCAGCTTCCCCGACGACGACGGCGGACGACAGGCCAGCGCCGTGCTGGAGCGCTCCATCCGGCAGTCCCACGACCGGCTGTGCACCGTCGGGCGCACCATCGAGGTCGGCACCCCGATCACCGCTGCACTGCAGGGCCGCCCGGTCACCGACTGAGTCGCGCTGTCCGGGCGCCGCCTCGGCGGAAATGCACGGCAAACGCTTGCCACCGCCTGCACGCCGACCCTAACGTGCAGGCTGGGTGCCGGCCCGGCACGATCCGGACCGCGTGATCACCCGAATCCAGAACCGGACGAGCAGCCGACGTACGACCACGCGGCGCAGACAGCGGGAGTGAACGACTCGTGACAACAGAAGCGGCCAACGGATCCAGCACCGGCGCACCGACGCCGATCCGGACCTTGATCATCGGCTGCGGTGTGATCGGCATCCACCACGCGACCGTATTGACCCGGCACCCGGACTTCACCGTGACCGCGCTGGTCGATGTCGTTCCCGACCGGGCCGAGAAGGTCGCCGACAACGTCGTCGGTGAGGGCGCCGACCGCCCCGCGGTGCACGACTCGATCACCGCAGCCCTGGACTCCGGCACCGTCGACCTGGCGGTGGTCTGCACCCCGAGCGGCTACCACATCGATCATGCCCTCGAGGCGCTGGCCGCCGGCAAGCACGTCGTGGTGGAGAAACCGCTGGACGTCTCCGTCGCCAAGGGTCGCGAGTTCGCCGAGGCGGTTGCCAAGGCCAACGCCGCCGGTCAGGTGGTGTCGGTGATCAGCCAGCACCGCTTCGACCCGGGCAGCGCCCTGGTGCGCCAGGCCGTGCTGGACAACAAGTTCGGCCGGATCACGTCCGCCGTGGCCACCATGGCCTGGTATCGCAGCCAGCAGTACTACGACTCCGGTGACTGGCGCGGCACCTGGGCACTCGACGGCGGCGGTGCGGTGATGAACCAGGGCGTGCACACGGTTGACCTGCTGCGCTGGTTCTGCGGCCGGCCGACCGAGGTCTTCGCCCACACCGGTCAGCTGGCCCACGAGCGGATCGAGATCGAGGACACCGCGGTCGCGACCGTACGCTTCGAGTCCGGCGCTCTGGCCGTGATCCACATGACCACCGCGGCCTACCCCGGGCTGACCGCACGCGTCCAGGTGCACGGCTCACTGGGCTCGGCGATCATCGACAACGACAAGCTGCGCTACTACCACGCCGGCGACGGCGAGGTGTCGGACAACCTGCGCGAGGCCAAGACGATCGGCAACCAGGCCGACCAGGTGCTGGCCGAGGCCGCCGAGGGTGACGAGTTCGCCGGCGCCCGGAACCAGGCCGACGGGTTCGTGGCCGGACACTCCCGGCAGTACGACGACATCGCGGCCGCGATCAAGACCGGTTCCGAACCGCTGGTCACCGTCGAGGAAGCGTTGCTGTCGCTGGCGCTGGTGCGCTCGTTGTACATCTCCTCGACATTGGGCCGGCCGGTGGTCTTCGACGACGTGCTGAACGGCAAGTACGACGACGTCACCGTCGCCGTCGAACCGGACCCGGCCGCCGTCTCGGCATGAGCGACCGGCAGCCCGCCGAAGGGCCGCGCACCATCCACCTCGGCCTGGGCGCGTTCTTCCGGGCCCACCAGGCGTTCTACACCCATCACGCAGATCAGGTCGCGGGGCAGCGCACCGGCATCCATGCCTTCACCGGCCGCAAACCCGATGCCGCGGAAACCCTTGCTGCACAGGGATTCAGCTACACGCTGATCGAGCGTGGCGCCGACGGTGACCGGCTGGAGCTGATCACCAGCATCCGGGCCGCCTCGGCCGGGGCCGATCTGGAGGCCTGGCGCTCTGCGTGGCGGCAGCCCGACCTGCAACTGGTGACCCTGACGATCACCGAGGCCGGCTACCGGGTCACCGACGACGATCCGGCCGCCCTGCAGGCCGGCCGACCCGGCTCGGCGATGGCCCGCCTGCTGGACGGGCTGCAGACCCGCCGCCGCGCGGACCTGCCGCCGATCGCCGTGGTCAGCTGCGACAACCTGGCCGGAAACGGCGGGGTACTGGCCGGTCGGGTCGCCGATCTTGCCGCCCGCTGGGACACCGGGCTGGCCGACTGGATCGCCGAGGGTGTGACCTTCCCCAGCACGATGGTGGACCGGATCACGCCGGCCACCACCGACGCCGACCGGGAGCAGGCCACCGCCTGGATCGCCGGCCAACCGGGCGGGCAGACCGTCGACCGGATGCCGGTGGTCTGCGAGCCGTTCACCGAGTGGGTGATCGCCGGTGCGTTCCCGGCCGGCCGGCCCGCCTGGGACCGGGTCGGCGTCACTTTCGTCGACGACGTCGAGCCGTACGAACGACGCAAGCTCTGGCTGCTCAACGCCGGCCACTCGCTGCTGGCCTATGTCGGACTGGCGCTCGGCCACACCACTATCGACCAGGCGATGACCGACCCGCGGTGCACCGAGCTGCTGGAAGGGTTGTGGGCCGCTGCCGCCGAGGTGTTGCCCTTCGGCCGGGCGGAGATCGACCAGGCGACGGCGGACCTCCGGGAGCGGTTCACCAATCCGCGCATCCGGCACAACCTGGCCCAGATCGCCGGCGACGGATCGCAGAAGCTGCCCAACCGTACGCTGGGCATCTATCGCGCCCGACGCGCGGCCGGACTGCCGCTCGACCCGGGCACCCCGGCGACCCTGGCCGGCTGGCTGATCCACCTGGGTACGGATCTGGTCAATGATCAAGGTGTCGGGGAGCTGCGCGACAAGTTCGATCGCGCCGGCGCGTCGACGCCGTCGGACCAGGTGCCGATCATGCTCGATCACTTCGGCCCCGACCTGGCCGACGATCATGAACTGGCCACCGCCGTCCATGATCAACTCAAGCAACTGCAGGCAGATAGGTAACCGATGTTGATCAAGTCGGCCGAGGTGATCGTCACCAGCCCGGACCGGAACTTCGTCACTCTCAAGCTCACCACCGACTCCGGCATCACCGGACTCGGCGACGGCACGTTGAACGGCCGGGAGCTCAGCGTGGTGAGCTACCTGAAGGACCATGTCGTCCCGCTACTGATCGGCCGCGACCCGCAGAACATCGAGGACACCTGGCAGTTCCTCTACCGCAGCGCCTACTGGCGGCGCGGGCCAGTGACCATGGCCGCGATCGCAGCGGTCGACGTCGCGCTGTGGGACATCAAGGCAAAACAGGCCGGCCTGCCGCTCTACCAGCTGCTGGGCGGCGCCAGCCGGACCGGGATCCTGGCCTACGGACACGCCTCCGGCAAGGACCTGCCGGAACTCTTCGACAGCATCCGAGAACATCAGGAGCAGGGCTTCCGGGCCATCCGCGTGCAGTCCGGGGTTCCCGGCCTGACAGCGATCTACGGTGTCCCGGCCACCCTGGCGACCGAAGATGGCGACGGCCGGGAACATCACTACGAACCGGCCCAACGCGCGGCGCTCCCGGCCCAGGAGGACTGGGACACCCGCTCCTACCTGCGACACATCCCGACCGTGTTCGAAGCCGTACGCAACGAGTTCGGCCCCGACCTTCCGCTGCTGCACGACGGTCATCATCGGATGACGCCGATCGAGGCGGCCAGGCTGGGCAAGTCGCTGGAGCCGTACGACCTGTTCTGGCTCGAGGACTGCACCCCGGCCGAGAACCAGGAGGCACTGCGCCTGGTCCGGCAGCACACCACCACACCGCTGGCCATCGGCGAGGTCTTCAACACGGTCTGGGACTACCAGCAGTTGATCACCGAGCGGTTGATCGACTACGTGCGCAGCGCCGTCACCCACACCGGCGGAATCACCCACCTGAAGAAGATCCTGGAGTTCGCCGGGCAGTACCAGATCAAGTCGGGCATCCACGGGCCGACCGACATCTCGCCGGTCGGCTTCGCCGCCGGCCTGCACCTGGATCTGGCGATCCACAATTTCGGCATCCAGGAGTACATGCCGCACGGTCGGCGGACCAACGCCACCTTCGAACAGTCGATGACCTTCACTGACGGCTATCTGCACCCGGGTGACCACCCCGGGCTCGGTGTGGACCTGAATGTCGACGAGGTGGGGAAGTATCCCTACCAGCAGGCGTATCTGCCCTTCAACCGGTTGGCCGACGGCACGGTCCATGACTGGTGACGTGGCCGTCCGGTAACCGCTCGATCGGTCACCGCGCGGAGTTCACGGGGTCAGGTTTCACCGGAATCGGGTGACAACTGCGCGGGCACCTCCGGGCCACCGTAAGAGTGGCGGGATGGCCCCATCGCGCCACAATATCCGGGATGGAGTGGCGATGGTAGGAGGACCGGACGTGACGTCCGACGATTTGAGCCTGGATCCGGAGTCCCTGAGTGCCAGCGCGGTCCGGCTGGTCCGGGTCAGCTTCGGGCTGACCGGCGCTGTTGCCGTGATACTGGGGATCCTGTTGTTGGTGGTGCCGGGCAGGACGTTGCATTTCGCGGCGATCCTGCTCGGCATCCATTTCCTGGTGGCCGGTGTGATGCGCATCGGGCTGGGCGCCTTCGGACAGTTGCCCGGCTCCCAGAACCGGGTGCTCGGCATCCTGTTCGGCGCTCTGATGTTGATCGCCGGGATCATCATCCTGCGCGACACCACGGCCGCGGTGGGCACGTTGTTGATCATCATCGTGTTGTTCACCGGCATCGGATGGATCATGGACGGGATCATGGCCATCGTCGAATCCGGTCGGGCCGCCTCCCGGGTCTGGGCCATCCTGTACGGCGTGGTGTCGACCCTCGCCGGCATCGTCGTGCTTGCCGTGCCCGGGTGGTCTGCGACCTGGCTGATCCTCTTCGCCGGCATCGGCCTGATCGTGATCGGAATCACCGCCGGGATCCGCGCCTTCACGTTCGGCCGGAGCACCCAGCCGGGCAGCCAACCCGGCAGCCAACCGGGCGGCCAACCGGTCGGGGCCTGACGGCCGCAGGAACCGGGCTCGGGAGGTGATCATGCCGACGCTGTTCATCCGGGTGAACGCGGACATCTCCGACGACCTGGTCGAAGCGTTCCCGCAGCTCACGGTTCGGCATCAACCAGCGTCGACCACGCTGTCCGGGACGATCGTCGATCAGCAGCAACTGCAAGGGGTGCTCGGACTGCTCGACCTGTTGCGAGTTCCGATCACCGAAGTCATCGCCCTGCCCGACGCGGTGTTCGACGAGTGAGGCCGGATGGCTGAATCCTCCGACACCGTCCCGCCCGAACGATCGGCCGGAGAGTCCGGCGGTCGGACCGGTCCCGGCGGAAGGCGGCCGGCACAACCCGGGCTGAGCCTGCACGGCTGGGGCGTCGGTGTTGCGGTCGTGGCGCTGCTGGCCGCCGGGATCATCGGCGGGATCGTTGGCAGCCTGATCACCGGCTTCACCTCGTTGGGTGCCGGCCGGTCCGGCAGTTGTCGGGTCGCCGATGTCGCCGCGAAGGTGTTGCCGGCGGTGGTCACCATCTCGGTACGCGGCCAGGGCGGCAGCGGTTCGGGCAGTGGAGTGATCATCAGCTCCGACGGCACCGTGGTGACCAATGACCACGTCATCTCGGCGGGCGCCGACGGGGGTCGGATCTCGGTCACCCTGGACGACGGTACCGAGAAGCCGGCGCGGCTGATCGGCCGTGACCCGACCACCGATCTTGCCGTGCTGCGCATCGAGGGAGGCGGGAACCTGCCGACGACTCCGTGGGGCGATTCCGGGGCACTGGTCGTCGGCCAACCGGTCGTTGCGGCCGGAGCACCGCTCGGACTGTCCGGAACCATCACCAACGGTGTGATCAGCGCCCTGGGTCGGGATGTGCCGGTGCCGACCGACGACGGCAGCACGATTCTGGTCGGCTCCATCCAGACCGATGCGTCGATCAATCCGGGCAACTCCGGTGGAGCATTGGTGACCTGCTCCGGACACCTGGTCGGCATCAACACGGCGATCGCGACCGTGCCGGATGCCAACGGCACCGGCGGCGGAGGCAGCGTGGGGATCGGCTTCGCGGTGCCGGCCAGTGTCGCCCAGCCGATCACCCAGGAATTGATCGACCACGGCCGGGCCAGTCACCCGACCTTCGGGATGGGCACCCTGCCGGTCTCCCGACCCGATGCGTCCGGACGCGAGGAGGTCGGACTGGCCGTCACCTCGGTCGATTCCCAAGGTCCGGCCGACCAGGCAGGGATCCTGGTGGGCGACATCATCATCACGGTCAGTGGTGTCGATCAGCTGCACGCCGACACCCTTGCCCACCTCGCTGCAACATCGTCGGTGGGGGCGGCGGTGCAGCTGACCCTGCTCCGCGGCGAACAACAGCACGAGGTCACGGTCCGGCTGGCCGCCTCCTGATCACTGCACCGGGTGTGCGTGCCCCGGGTCCGCAGAGCAGCAGGCTCGGGAGCAGACGGTTCGGGAGCAGACGGTTCGCCAGCAGGCGGTTCGCCGGACCAGAGACGCGAAGGACCCCGGACCATCGGGTCCGGGGTCCTCCGACGAAAGTGTCAGAGGTATTCCTCGATGGCGCCCTTCAGCACCGACTTGGACTTGGCGCCCTTGAACGCCTTGACCAACTCGCCGCCGACATACACCTGGATGGTCGGCAGGCCGAGGACATGATTGTTCGCGGGGGTCACCGGGTTGGTGTTGGTGTCCATCTTGACGAAGGTCACCTTGTCCCCGTACGCCTCGGCCAGTTCCTCGATGATCGGGCTGACCTGCTTGCACGGACCGCACCAGTCAGCCCAGTAGTCGACCATCACCGGCTTGTCCGATTTGAGTACGCGCTCCTCGAAGTCGGCATCGGTGACATCGGTGACTGCGCCCATAGCTGCTCCTTGATCGTTCTGGGAATCGTTGGTGACGAATGGTGGATCGCGGCGGGTTGCTACCCGCGCGCCATGGTGGGGGCCGGGACCGACATTCAGCCCACCACCGCGGGTTCGGCGACGGCCGCCGCGTCGGCCAGATCGGCGAGGTAATGCTCGGCGTCCAGCGCGGCCGCACAGCCGCTGCCGGCGGCGGTCACCGCCTGCCGGTAGGTGTGATCGACGAGGTCACCGCAGGCGAACACGCCGGACAGGTTGGTCCGGGTGCTCCGGCCCTGGGTGATCACGTAACCGTCGTCGTCCAGGTCGACCTGACCCTTGACCAACTCCGACCGCGGGTCGTGACCGATCGCCACGAAGAGGCCGGAGATCTCCAGCTCACGTTCGGCGCCGGTGCGGGTGTCGCGCAGGCTGATCGACCGGACCGAATCGTCGCCGTTGATCGCGGCGACCTCCGAGTTCCAGGCGAAACTGATCTTGGGATCGTTCTTCGCCCGGTCGGCCATGATCTTGCTGGCCCGCAGCTCGTCGCGACGGTGGACGATCGTCACCGTCCTGCCGAAGCGGGTGAGGAAGGTTGCCTCCTCCATCGCCGAGTCGCCGCCGCCGACGACTGCGATGTCCTTGTCCCGGAAGAAGAATCCGTCACAGGTGGCACACCAGGAGACGCCGTGACCGCTCAACCGGTCTTCGTCGGGCAGACCCAGCTTCCGATACGCCGAACCCATCGCCAGGATCACCGTCTTGGCGCGATGCTCGGTGCCCTCGCTGTCGGTGACGGTCTTGATGTCGCCGGTCAGGTCCATCGCCACGATGTCATCCGGCACCAGTTCGGCGCCGAACTTCTCGGCCTGGTCGCGCATCTGGCTCATCAACTGAGGGCCCATCACACCGTCGGGGAAGCCGGGGAAGTTCTCCACCTCGGTGGTGTTGATCAATGCGCCGCCGGCGGTGATCGAACCCTCGAACACCAGCGGACGCAACTCCGCACGTGCCGCGTAGATGGCCGCCGTATAGCCGGCAGGGCCACTTCCGACGATGATGACGTCGCGAATCTCGCTGCCCATCGAACTCCTTCACACACCGTGACTTCCGACCCCGCGTCCCGGGCCGGTGGATCCGGCCCGCGGATCCGGGTCGTTTCGGACCTGGCCGGGGAGCCGGGCTCGGGCTCACCCTACCTGTCGGGGGACCGGGCCTGTACATCGTGCAACCGGCTGGTCGGTGCCGGTATTCCACCCGGATCCTCAGCGTCGAGGAGCTCCTACCCGGGCATGTCCGGTCGGCGAAATCCGAGCATTTGGCATACCGCAGGTGACAATACGTATGGTGTACCGATCCGTAGCCCGGCTCCGCGCCGGTGGCAAGCAGGGGAGAGCACAGTGACGACCGTCATCACCTTCGGGACGTTCGATGTCCTGCACGTCGGGCATGTCCGCGTGCTCAACCGCGCCGCCGAACTCGGCGACCAGCTCGTGGTCGGCGTGTCCTCGGACGCGTTGAACTACTCCAAGAAGGGCCGGATGCCGGTCTTCAGCCAGGACGAGCGCATCGAACTGGTGTCCAATCTGAAGTCGGTCGATCAGGTCTTCGTCGAGGAGAGCCTGGACCTGAAACGTGACTACATCACCCAGTACAAGGCCGACATCCTGGTGATGGGCGACGATTGGGCCGGCAAGTTCGACTTCTGCTCCGACCTGGCCAAGGTCGTCTACCT
>Ga0164243_10006759_pt1 | contig 17305 bp, 17 predicted proteins | sample OricompcompostOP_FD_108781 | JGI IMG/M metagenome (GOLD analysis project Ga0164243, IMG submission 108781) | Organic Plus compost microbial communities from Emeryville, California, USA - Original compost - Organic plus compost (OP) | ecosystem: Engineered > Solid waste > Mixed feedstock >... | reverse complement strand
CGCAGAAAGCGCTCGTCTTCCTTGCGAGTCAAGCGCGCCCCGATGCCCTGACCCATGATTGGAGGATGTTGCTGCGTCATGGCGGGGCTCAGGCTGCGGCCTTCAGGACAGGCAGGATAGGCGCGTCGGCATCGTACCGCACACCCTCTCGCAGGCAGAACCGCGGATTGAGCATGCGCGAGGTCACCGCCTGATTGCCTTCGTTATCGCGCAATGTCCACTTGCCCCGCTCATCGGACAGGACCGACACATCGGCCACCGCCCCGACGCCGAGATGGCCGATCTCGCCTTCCATGCCTGCCAATTTCGCGGCCTCGCTCGTCACCATCGGCACAACCTTCTCCAGCGGCACGCCGAGCGCCAGCATGCTGGTCATCGTCGATACCAACGAAAACCGGATCGCGCTGGTGAACAGATGGTCACCCTCGTCCGGATGGATATCGGGCGTGGCCGGAGGATGCGGCACCTTGGTGTTATAGCCGTGCATGTCCGCGCCCAGCGTGTCCGGCAGAAAGCCCGCCTCCAACACGCGGCGCGCCATGTCGAAACTGAAGTGCGAGCCGTGGCCCACATCAATTTTCATTCCACGCGCCACCGCTTCGCCCAGCAAGGGATGCACTTTGCCGTCCGTACCGACAAATCCTCCCGGATGTCTGCTGAACGGATGCGCCAGCACATCGCCGGGCTTGGTCAACTCCAGCACATCACGAAAAATCGAATCAGGATCAATATGCAGGCCCGAATCAGGCGACGGCCACAACTGTCCAAAATGGATATACACCGGCAAATCCGCCTCGCGGCCGATTTGCGCAGCAATGCGCATGACGTCCATGCCCCAGCGCTGAAACCCGCCTAGTTCGGCATGTGCCTTGACGCCGCGCACCAGATCTTTGTTGGCCAGTGCGGCCTTGACCGTCGCATCCACATCCAGACAGGACGGACGATACAACTCGGGGTAATAGTGACCTTCCAGCCCGCCCACCAGATACGCCGAGATAAAGGACAGCACGCGTGACGTGGCCTGCTCGGCGACGTAGTGCCTGAACCCCGGAATCGTGATGCAGCTCGCGCCACCCTGATCGATCAAAGTGGTCACCCCGCTCTTGATTCCGCACGTGTCTGCATCCAGGCCAAAGCGGCCAGTGACATACCGATAGACATGTGCGTGCGTATCGATGAGGCCGGGCAACACCAGGTCCCCCCGGCAATCAACCGTCGCCGCATCGGCGCCATAGGGCACGTCTATGCCAGCAACCCGTCCATCGCTTATCACCAGATCGCCGACGCAATCCACGCCGTTGGCGGGATCCATGATGTGTCCGCCCAACAATACCGTTGTAACCATGATTGTTTCTCCCATCTGACCGGTCCGGCCCCGAGAGACAACAAAGCAATATGCATGCCAAATCGGCTTGGCAGCCCGACCAAACAGCCCTTAAACCATTGATATAAAAAGACTATATTTTTCTAAAAATATGTGGTGCACCATCTAATTGAGCGTTTTCCCCTACCGGGCCAGTGCATCTGGATCGAACATGTCCGCCCAAATTGCCTCGTTACGGCGCCAGATTTGGCACCAGCTTGAGGCATTTACGTGGTATACCATCTATATTGGTGCACGATACAGACAGAACCTCGGCAGGTTTCCCTTGGTATTTTGCGTGACCAATGACAAATCCGTGGTGCACCACTTAAACTAATCATTCGCCTGTTGACGCATAGCGCATCCGCGCTCAGTCCCTTAATGAATGAACTCAACCAGAATGCCGCCCTGCGCGCAGAACTGCAGTCCTACCAAAAACGCACACTGCTCTATACCCGGCCGGGTTTTTTGATACGGCGGCTGCATCAAATCCACAGTTGGCTATTTTCCGAAGAAACCAGCGCGTTCAACATCACGCCGGTGCAATACAGTCTGCTGACAGCATTACGCGAGCGGGGCGAACTGGATCAGAATTCGCTCGCCTTGGATATCGGGCTGGAACGCAGCAGCGTGGCCGAAGTCCTGCCCAGATTGGAGGCGCGCGGATTGATCGAACGGCGTCAATCACCGGACGACGGCCGAGTAAAACTGGTCCGTCTGACTCGCGAAGGCCGTACGCTCGTCAAACGCATGCAGCCTGCCGTGCAGAGGGCGCACGATCGCACCATCGAGCAATTGCCCGAGGAAGCCCGCGATCTCTTCATGCTGCAGATGATCCGATTGGTAGAAGCCAATAATTCGCATGCCGTCGCGCCGCTGCGGGTACGCTAGGGGCTCGCTCCGCCGCATAGGGAAATGCTGACACACCTGCAACAGATGGCGGCCAAAGGCCCAAACGCTCTCCCACAGCGGGGATCGCAGCCCCAGTGTAGAAAGGGAGTATCGAGACCAGCCATAGTGACTTGCACGCACAAAAAAACTCGTGCATAATCTCGTTTCTTCGCCAACGGCACTAAACAAAACCGGCAACGACAGGGATAAAACCCCGAAAATTGCAGATTTTGTTTTAGAGAAACGGGGGTATAGCTCAGCTGGGAGAGCGCTTGCATGGCATGCAAGAGGTCAGCGGTTCGATCCCGCTTACCTCCACCAGTCGAAAGCGAAGTTGCAGTACAGTTAGTCCAAGTCCCCTTCGTCTAGAGGCCTAGGACATCACCCTTTCACGGTGAGTACAGGGGTTCGAATCCCCTAGGGGACGCCAGCTTTTTAGTTGGTTGCAGTATTAGTGGTACACCGCTGCGGAGCGGTAGTTCAGTTGGTTAGAATACCGGCCTGTCACGCCGGGGGTCGCGGGTTCGAGCCCCGTCCGCTCCGCCAAAAATTCCAAGGGCCAGCGTGCTTACGCCGCTGGCCCTTCGCAGTAAAAGTAGGATGTTTGGGGGTATAGCTCAGCTGGGAGAGCGCTTGCATGGCATGCAAGAGGTCAGCGGTTCGATCCCGCTTACCTCCACCAGTTTGCAGTAAAGCAGTCCGAGTCCCCTTCGTCTAGAGGCCTAGGACATCACCCTTTCACGGTGAGTACAGGGGTTCGAATCCCCTAGGGGACGCCAGCTTTTTTAGTTGGTTGCAGTATTAGTGGTACACCGCTGCGGAGCGGTAGTTCAGTTGGTTAGAATACCGGCCTGTCACGCCGGGGGTCGCGGGTTCGAGTCCCGTCCGCTCCGCCAAAGAATTCAATAAACGCCCCCCCACGCTGCGCCTTCGGCTTGCAGCCCCCAAGGGGGCGTTTTTGCCTTGGGGCGGCCCAGCGGCACCTTATTCAAGGGCTTTTTTTCTTTTCTGCAATACGGCTCACCGCAGAATCAGCGTCGCCTCCATAAGCTTGAAGGTCGGCTGCAACTGCCGCCACGCGTCCTTGCTCATGCCATCGGGCTTTCGCAATGCCGCGCGCAGATCCATATCGTCAAAGCGCTCGCCCTTGCATGCGAATACGATGCTGTTGGTCATATCGTCGTCGACGACTTCGAACAGCGACGTGCCAAAGGCCTCGCGCAGGAAGGCGAGGCACACCGGATACGACTCGCTCTCTAAATGCAGATTCACAACCAGAATGCCGTCAGGCAGCAACGCTGCATGGCAGTCATCGAAGAACGTCTGTTCGCACAATGCCGCCGGCATGCCCTCCCCGTCATAGGCATCGATCAGCAAAACATCCACCGGCGCGGGGCCGTCATGCAGATAGTCTTTTCCATCGGCAGCAATTACACGAAACCGCGCATCGTCAGGTGGCACGTGAAAAGCATCTCTCAATGCGATGACCTCAGGATCGATCTCGACCACATCGATCGACGTCTGCGGCAGATAGCGATGGCAAAACTTGGGCAATGACCCTCCGCCCAAGCCGATCATCAACATGTGCGCAGGATCACGATCAAACAGCAGAAAGCCCATCATCAGACGCGTGTATTCGAATTCGAGCGCATACGGGTTGAGCAGGGACATGCTGCTTTGCACTGCAGCGGAGCCACTGAACTGCAATGTCAGCGCGTCGCGCGTCCGACGCAACTGGGGCCGGCCCGACAACTCATCTGCGGGTGTAGGTTCAGGCGAGGACATCATGCGTTAAGGAAAGCGAACAGCGACCACGGCATCTTACCGGCTTTCTGTACACAACAGGCCAGCTCGGTCCGAGCTATCCAGGGTACGCTGAATTTGCTACCTGCCCTCCCCCAACACCGCCTCGACCACGCGATGCACGGCACGAACCGCCGCATCATTCGCGCGAGGACGATACCTGACAAGATTGATCGTGCGGCTCACCGCCGGGTTCGCGATCGGCGTGATCGCGAGCTCACCATGCTTGATCTCGTCGCCCACCGAATGCGCCGACAAGATGCTCTGCCCCTTTCCTGCAGAAACGAGTTTTTTGATGGCATAGGTGGAATCCACATCCAGCATGACGTTGGGCGCCCGGCCCACATGTTCCGCAAACGTTCGCTCGATCATCAACCGCAGCGTTTGTGGAAACGCCGGCAAAATCAGCCCCAAATCGGCAATATCCGCCAACGACACCGTTTCCGGCAACCGCTGTTTGAATACGGGATCCGTGACCAGATATAGATGCTCTTTCCCCAGGCTGTGCACCGCCAAGGGCGTATTACCCGGCACGTCGTACACCACCGCCAGATCCACCCGGCCGCTTTCCGCCCATTCGAGCAAGGTGCCGCTCATATGCTCGGTCAGCGTGAGCTTGATGTTGGGATAAGTGCGAGCCGCCTGCTCCAGCACCTCGACACAGAATTTCGTATTGACCGCCGTCGACATGGCCAGCGTGACGCGGCCTATGGGATTGACATCAGAGGATTTGAAATCATCCTGCACCGAGTCGACCCGGCGCAGAATCTCCAACGCATGGGCTTTCAGATGATGACCCGCGGGCGTCAACTCGATCCCACGTGGCAGCCGATTGAACAACACCTGGCCGAGCTCTTGCTCCAGTTGCCGCAAACGCTGGGAAATCGCCGGCTGCGCCACATGGATTTGCGTTGCCGCCCCAGAGATGCTGCCACAACGGATGACAGCCAGGAAATAGCGCAATTGGGTCAACGTCATAGGTACTCGCGTCTACGGCTGGCGCAATAGATTACGACGCCTTGCCCATACATGAATATATATGCAATCCATATTTTTATACTATTTTACCTATATCAATTTTGCATGAAGAATAGAGGGAAACATTCCGGAGACATTGATCATGTTCCTCAAGCAAATCGCCGCCGCCTTGGCCATCACCGTTGGCATGGGCGTAGCCAGCACGAGCACACACGCAGCCTACCCTAGCCAACCCGTCAACGTCATCGTCCCGCAATCACCGGGCGGCACCAATGACATCGTGGCGCGCCTGATTTCCGACAAACTGGCGCAGAAACTCGGCCAGCCCTTTGTCGTGCAAAACAAGCCCGGCGCAGGCGGCAATATCGGCACCGCTCAGGCCGCCCGTGAAAACGCCGACGGCTATACCATCCTGTTCACGATCAGCAGCGCCCAAGCGATCAATCCCGCCATCTACAAAGACCCAGGCTTTGATCCGATCAAAGACTTTGCGCCCGTGGCCGCCGTCGGCAGCGTACCTAACGTGCTGTGCGTTCACCCCTCATTTTCAGCCAATACCCTGGCCGAATTCATCACGCTGGTAAAAGCCAACCCCGGCAAATACCAATACGCCTCGGCGGGCAACGGCACACTCAATCACCTGCTCGGCGCCATGCTCGATGAAAAAGGCGGCCTGAAACTGGAACACATCCCCTATCGCGGCGTCGCTCCCGGCATGACCGATGTCCTGGGCGGACAGGTTCCCATCATCTTTGCCAGCCTGCCCTCATCGATCGCCACGATCAAAGCCGGCAAACTGCGCGCGCTGGGCGTCAGCACCAAAGAACGCAACCCCGCACTGCCCGATGTGCCCGCGATCGGCGAACAGATTCCCGGCTACAACGGCGAACTGTGGATCGCCATGTACGTGCCCAAGAACACTCCCAAAGACGTCATCGACACGCTCTACAAAGCCACCGAGAGCGTATTGGCAGATCCTGACGTCAAGAAAAAATATGCCGACCTGGGCGTTGAACCGCTGAATGACAATCCCGAACAACTCGCGAAACGCCTGGACGACGACCTGAAACTCTGGAGCACCATCGTCAAATCCACCGGCGCGGAAGTGAACTGAACATTCAATCGCCGCGCCACCAGATGGCGCGGCCAGCCGCCTCGGCAACACGCCGCCGCTCAAAGGCTGGCCGGCTTCGTTCCATCGGCCGCGTCTGCGTCACAACCTCGCGTCACTTTCTTGACCTCCGGCATGGCCCCCCGGCCTCTCCGAACCGCCCATCCATGACACAACCCGCTCAAACTCGCGCCTCCCCCCCCGACCAGGAAGGCCCACTCAAATACATCAGAGTCGTCGACATGTCGCGCCTGGTGGCCGGCAATATGCTGTCCGTATTCCTGGCTGATTTCGGCGCCGACGTCATCAAAGTCGAACGCCCCGAAAAAGGCGACGACCTGCGTCATTGGCGTGAAGGCGGCCAAGCGGTGTACTGGAAAGTCTACGGCCGCAACAAGCGTTCGCTGGCACTGGATATCAAATCCGAAGATGGCCTGACACAGCTCAAAAAGCTGATCAAATGCTCGCAGGTGCTCATCGAAAACTTCGTGCCGGGCGGACTGGAAAAAATGGGCCTATCGCCCGACGTCCTGCACGCATTGAACCCAGCATTGGTCATCGCACGCGTATCAGGCTGGGGCCAGACCGGCCCCTACAGCCACAAACCGGGCTTTGGCACATTGGTCGAAGCCATGTCCGGCTACGCCTATCTGAACGGTTTCCCTGACAAACCTCCCGCCCTGCCGCCGTTGGCCATGGCGGACATGATCGCCGGCATGTACGGCGCAGCAGGCGTCCTGACCGCATTGCGTAGCGCAGAGAAAACCGGCGTTGGCCAGATCGTCGACCTGTCGCTCTTCGAACCGATTTTTTCCCTGATCTCGTCCGAAGCGGCAAAATTCCAGGCCACCGGCACGCCCACACTGCGCTCGGGCAATCAGTCCGCACACACCGCGCCGCGCAACGTCTACGTGTGCAAAGACGGCAAACACATTGCCATGTCGGGCTCCATGCAATCCATGGCCATGCGCATCTTCGACACCATCGGCATGCCTGAACTCAAAACCGACCCACGTTTTGAGAACAACGACGCACGCGTACAAAACAAAGACTTGTTAGACGAAATCATCCAGAGCTTCGTCGCGCAGCGCGATCAAAACGACAACCTGGCCTTGTTCGAAAAAGCCGGCGTCACCGCAGGCCCCGTCTATTCCGTCGCTGACCTGATCGACCATCCCTACGTCACAGGCCGCGAAGCCATCGTCCACGTCCCCGACGCCGACATGGGTAGCGTCCCCATGCACAACATCATCCCGCGCCTATCCGCGAGCCCCGGCCTATTCCGCCGCCCCGCCCCCACCCTGGGCGAACACACAGCGGACATCCTGGCCGAACTGGAACAGATCCAGTTAGACCCCATCAAATCAACCTAACGCAAACCAAAACAGAGCGAGCCAAAGCGAGGCGGCTCTAACAATCGCCAGCAGGGGGCCGTCATATCAAGGCCATGCCGGCCCGTAGAGTCCGCCGAACCAAGCGTGCCAGGCGGGGGGCAGTCGGCTGGGCATGTTTGAGCGAAGCGAGTTTGCCCAGCCGCCCCGCCTGGCATGCTTGGTGAAGGGAAGTCTGGCCGCGCAGGCGGCCAGACCGGACGATAGGGCCGGCATGGCCTTGAGATGACGGCCCCCTGCGACTTAAGAACCCCACCCTCGGAAACAAGAACTCCCCATTCACTTCCCCAGAAAAGAGGCCCACTATGAGCAAAGTCTTCACCTGGCGCTCCATGCTTTTCGTCCCCATCGTCAACGACCGCTTCATCCAAAGCGCCCTAAAGCAACCCGCCGACGCCATCCAGCTAGACCTGGAAGACAGCATCGCCCTCGATCAAAAAGAACAAGCCCGCGAACGCGTCGCCAGCGTCGCCAAGCTATGCCATGACCAAGGCGGCAAAGACGTCATCGTGCGCGTCAACCGCCCCTGGCGTCAGCTGATACGCGACATCGAAGCCAGCATAGGCCCGCACGTACAAGCCTTGACCCTGCCCAAAGTCCCCAACCCGGCCTTCGTACAATCCGTCGCAGAGATCATCGATGAATTGGAGACCGAACGCGGCATACCGCTGGGCACCACCCTCCTGATCGTCATGGTCGAAGACGCCGAAGGCCTGCACAACATGCACGACATCGCCGCGGCGCATCCACGCATCTGCGGCCTGATCGTCGGCGCCGAAGACCTCGCCGTCTCCCTGCAAATGGCCGTCACCGCCGACACCCTCTACGTGCCGAACGTCATGGCCGTTGCCGCATGCCGCCGGGCAGGCATCGCCCCCATCGGCTTCGTCGGCTCCGTCGCCGACTTTGCGGACCGCGACGCCTTCCAGAAAACCGTCGAGCGCGGCGCAGCGTTGGGATTCGAAGGCGCCTTTTGCATCCACCCCGCGCAAGTCGCCATCGCCAACGCCGCGTTCGCTCCCTCGCCCGAGGCCGTCGCACGCGCACGCCGCCTCATCGCCGCATTCAAGGAAGAAGAAGCCAAAGGCCGCTCGGCCTGCACCTTCGAAGGCCGCATGGTCGATGCGCCCGTTGTCAAACAAGCCCAACGTATCGTAGAAAAAGGCGAAGCGTTCGGAATCGCGGCCCTATAACAACAAAGGCTCGCCCTTCATGCGGACCTCAGCCACAATCTTGTCCGCACGCTGTTCCAGAGAAAAACTGTGCCGATCCGGATAACGCAACGCCAACCGGCGGCACAGATTCCCCAGCCCGCCACCACTGCGCGCCAAATCATACGGAGCATGCAATTGCCCCGGATTGTCCACCTCGACAATCAATTCATCGCCCTGCACCCGCGTCCTGACATTAATCAGAAAGTGATCGTGTTCAGATCGCATGCCATGCTTGATCGCATTTTCCACCAACCCCTGCATCGTCATATGCGGCACCAGTAATTCCAGCGAGGCAGGATCCACCTGGCATCGATACTCCAGCCGCTTATCAAAACGCAGCGCTTGAATGCGGATATACGTTTCCGCTGCCTCGATTTCCTCTTCCAGCCGGCACATCCCACGCCCGCGCCGATCCAGCGAATATCGCAGATAGGCCGCCAACCGGCGCGTCATTTCCTCGGCGATCGCAGGACGATCCGCAATTTCCGCCACAATCGTATTCAGCGCATTGAACAGAAAATGCGGTTCGATCTGCAGCTTGAGATATTCCAGCTCGAGCCGCAAGGCACGAGTCTCGGCCTTCATCTTTGAAATACGCTCAGTGCGTACCGCCAGCTCCGCCGACACGCCAAAGTAGATCAGCGTCCAGATCGACAAGATCCCCATGTAGTAGATGAAGCCCAATCGATACTGATCGACCGGCATCACATACTGGATGTCCGGGCCGAACATCTGGTGTATCCCATATGCGATTCCCGCCAACACCGCTGACGTCGCCAGGCACAGCAGCACCGCACTCGCCAGCACCTGGATCGATGCATTCGGCCTGGGATGGCGCCCATGAAAAACTGCCACGGCACTCGTGATCGCAAACGCCAGCGGCTCCACCCCCACGGTCAGCCAAAACGCGACCGTCGCATTGGCAAACACCACCAGCCGTATACAAAAGCCGATGATCGCCAGCACACACCACCCAACCACCTGGGCACGCCAGAATGCCACCGACGATTCCCCCAGGCTCAAGGCCTGACCGATGGGCACGAAAATCATGTGAACATCTCCCTACACCTTATTGGACATACCGACTACGGGCCGCTACGGATTTCCGGCGCGCTGGACATGACCTATATTTAGGCCCTGCTGTGCAGGCGCTGCCCATTTGCGCCCCACCGTCTGGTCGCTCGCTGTCCACGCTCAGCTGGCTCGCCATCATCAGGCTCCCGAGGAGAACCAATGTTACGCGTGCTGATCATCGATGACGAAGCGCCCGCGCGCCGCTATCTGCGTCGACTGCTCGAACAATTCCCCACGGTCCATATCGAGGGCGAAGCCTCTACCCCCGAACAAGCGCAGGCGATGATCCGCGAATTCCGCCCCGATGTCCTGTTCCTGGATATCGAACTGTCCAGCGGCACCGGGTTCGATCTGTTGCCCGGGCTGGATCCCTCGCCAGCCGTTGTTTTTGTCACGGCGCATGACGACTACGGTGCGCAGGCCTTCGATATCGCCGCGGTGGACTATCTGCTCAAACCCGTCAGCCCCGAACGCCTGGCCCAGACGCTCACCCGTCTGCAATCGCGCAGCAGTGGCAGCAACTACCTGACCACCAAAACCAAAAACGGCACACGGATCATCAAGATCCAGGACCTGACCATCGCTCAGGCACAGGGAGACTATGTCCTGCTGTGCAGCGCCGCGCATGCCAATGAATTGATGCACATCACGCTCAAGCGTCTGGTGCCACAATTGCCCACGCCGCCATTCTGCGCGGTCTCCCGGTCGATGATCATCAATCTGGACCATATTGCCCACGTCTCCCAACGGCCCGGCGAACAAGCCGAAATCACCTTCACCCACAACAACATTGCCCCCATCATCCTGGGCCGCACTGCATCGCTGCGTCTGCGCCGCGCGATGGTGTGACATGGAGGCCATCGTCCCCACATTGCGCCATGACTCGACATCGCCGCCACCGCTCTCGCATCTACGGCGCGCAGTGATCTGAGACCGCGGCCAGACTGACAGTATGCTCAGCCGCAAAAGCCGGCTACTGTTTTTCGACGAATGCGCATAAACCCTCGACGAATTCATGGCCTGGCCTGTCCATGTGCTGTCGTGCAGCGCAGAGAAACTTTACAAAATGACACACAAAACCCAGCAGAATTTATCTCGGGAGATCGCGACACGTTAATGAACTCTCTCGCGCAACACGCAGCGAATCGCTACCTACTACCGTCAACGCCCTATCAATTCCGGCCCAAATCCAGCCATTGCCATTCCGGAATACCGTTCTTACGATCCGCCGCTGTTGCTCAAGCCGCAACCATTGCCGCGGCATCGTTCTCGCTGGAGGATCGTCTTGCAAGTCGCCACTGTTCCCGTTTCCGATATCGCCAAACCGCTGCCTGCTCCCACCGGTGTAGCATGGCCCCACGAAGACATCCTGGCGCTGTTCGAATTGCCGTTCATGGACCTGCTCTACCGAGCCCAGCAGATCCATCGCCAGCATTTCGATGCCAACGCGATCCAGCTTTCCAGCCTGCTCTCTATCAAGACCGGCGGTTGCCCGGAGGACTGCGCCTACTGCCCCCAATCGGCGCACTACGACACCGGCCTCGCCGCCGACAAACTGATCCCCTTGGACGACGTTCTGCAGGCCGCACGTGCCGCCCAGGCGGGCGGCGCGCAGCGGTTCTGCATGGGCGCTGCCTGGCGCAGTCCGAAGCCCCACCACCTGGACCAAGTCGCCGACATGATCCGCGCAGTCAAAGCCCTGGGGCTGGAAACCTGCGTCACCCTCGGCATGCTGCGAGACGGCCAGGCAGAGCAACTCAAAGCTGCCGGACTGGACTACTACAACCACAACCTCGATACCTCGCCCGAGTTCTATGGCCAGATCATCTCGACCCGCACCTACCAGGATCGACTCGACACACTGGAGCGTGTGCGCCACGCCGGATTGAACATTTGCTGTGGCGGCATCGTCGGCCTGGGTGAGTCGCGCAACGAACGCGCAGGCCTCATTGCCCAACTCGCCAACCTGACGCCCTACCCCGAATCTGTACCTATCAACAACCTCGTGCAAGTCGAAGGCACACCGCTGGCTGGCGCCGACGCCTTGGACCCATTCGAATTCGTACGCACCATCGCCGTCGCCCGCATCACCATGCCGCGTGCGCACGTGCGCCTTTCCGCCGGCCGCGAAACCATGAGCGACACCTTGCAAGCTCTGTGCTTTCTGGCCGGCGCCAACTCGCTTTTCTGCGGCGACATGCTGCTGACGACCAGCAATCCGCAGGTACAAGCCGACCAGCGCCTGATGGAACGCCTGGGTCTGCACGCCGAGGCCGCTTAATGGCTTAGTCCCGGTCCTCTGATCAGGACGGCTGGCTCGTATTTGTCTCATCCCTGACCCAGCCTCGCTCATCTCTCCGGGCAACCCTCTGACTCTCGCATCACAGCCTATGCCTCATCTCACATCCGGATTGCTGTACCTGATCGCCAGTGTCGCCTGCAGCGTCAGCGTTGCCGTCCTGCTCAAACTCGCTCGCCGATACGACATCGACATACGCCAAGCCATCGCGGCGAACTACGCCGTCACGGCAACACTTAGCGCACTAGTGCTAGGCCCCACGACAGCCCAGGTCGAATCCGCCATTCAATCCTGGCCCCTGCTACTGGCCCTGGGCATCATCCTGCCCACCGGTTTCATCGCCATGGCGCAATCCGTGCGCCATGCCGGTATCGTCCGCAGCGACGCCGCGCAGCGTTTATCGTTGTTCCTGCCTTTGCTGGCGGCCTTCCTGCTATTCGGCGAAAACCTCACCTGGCACAAAGCCGCCGCCATCGCATTAGCCTTTACGGCCCTGTTCTGCATCCTACGCCGCCGCGACCATGCAACCAATACCGCCGCCGGCTCACACACCTGGGTCTGGCCCTTGAGCGTCTGGATCACCTACGGCCTCGTAGACATCCTGTTCAAACAAGTCGCCAAAACCGGCACCGCCTTTGCCGGCGCGCTCCTCATCGCGTTCATCCTGGCTGGCATCGCCATGACCACCTACCTGCTCATCCGCCGCATCGCCTGGCACCCCCGACACCTGCTGGCTGGCGTCATTCTGGGCCTGCTGAACTTCGGCAACATCGTCACCTACATCCGCGCCCATCAATCCCTGCCCGACAATCCCGCCCTGGTCTTCGCGTCCATGAACATGGGCGTCATCGCAGCAGGCACAGTAGTCGGAGCGGTAGCCTTTCGCGAGCCGCTCAGCCGCATCAACCTATTGGGCCTCTTGATCGCGGCAGCGGCGATCTTTCTGATGATGCCCGCTTGAACCACGCCCGGTGTCTGTCACCGGGCGCGCCGCAGCTCAATCAACGCATGGGAGAATAATCGGTCGGGACGAGAATATGGTTTTCGACGCGCTCCACGATGGGCTTCTCGGCTTCGCTGGCGGCCCGTTTGGCGATCCACTCGGGATCGGCTTGAAAGGCGTTCCACTTGCGCTCTCGTTCGTCGAGGCTTTCCCATTCCAACAAGTATGTCAGCGCGTGGTTGCTGGGACCGATCAGCGTCGTCCAGAACCCGATGGGCTTGATACCGTATTTCTTGAAGAAATCCAGCGTCGTCTTGGTAAAGCGCTCGTGCAGCGCAGGCAGGCGACCCGGCAAACAATGGTAAATACGCGTTTCGATAATCATGACATCTCCTTTCGGTATCAAATGCGGCTCAGCGTTGCGCTCCGGGGTATTCGGACTGGAGCAGTTCTTCCTGCCAATCGGCCTTGCCCAGCGAGATGGCCAAGTGCGTCATAAACGTATCGGAGGCCGCACCATGCCAATGACGTTCGTTGGGCCGAATCCAGACCACGTCGCCCTGGCGGATCTCCTGAGGCTCGTCACCATCGGAGCATATCCAGCCGCGGCCCGATGTCACATGCAGCACCTGACCGTACTCATGTGTGTGCCAGAACGTGCGTGCGCCCGGCGAAAAAAATACGTGATTGATGCCAACGTTGTCCTCCGGGGGCATGACCGGATCAGCCCACACAACCCCTGTGAACGTCGCACCGCGTTGCTCCGAGGGCTTGCCCTGATCTCTGCCGTGAAATACTTGCATGACCTTTTACTCCTCTATTGAAGCGCTTTTCAAACGAACGCCGCCCGACACGTCGCCGATGGCGTCCACGACACGATTGCTGATCTGGTCGCCATAGCCCAGCGCAGTAGCTAGGCCAAAGCAGGCCGCGGGACCCGCAGCGTTCAGCGACGCTACGCCCAGCTCGCGCACCATGTCCACATACAGCACCACATCCTTGGTCATTAGTTTGCTGGTCAAACCGCCTTCGAGATAGTTGCCATCGACGATGAACGGGAAGCGATTCAGCGAAGCAAAATTCACGCCGCTGCTGCTGTTGATCACCTCTAGCAGACGATGCAGATCGAGGCCCGCTTTCTTGCCAGCCACCATGACTTCGGCGGTCGCCGCCAAGCTGACGGCGTTCAGGAAATTGTTGAGCAGCTTGGTAGTATGGCCGGCCCCACTGCCACCCATGATCACGACCTTGGCACTGATGGGCGCAAACACCCAGGCGATGGCGTCGATAGTGGCGCGGTCCCCTCCGAGCATCAACGTCAGCTTGCCCTGCTCCGCAGCGGCAGCACCGCCCGATATGCCGGCGTCGACGTATTGCACACCACGCTGCGCACAGCGTGCATTCAGGCGCACGGTAGAGCTGGCCGCCGCCGTGCTCAGATCGACCACGACCTGGCCGGGACGACAATGCTCCAAGATGCCTCCGGCCCCTTCAACCACGGTCTCTATTACCTTGCTGTCGGGCAGCGATAACAGTACGACGTCAACACCATCGAGGGCCTCGCCAATGGTCGCAGCGGTCTGGGCGCCGGCCGCTATCGGGCGCGCCGGGTCGGTGTCATAACCCTGCACCGCGATACCGGCATCGACCAGACGGCGCGTCATGCGCGCACCCATATTGCCCAGGCCGATAAAGCCCACTCGCGTCTGGTTCATTGCCTACCCCCCGTGGCCTGTGCCTCAGTCTCCGCCTCGTATGCCCGTATGGCCTCGGAGGCCACCCGGAATGCCGCCAATCCCAGGGGCGCGCCACAATAAACCGCCGCCTGCGTCAACACAGCGCGAATTTCCTCCTTGGTGACGCCGTTGCGCAGCGCCCCTCGCACATGCACGGCCAGTTCGTGATGCTGGCTCATGGCGGTGAGCATTGCCAGATTGACCATACTGCGCACCTTGAACGACAACGTATCGTCCCCCCACACTTCACCCCAACAGTACTCCGTCACCAGCCGCTGCATGGGCCGATTGAACTCGTCGGCGGCCGACCACGATTTTTCGACATGATCCGCGCCGAGGACCGTTTTGCGATTCTCGAAGCCCTCGGAAAACCGATCAGATTGCTGCATGAAATTACCTCCATCATCATCGATGCGCCGTTACATGCTGCCATGGCGCGAGAATCTGTTATTTGCCGGGCCAAATGGGCTGGGCGACAGCCTGTTCCTGCGGGAATACGGTCACCGGCACACCGTCCTGCCACTGGATCACGGTAAGTGTCGCGCCAACGCGATGGCCCGCCTCATCAAACTTGATCTCACCCCCAGGAAAGTAACGGCTGGGACCTTCATCCAAGGTGTGCATCGCCTGCCCGACCGCCTCGCGATCGGCCTTGCCGGCACGCTCCAATGCCGCCTTCATGATCCACATATCGCCATAGGTCGAGATGGCGTTCTGCGTCATCCATGGTTCTTTGTATTCGGTCTTCATCCGCTGGATCAGGGCTTCCTGGCCCTTGGCTCCCCAATTGCCCACCGCCGACATGACGCCATTGAGCAACGCCGGACTGACGGTGTTCAGCACTTCGGGCTCGGCGATGGCGATGCCAAAAGAAATCACCGGCACCTTCACATTGGTCTCGTTCATCTTTTCAAGGATGAGCTTGGCATCGGAGATCACCGTAGGCAGGAAAAACAGCAGATCGGGACGCCGCGAACGCACGCGTTGGATCAAGGATGACGCGTCCGCCAGCGGCGGCGTGAAAGTCTCGTCGACAACCAGCTCCAAGCCATTTTTCTTCAAAAGGCCGTCTTTCAGGGCCTTGACCGTCGACAGCGAGGCGGCGGTATTGTCGGTCACGATGGCCACCGTCTTGGGCCGCTTGCCTGAGGCTTGCTGCGCCAGGTCCAGGATGCTCGGCAGCGCGATCTCAGCCTGCTTGCCGGCTGGCGCCGAAGTCTGAAACACATACTTGAATCCGCGCGACGTGATCAGGTCGGAATACGACAGCGTCAGCATCGGCAGCTCGGCACGCTCGGTCACCTCGGTTGCGGCCAGGGTGAATGAGCTCAGGTAGGCTCCCGTCGCAGCGACCAGGCCGGGATAATCGGCCACCATTCGTTCCGCTGCGCTTTTGGCCTTTTCGGTAGAGTCGCCGGAATCCACCACTATCAACTTCAGTTTGGCACCGCCCAGCGCCTTGATTCCACCTTGGTCGTTAATGTCCTTGACGCCCATTTCAGCGCCCATACGCATGACTTGGCCATAACGCGCGTAAATGCCCGACATGGGCGCGATCAGGCCAACGCTCACGGAGGCCGGTTCGGCCAGGGCACTGCCGCCCAACAACAAACTGGCGCCCAAAGCCATGCTCACGACACTGGCCACCATGGATTGCTTTTTCATGTTGATCTCCTCGCTTTTCTTCCGCCTTGGTTCGGGCGGCATGTGTGCTACATCCCAAGATAGGCGCGACGCACCCGGTCATCAGCCTGCAGTGTTTGATGCGTGCCTTCCAACACCACGCATCCGGTTTCCAGCACATAGCCCCGGTCGGCATATTGCAGCGCTTCCGCAACACGCTGCTCCACTAACAGGAGGGTCAGATTCGCTTCTCGGCGAATGTCGATCAGGCGTTCAAAAATAAAATCGGCGATGGCAGGCGACAGTCCCATTGACGGCTCGTCAAGCATCAACAAGCGTGGCGACGATGCCAGCCCGCGGCCAATGGCCACCATTTGCTGCTCGCCTCCCGACAACGTGCCCGCCAATTGCCGGCTGCGCTGTTTGAGCACGGGAAACCACGCATAGATGCGTTCCAGGTTGCTATCCCAATCGCGCCGGCCAGCTTCCGTATAAGCGCCCATTTCAAGGTTTTCCAAAACGCTCATCGAGGCGAACACTTGCCGTCCCTCAGGCACATGAGCGATGCCCAAGTGAGGCCGCCGATCGCTGGGCACGGTCAACAAGTCCCGCCCATCAAAGCGAATGCTCCCCGAACGGGCTGACACGCTGCCGGAAATGGTCTTGAACAAGGTGCTCTTGCCCGCTCCGTTTGGGCCGACAACAGAGACGAACTGCCCCTCGCCAACTGCCACCGACACCCCCTTGAGCACCGGCACCGCGGAATAGCCAGCCGTCAGTTCATTGATTTCAAGCAGCATGTTGCGCGCTCCACTTCTTACCCAGATAGGCCTGCACCACCTGTGGATCTTGCGTGATCGACTGTGGATCACCACGGGT
>Ga0164243_10006758_pt1 | contig 17306 bp, 20 predicted proteins | sample OricompcompostOP_FD_108781 | JGI IMG/M metagenome (GOLD analysis project Ga0164243, IMG submission 108781) | Organic Plus compost microbial communities from Emeryville, California, USA - Original compost - Organic plus compost (OP) | ecosystem: Engineered > Solid waste > Mixed feedstock >... | reverse complement strand
TTGCAAAAATGTCAAAAATATTTTAACATTGTCAGGAACGTATTTCATGGGCAGGATCCTTCTACGAGAGACGTCTCCTGTGATGTGACGGCTTCTGATCTGATTTGGCGAGGGCGTCTTTTGACTTTCAAAACCCCCAAAAAGGGTTCACTATGAATACACTGTTAAGAGCTGAGATCTCCGGCGCCGCCCCAAATCGCCGACATCGTAGATTATTATTGCGGGATTGCCAGATCAGATGATATAATATTGATATAATTGGCTTATATCGGTGTGTGTACCTTACCCTTCAAGACCCAAAATTCACTTTGCGTCGGTTCTCGTTCGGGTAGATCTGGAACAACTTGCCTCTTCCAATGTAAGACTGTTGCTGTCGTTGGCATTCGACCAGCTGCTCTGAATGGGAAGTCAGCTTGAGCCCTGAATCTGAACCCTCAACAACGGTGATGTACACTTCGTACAAAGTACGTATTGAACTCGGATCTTCGCCCGAAAACCGGGAACCGGGCTTCATTGTTCAAACATTGCCATTGACCTGTTCCATTCCAGGAAGCCCTAGCCGCCAGAGGATCATTGATGTCTCGGTTCTATAATCATTAATCAACCATCAACACTCAGCTCTGTCTATCCAGAATCTAATAACTGTCTCATACCTGAGAAAGGTCTCAAAACCTGTCCTTTACTGATGCCGTCACTCTCAAAATGGGAACCCCGTGCTAGCACGAGGTTAGACATCAAAGTTTATACCAGCCCGAAAAGAGAAATAATGCAGGGCACCCACCTTCACCGTGACCCTATCATGCACCCCGCTGTCTATCACTTTGGAAGAAGCAACAGAGTCTAAGTCGGACAGCTGCCCTGATTACCTTGTTTTCGTCATCCTCACTTTCCCTCAACATCCACGATCTGGGATGTAAATGTCTAGCACCTCGGCAGAAGTAAGAGTTGCAAAGGTAGCTAGCTCGCTGCATTGCAGCTCCGTCGTACGAACCAACTACCACTTCTCGTACGAAGTATAAGCACCAACGCACTCCGTCGACGCTCTGTCGCATAAATACTGCCTTCGTAGTTGACAAGTTGACATACTTGGTGTACTTCATAGGCACATGTACAACTTAGCGTCATCTAAGCGCATCCAGAGGCATTAAACACTGACCTGCCCGTCCATTCTTGATGCATTGACAAGGGTGGGGTCTACCCTCCTTTCCTTGCATGATCCCCCCCTTTGCCGTCAACTCCCCACTCTCAAGATCAAGCAAGGCGGCATAAACGATCCGATCCATCAAGGAGAATTTCTCTGCCCACCTAAAATATAACGAGATCGCGGAAGTTTTTTATATTACTTTTTTTTTCTCAGAAAGTTTTTACTTTTTTTTCCTTCCTCTTCATTTTTCACATTTCTAGAAAATGCCCGTCGAAAAGGGGAAAAAGAAGTCTCTGCTGACAGGGATGAGGAGGCGCCAGACTTCCGGCTCCGTGAACCAGGATGGCGAAAAACCGACCGCCTCACTTTTTTGTTCGAAAAAAAGCGTGCCACCCCCAATTTTCCCTTCCCAACCTCGTGACTTTAGACTTGACGTGCCCCCTCATGCCAAGATGCGGAGAACACCGATCTGGGATGTCATTTTCTCCACCTAGTGGCGACGAACCCCCAATCCCATGCGTGTAGGGTCCAGTCAGAAGGGAGATCGAGGCGGGAGGTTTACGAACAGAGCCAGAAGAGAAGAGGGGGAAATAAATCTAGTAAGTGAATAATCTTAATAAAAAGTAAAAGAATAAAATAAAAAAGAATAAAACACTGCGGTATAGAACATCACGATAGAAGAAGAATATAAAAATAATCAAATACATAAAGACGACAAGAAAGGAGCCAGTCTGGTATTACCTACTCAAAACCCATCATGGACATGGTCTCACAAAGTAATGGGAAAATGATACTCAACTTACACGTCTACACAATGAAAACGAGCTTCTATATAACAAAGAGTACTTGAATATGCCCGAACCTTCACTCACGACTTAAACACCGCCGCGCCAATCCTCTCAATCTCCCTCCCTTCATGCGTATTCCTCCCCGCCGCCTCGAGAATCTTGTTGAACGCCTCCCTATTCTTAAGCTTTACGGCCTCTTCCGCCGCTTTTACCTTCAATCCGCACTTCTCGTACATAGTAATGGTCTCGCCGTGCTCCACGTTGGTGCATTTCGGCACAAACGTTGCCGCGAGTCTCGGATTCCCGGCCTGGAGAGTGAGGTTGAAGAATGGCTAATGGTGTAAGACGGGAGTCATGGTCAGTTTCACGCTCATTCATACCGCCCCCCAATGAAAGGCAAAATTCCTCGCTCGCTAGAATAAGATTTCGGTAGATAGAGAAAGAAAACGACACCAAAGTATTACTCACCTCCCACCCGATCGGACTCCGCTTCGTCTTGGCCACCTCTGCAATCTCATCCCAATCTCGTTTGGCGACAAGAGCCCGTAGTCTACGCAGGACATCGGTTAGTATCTCAAAGTCCCAAAATAAAATATGCACCTTCTCGGTGCAATCGGAGGTCGCATGATAAGGGCAGGGGGCGGAAAAGAAAAGGGGGCCACGGGGTTTCCACAAACTCACCGTATCCACCATGCCACACGATCCGGAACCTTAAACTCGCTCTGAATCTTCTTCGCCTTTCCGTAATATCCGAGCTTGATGAGCTTGAACATCGTCTCGTTAACACTGAGCCCCGTAAACGTATCCGTCAAATCCCGGTCGAACGACTCCTGGGCGCGCAGAAGCATAGTCGCCTCCTTGAGAGCCCGGAGCTCGAAATTGGTATCCCGGGATTCCGAGAGTAGTTTGGCCGCCAGCGCCAACTTGTCCGAGGCTGTTCGCGCATCGGGCTGGACTAGTGACTCGCGAATGAAGACGTCCGCGCCTTCGACCCTTCTATCATCCTGGTAGTAGAGATCCTTTAGGAGCGTGTTATCCCCCTCTCTTGCCGCGGACGCTTCAACCAAGGCTGTTGCCGCCGGCCGATTGTTGATCACTCGGAAGAAAGATGCCAGAGGAAGTTTCTTCTTGAGTTCCAGCAGGACGCTCAGTATGAGATCCGAATCGCCGCTCTCTATAGCCTTGTCGAGGGCCAGTTCATCTTCTTCCATGCTCAGAAGCAGGGGGACTTGGCGCCCGGCTCTTGGCTCGTGATTCAAAAGCTCTGTGGCAAGTCGGCCTCTGCCCTCGTCGTAAGCTGCCTGGGCAATTTCCTCAAACGACACACCAGCTTTCCCAGCTAGTTTCTCAACCACCAGTCGGCATATGGTATCATCGTCCTCTGAACCAACCCGCACCTTGGTAGACGCCCAGTGGACGTATATCCGATCGGTCGGTAACTTGAGGTAACCGGCAATTCGGAGTGCCAGTAGATACTCGTGGCGATTTGTCAATCGCTTGATTAGGTTCTCGGGCGTTAGTCGCTGATACTGTTCGTACGACAGTGGCATTCCAATCTCAAAGTATCGAACGGCGTTGAGGACCCGAAGAGTCTCACACATGTCAACAAAGTCATCGCTGTTGTATAAATCCAGGACAGATTTACCAAACGATGCCGCTTTTAGTAGCTGCTTTTGCCAGTGCACATTGAACTCTCGACCAGCAGCATTTATCTATGGGCCATCCATCGTATTAGTGTCGCAGCTGGTGGACGGAACGTGGACGGAACGTAGACGAAAGTCCCGTTCAAACTTACGCAGGTACCAACGGCTTCAGTCAGGTTACCGCGGATGAGTTGAATGTAGTCATCGGCCTTGGGTGACTGGGCCTCGAGTTGCGTGATAGCATCGAGGAGGATAGAGGCAGGGGAGGATTCGGAGAAAAGGCCAAAAACTTGGTATGTATCCCGAGGAACTTGCTGAATGAATTCACAGAAGGCATTCGTAATTATTCTTGCGCCATCATGTTCTATAATCCAGTTTAGCGGTCTACCCTTCATGCGATCAGTATTGGTACACTGCAGGGACGCCATACCCGATATAACATGTACGCGATTCGTGTCGTAGATGAAAGGGGCAGACGTGTCACCCTGGCCAACAATATGAACCTCGTCTTCCCAAGCAATGACGGCATCCCTGCCACACCATTCAACATGCTTTGGAGGGATCTTCGAGTTCGAGTCGTGCTCAACCAACCGTTCCTGGAAATCGCTTGATACCACATGAGCCTTGCCTGATTTCGTGTACAGGGCGACCAGCTTTCCGTCGGGAGAAACACTAATATGGCTGAAGGGGCCGATGTCGAGAAAGCGATCTTCGCATTCGGTTGAATCAACCAGGTACACCGTCTCTTTTATGCTAAGAAGAACTTCCACCGACCGAGATAGCGTATAAGCCGGCGGTATTATTCCCCAGGAATGCACCTCACCTTCCGGCACACTCGCCAAGAGCTTTGGTCGCGGCTCAGCGTATGACGACACCGTAATCAAGGCATTATTTGTGAGCATCGCCACCATTCCGTGATCATAGAATCTGGCTGTCATGTAAGCGGGACTGGATTGCGACAAACAGGTTCTATCATACTCTCATTACCTGCAAGAGTGTACGCCATAGTTGTCTGATCCATGGCCGAGCGAAAACTGAGTAAAGTCGCCTTGCAAGTCGTAGCAGCGAACAGTCCCGTCTGCAAGTACCGCGAGAAGCTGCTCTTCCTCAGACCAACCTAGGCCCTTGATGGTGCCCTTCTCCCACGGGATGCTACGAAGCTTCTTGCCCGCATAGTTGTAGATGTCTATACTCGGCTTGACGGCTCTAGTCGCTTGGTATTGTTGGAGTTTGGTGTCATCATTCCAGAGTGCTGCATAGGGGTTAGAAAAGCGACCAATGGGGATCTTGGTTATGAGGAGCAGAGACAAGTTGCGATGGCTTCACTCCCGATGGCATGGAAATGGGCCTTCGGTTACGAAAATCTATTCAAACGTACCAATGGCGCCACCGTAAGGAGCACCGGCGATGATATAATTGTCAAGATCGAGATCTAGGTCAAACACTTCGGTATAGTGCTGAATGCGCCGATACCATTTATCACCGAGCCGCTCCCAGGTCGCCCGGGGTAGAGCAGTATCCATGGCCGGGTCAACTTATACTTATGGAGATCTAAAAGGGGGTTAACTCATCATCGCCCGCTATGACTGTTGTTGTCGATCAAGTTTCGTCTCATCTCAAATGAGAGGCTGAGGTTGGGTGCGAAGTGCTGAAGGCAACAACAAGATGTCGGACTTGGTTGAAATGACCGCCTGGAAGCTTAAGCTCTTAGGCTCACTATGAGTGACCTCAGCGTGGTTGGGATGATCAGAGCACCATTTCGCGGCTAATCCTCGGGTTTCGCCACCAACAAACGATTGCGCATCAGAGTCAAGAGAGACCAGGCGCTCTGGCGACACTGACTTGTGGTACTCCTGGAGTTAAGTTCAGCTCCAGGATTAAATGTTTCATTATTGTCTCTTCAGCAGAAACTGCATGAAGTCATCGTGACTTTAATTACAAAGGTGTACGTCTGGCCAACTCAATAATAGGGTCTCACTCTTGGAGAGACGAGAAACATAGTATAATTCCCAGAATTCTGAGACAAGTTGTGCTGACCCCATTGTCCAACTACCCCGCCAAATCTGACTTGCTCCCCATTGATATTTCACATCGAACTTGTTTGTTCGTGGTGGGTGGGGTTCCATGATCAACTTTCATCCTCCACCTTATAGCTGAAGCAGTGACGCAGCTCCAATCCCACACATTATCAATACTCAATTTCACACCCCATTCTACTCTCAACCTCAACCACGATCCTGAGTGCATATGTGTATACGAACTCTCTACTAAACCTCTCTATCTAACTGTGCGAAGACCAAACCATTATCGACATGCCAAACTGGAAGGACGAATACTTGAGCTCCCTTCTCCAGGCGGAGAAGAACAACCCTGTCAACATGGAACTTGTCGAAGCCTGTGTGCCTTCTCCTACCCCCACCTCCATTGCCACGTACCCAATCTTTGGGACTCTTGAGGCTGACTTTCATTATTACAGGCTCCCAGCTCGTTGATCGGGTCGCAGCTCTCGAGGCCGAGAAGGCCGCCCTCGAACAATCCGTCCCCCCTCCTACCCTCTCCCCCCAACCACCCAGCAACAAATCCCGCCAAGCAGCCCCTCCAACCACTGGCGGAAACGACTACGTTATCGCACAGCTACAGCGTGACCTAGCCGAAGCACTCCGCTCGAAGGGATACTACGAATCCCGGACGAAGACAGCCGAGGCGGAACTCGACAAGACCAAGAGCGATGCCAAGAACGGCGAGAAGATAATACGCGAACTAACGGCCGAGAGGAACAAGCTCGTGACCAAGCTCAAGGATAGAGACCATGAACTTCGTGAGCAGCGAAAGTTGTCGTCGGTGGGTCTAAATCACCTCTTTTTTCCCCCAAGACCAACTACATGAGAGGTACTAAAACGTGGCCCAATGCTAGAATGTTCAAGACGAGATGATTGCGTTAAATCTACAACTTTCAGTGGCAGAGAAGCAGCGCGACAAAGTCAAGAAGGATAATGAAGAACTCATCGCGAGGTGGATGGAGAGCAAGGGCGCCGAAGCCGACAAGATGAATCTCGCCAATGAGGCGCTCTTCGAAGCGAGCCGATAGGACGAGCAAGCTGAGAAACGAAACGCCATGACGAAGCGACGACTACCCGGCTCTACATATCTGTCGGGAGAGGAATCCACCTCTCGCCTGAAGAGTTCACATGACAAGGTCGGAAAGACCAAGAAAAATGCCAATGGTTATGATATCGATAGCGATAACGATAGCGACGATGATAGCGACATCGATGGTGACATCGATGGCGATGACGACGATGATGGTTGGGTTATACCTCATTTTATTTAGAGTCTATGCGACGCATATCTACCGATTCTCGCTTATGTATAGATCATGAGATGAGACAGCGCAAAGCCAAACCACGGCTTCTGATCAAAACGCCCGCTAGTCAACAACAATGACCGCCCTCCTCCCATCGTGATCCCTCGGCACTACCGAGAATATATATCTATATAATACCCTTCAAAAACACCGTCCAACCAATCCTGGCCCTACCTTATTTTTTTGTTTGGAAAAGAGGAGAGGTTCCCGAACCCCCGCCTTATTTCCTGGTCGAAATACAATACGTTCCGCCCGCGCTCGTCCAACTCACATAATCCTCTGGATAGGTCCAATCTTCTACCTCTAGGATGGTACTGCCCACGTCATTGATATTGTGCGAGGCGCTCTTGTGGTCGTGGACAAAGCTCTTGAGGGAGATGATTTTGCATCCCGACTTGAGGTCAAGGAACATGCGGACGAGATCATCATTTAGCTGGGACGTGAACGCCTGGTTGTTGACCAAGATCACATCAGCCCGCTTCAGCGCCTCGTGAATCCTCGTATTCTTTCGGAAATCCCCCCTTTCCAGCCGCACTTTACCGGGGGCTACGCCCCAAAGCAGGCAACGCGCGGAGAACTCCTTCTGCTGCGCCTCGGCCAGGTTGCAAGCGTTCTCCATCATTTCACACCCCCAGCTCTCGCATCCGATCTCTAGGGCTGCTTGGAGGACCACGTTTCCGACGCCGGAGCCGAGATCAACGAAGACCTGGTCAGAGGTCATTTGGAGTCTCTCAACCAGGATGGATGATATGAAGGGGTGGAGGAGCTCGCCATAGACGTTGTCTGTCCCGTTCTCATATTTGGCAAGGAGTTCGACCTTGGGCGCAACGGTCCGGTCGTACACCTGTTCCAGAATAAACGAAACGAAGTTTCTCGGTAGCTCCTTTCTGTTGTCGAGGTTCCTGGCGACCGTTCCGTCCCTGACGAGGCGGAGGATTCTGTCGTTGTATTCGATGAGCGCTTCTTTAAATGCGGCGAGGTCCTGGACTTTGTGGTTTGAGGCTTTTTCCAGTCTGCGCACGATGCCCGTCGTGTGGTCGGTGAACGGCTTCGCTTGCTCCTCGGTGAGGTACGTGTCGGCGACGTGTTGGACAACAGCGATGATGCTATTAACAGCGTCGATTTTGTCCTTGCCCCAGACTAGTTCGTATCTGTAGAATAGACCATCCTGTCAGTCTGCTGTATTCGAAAGTTGAGTATGTAGAAGAACAAAAAAAAGCGTTGTTTTACCTCTCCGGTCTTTGAAGACTAGGATATTGTAGCCGTACCGCGACTTCATTGTTCTTTGCACCGAGAACGGGGACGCACTTCAGGTCGAGCGACGCGACGTGAGCAGCATGTATAAACTTCAAGCCCTCGACGCGACCCTCAAAAGCCTTCTTGTGGCGGAGGTTCCGGTTGGGATCGACATATCGCCCGTCATCCAGCCTACCCCTCTTCTGCCTCTTGCGCGAATTCAGCGCGCCGATCCAATCGTCATCATCTTCCGACCCCGAGTCCGTATCGAACTCGACGCGCGGGATCGCGACGGCGGGTGATGCTCTTGATTTATGCGGCGCGCTGGATTTGCGCTTGCGATCGAGTTTCGCTTCGGAGGAGGAGGACGCGCTCGGTTGCGGAGAGGGGCGGGGCGAAGGATGGCTGGAGGAGGAGGATCGCGAGACGCCTCGGGAGGAGGAGGGTTTGAGGGAGTTGGAGGAGTGTTGTGGGGCTGGCTTGGGTTTCGGCTTCGGCGGTATTGGGACTTTCTCGATGCGGATCTTGGTGGGTTGGACCCCTTTGAAGATTTTGGGTTTCTTGTCAAAGAGGCCCATTGTTGGGAATGGGCAACGGCGCCAGGCGGAGATGCGGAGAGAAACGGGATCGCACGATTGTATCGAGGAGGGTTGGTGGGGTTTGCGACGGAAAGAGCTCAGAAGGAACAGACGTGGAAGGATAGCTCAAAAGATTGCATGCTATACAAAGGCAATATTGGAGGAAAGTATGCCATGAACTCGTGGTCGGGAAACGCTGAGAAACGAATGATGCACTCGAGAAAATGAATGGCTCGATGCTCGCAAAAAAAAGATCAGAGGAACCGTCGAAGATTGGTAGGCTTCCATGAGGGAAACTGCAGCCCATCCGATTGATGAAACAAAACTGCCGCCCGCAAATGGAAAGGTGACATAAGACACCTCTCAAACCCAAATCGGAGGGGACTGGCGCGTTAGTTGGTCTCGTAGCGTGGCGAGACCCCTTAGCCAGGGCGAGCGATTCAGTTGGTGCCCACCATTTTGATCAAAGATGTCGTAAACCCCACGGAACGCATTTTCACGTGATTTTGGATTATGTAATGGCGATCTCACTCAAACCGCAGCTGTGTTAGTCCAGCCCATCATTAAGACTGACCTCGCGACAACCTCCTCACTCGTTCGTTCGACAACTTCGATGAAGGAGCTATTGAGGGCCTCCCTGACCATTCTCAGCTTTGCGCCAACTTTTTAATAAGCAGCACATGTCAACGAGAATTTATGTGTGTTATATCGCAAGTCTGAGGTTCCGCGTCGCGCAATCCGTCTGAATTTGGGCTTCGTCAAAGAGAACTTTGCCGGCCGGCTTTTTGCCATGAAGGCGGTTGTTAGTATATCTTTATGTTAATTCCACAGAGATGCGGGGAGAACACTTAATCGTTTCTCTCATCCCGGTGAGAACTCGGTCAAGACGATGAAGGGTGTCATACAGTCCATCAAGAACAAGAAGATGAGTGAGCCAAGGCAACCGAAGTCATCGAGGTTGCTGGTGCGGAAGACCACCAAAATCATCTCTGCAGATTGAAAGAGGAAGAATTACATAAATAATGATATATAGTTGTATGTGAAGGCAACTAAAGGGAGTATGTTTGAAGCGTTTTTGGACCGGTCGAAGTACTGGTTTTAGTGTCCATAACCATGATGCCTTGATGGAGACGATCTCGCCTTCCTACGTACACATTGAGCCCCTTCCAACTGGAGCAAGACATGTTGATGCATCGACGCGTTGTTGTTGCACCTCAGGACTTCGCGATTCATCATTGATGTCTGAACATTGAACAAACAAACAGAAGCTAACGACCTTCCCCTCCCAAGCTACGATACCTCACCATCTACAACATTACTTCGCATAGCGACCATCAAGTCAACACTTCGTCTCAAGCAATACCGTTCTTATCCATACACCCAAATCCCAATCTTGTTTTTCCCTTCCTCTCGTCATGAATGAAAATACTAGCCACCAAGCCAACAACAACCAGTCTCTCCCTTTCCCCTCCTCTCTCTCGCGCAAGAGGCAGGGAATGAAACTACCCCTTCAGCTGAAGCTCATTCCGACTCCCCCCGGCAAATTTATAGAACCGACACCCCTCAGAAAGACGATGGCCCCCCCAAGAAGGACGATGGCCCAAATTCTCGAAGATCTTGGAGAGCAGGACGAGCTATCTTGGGAGGAAAAGGAGCTTGCCGAGCTCACAGCTCGAAACGCTGAGCTGAACAAGCACATTAAATGTAGGTCGACAGGACTTTGTTGTCGTTTGCATGATTGAATCCACGCTAATTAACATACTGAATAGGTCCTGACTTGACTGACATGCCTGATGCTAAAACGAAGTGATGGCTCGTTGGAATATGCGATGTTAAGAGGAGATGATACCAGGATCTCAGACAAAGCTGTACGAATCACATTGATGATACCTTAGTCGTTTGGCCTTTAATTTTCCATTGGGTCAATTGGTGAATGATGAAAAGAGTTTGAATGGCACAACTTTTCAATGGGCTTCTGTATTGGTGCCTGTCATCTGTTGTTGCCCTTGTAATATCTGCTTGAGAGAACTACACACTGATCGAAGTGACTATTTTGGTACCCATCACCATGATGCTTTGATGGAAACCATTGATCAATTGATCTCGCCTACATATCGAGACCCCCACATTCTAACTGGTCCAAGACATGCAGGCTGTTGTTGCACAAGATTGCTGCCTGTTGATTCATTTGACATCTGAATAGAACCAACATCCAAATCTCTCCTTCCCATGTTGCAAGCCCCATCAAGTCATCCCCATCGTCTTTGAGACATTTTTCTCCTCGACTTCACCTAGCCATTCATCATATCTACAAGACAGCGCCCCCATTTCTCTCTCTTCTTCTTGTTCTTCTTGTTCTTCTTTTCTTCTTTTCTCCTTTCTTTTTATTTTTTTTTTGCCTTCTCTCCTCCATGGACCGCTCCACTAGTTCGCAAGCCAACAACAACCAGGCTTCGCCTCCGTCGACTGGGGGAGAGGAGGTTCACAGCGCACCTAAATTCAAGTTCAAAGTGGTACATCAGCTTCCCCCTGGGGCGGTTTCGGTTCCGCCCCCCCGGAGTGACGGTGGAAGAAGCTCTACAGGCGCCGTGGGAGACCGGATCCGGCGATATAGGGATGCAAAGGAGCTCGCTGAGCTCACGGCTAGAAACACAGAGTTCAACAAGAACATCAAATGTAAGTCAGCAAGTCTTCTGCGCCGTTGGCACTTGGCTTCATTTCCTTCAATTAACTATAAGTGAGGACGATAGAGACACAGGTCTTAAATTACAATATAGCTATTTATATTACCTTCTATGGAAAAGCCCACGAGTCGGTTAATTCTCGACGAGGACGATACCTGAAAGTCCCGATGCGTCCTTGGTGCTCCCGGTAGAAGTGGCGGATATGTGGACTTCGTTACCCTGCACCCCGGGCGGAATCGTATATTGCCATATATCCCGCGGGAGAATTCGCTCGACCTATTGGCCGGAAACACCTTGGTCGAGCTTCCAATCGTCTGCTGAGTGGCTTCTAGGGGATAAATGAAGCAACTCTCGGTCGATGTGTATATACGATAAACCCCCGAGGAGGAGGTTGTGGAGACTCGTGATGGTTTACATTTCTATTCCCAACGATACACCCAAATTCAACAGGTGTCGCCGTTCCTGCCGAGTTCAGCGCCCGTGATAATGGTTGTTTTCACTTCACTCGTTTCCCCGTCGAGACTCGTCTCTTCGTTCTTCGTCCTTTCGTCAGTCGTAATTGACCATGTAGCTGCTCTGCCTGGCCACGCCGCTTCGGCATCCGTCCTCAAGCGACAGGTTCAGATGAGGGAGGAGTACGATTATATCATCGTTGGTGGTGGCACGGTCGGGTTGACCATCGCTGATCGTCTCACCGAGGACAAAGATAGTATGGAATAGACAATGGATTGATACTTTCTCGAGATTGGCTTACGCCCGTCTCAAATGAAACGGTATAACAACTTATACTAACACCTAACGCAGCTACCGTTCTTGTCATCGAGTATGGCTACCTCGACTCCTCCAACGCCATCACAGCAATGGGCCCCGACTCAAACATTCTCTCCGACCACGAAATGCCCCGCGCAACCCGTTACTACAACATTACCAGCCCACCTATGCCCGGCCTAAACAACAGAACCAAGGACGTCGCTGCCGGGTGCGTCGTTGGCGGTAGCTCTGCCGTCAACGGCATGATCTTTGACCGCGGTTCTGCCGAGGACTACGACGCCTGGGTCTGGGCGGCCGGCGAGTGGCAGGATGAATACGCAAAGGAATGGGGATGGGATAATTTGTTGCCCTACTTCAAGAGGAGCGTGACTTTCCACCCACCTGATGAGCGTATGCAGGAGGAATACGGGATGACGTCCGATGAGGAGGCTGCGTATGGTGGATCTACTCCTATTCACTCGAGCTATGCGCCGTTTCAATGGCCTGCGCAAAGTAAGTTGCTCTCTCTCTCACTTGGGGGAATGAGCTAGCTAATTAACCTGTGCTATGAAGAGCTCATGTGGGATGCGTTCAAGTCCGTAGAGGGCATAGACTTCCCGGTCGAACATGCCGACGGACACGCGGTTGGTGTATTCTGGTTCCCCAACTCAATTGACCCGTCCACGCGTACCCGGTCTTATGCCCGGCTCGGCCACTACTCTAACGAGAACGGACCTTATACACGGCCCAACTTCCATCTCCTGCCGGGCCATCGTGTGACGCAGCTAATTCTGGATGAGGTTGATGAGGAGGACAGCCCCGAGGCCTGGGAAGCTACAGGTGTCAAGTTCACTCCTCGCGATGGAGATATGCCTGCTGAAGCTTACCAAGTGAGGGCTAAGAAGGAAGTTATCGTCACGGCCGGGACTCTCCACACACCCCAGGTCTTGCAGCGATCTGGCATTGGCCCGAGGGATGTGCTCGAGGCTGCTGGTGTCGAGGTGAAGTATCACCTTCCTGGCGTAGGCTGGAACTTCCACGATCACCAAATGTACTCCGTCAGCTGGAACTGTGAGTTGATGCCCAGTTATATTTTAGGGGGCAAGGTGGATTATACTGGCTGCTGACACTAGAATAGGGGGCGTCGACGTCGGGCCTGACTCGTCCACCCTTGCCCGAGATCCCGAGTATGCGGCCCTTGCGAGCGAACTGTGGGAGGCCAACAAAACCGGTACATCCAAAACTTTCCATGTATCCCCAACTGCCCAGCGTTCGCTAACAACTGGACTCCAGGCCCTCACTCCGCCTACCCCAACAGCGGTGCCTTCCTCCCACTCAGCGTCCTGACCGAAGAATTCACCACCATAGTAAACCAAGTCCTCGCCCAAGACCCAACCGACTACCTCCCCGACCACATCGACGATACCCTCATCGCCGGCTACAAGCAACAACTCCAAGTCCTCGCCCGCCAACTCAACGGCACATCCTCCGCGGTCCTCGAGCTCCTCTTTACAGGCGCATCCTCCTTCAGCCCCATCAACCTCCGCGTCTTCAGCCGCGGCTACGTCTACATCTCGCCCGACGATGACGGCGCCACCGGAAAGGGTGACGTCGAGCCTATTGTCGACTACCGCGCGCTTACGAACCCCGTGGACGTCGCGCTCAACAGGGTCCTTTTGAAGTTTATGAGGAGATTCTTTTCTGGCGAGGCTATGGTTGAGGCGTTGGATCCTACGGAGAGGAGCCCGACTATGGATGCTGATTCGGATGAGTTCGAGGATTGGTTGAGGAAGACGTTGAATCCTAGTGTTGCTCACCCGAGCGGTACTTGTGCTCTGGGTCCTGTGGAGTTGGGTGGTGTCGTTGGTCCGGATTTGCGTGTGCATGGTGCGAGGAAATTGAGGGTTGCTGATTGCTCGATCATGACACTTGTGCCGGGAACCCACACTAGTTCTACAGCTTATGCTATTGGCGAAAAGGTATGTTGCTCCAGTTCCATATCTCGGCTAACCTCACATATACTAAAGCGAAATCTAGGCTGCCGATCTGATCAGGGGCAGAAGGATTGGGGATGAAGCGTAACGTGACGAACATACGGCGAAGTGGAGGAGCCTACAGACAAGAGTAAAGGTTCCGCAGTTTGGGATCGGGATGAACCTAGGCTCTAAGAAAGCAATGTTTTATTATAAGACTAGTCCATCAGATACTATCCTGGTCGCTGTTGTCGCTATTTAGTCTAAGAGGCACCCATGGGACCATCTACCCCGAGTCCCGAGATGTCATGTTTAATAAAACTTGCTTCTGCACCTTTTTACTGCCACTAAAACAAGTTACCATGATCATGCTCATGAGAGCAAGGCAGGACAGGCTGGACCTGAGCCAACGCTGTCTCCCAGTTGAGAAGAGAAATCTCTCCTCGCCTGTTCTTGGCCGGTGTGGTGGATGTATTCCTCTGGGGGATTCCCTCGAGAGAGAGGGCAAACTCGGCAGCAATGCGGCCAGCAGCCTTGGTATTGAGAGTGATGGCGTCCCAATGGATGTTTCCGATATCGTCACAAGCTTGGTGGTAGCATGGGTCCTCAGGATCTCCGGCGCCAGTAAAGAGGCCAGAGGAAGGAATGCCAAGCTGAAGGAAGCCAACGTAGTCAGATGATGAGCCGAAAGCACTATATAACAGTTAGCTAAGGTGGAGACATGTAAATAGGAGGCACAGTTTAGATTGAGCATACCCGTAGGCGGCTGGCTTGCCGGCCTTCTCAAGGTAGTCGAAGAGTTTCTTGGAGCCGATCTCTTCGCCTTCATAGACGATGTAGGCCGGGTTGGGAGAACCGATCATGTCGTAATTGAAGTAGTATCGAATCTTGTCCGCTTCCTCAGCAGTGAGCTGGCTGGTGTAGTAGAGTGATCCAACCAATCCAGACTCCTCGGCACCCCACCAGCCGAATCTGACCTTGTTCTTGATGCCCTTCTGCTTCGCGAAACTCCTGGCAATTTCAAGAATACCAGCCGTTCCACTTCCGTCGTCGTTGATACCGGGGCCAGCCTGGACGCTGTCGAGATGCGCACCGAGGAAAATGACATTGTCTGCGTCACCCTCCTTCGTCTCGGCAATGACGTTCCAGGTTTCGCGGTCCTCAAAGATGGAGTCGACGAGCAGGGTCACCGTTAGCTCTTCACCTGCGGCCAAGCGCGTTTTCCAATCGGTGCCGACTTCGAGAGGGATGACGGCCGTGGGAATGACCTTGTCTCGGTTCTCAGCCTGCAGGGTGGCACTGGAGTAGTTCGTTCCGGGGTCCTGGTTATAGAGGATAGCGGCGACTGCTCCGTGGGCGCGGGCGAGGATAAGCTTCTCTGCGAGGGTGCAGACTCCTCGCTTGATCAAGGCGATCTTGCCAGTAGCGTCGATTCCTTCCCAATCGGCCTCGGTGCACCCCGAACCTTTTAATAGTCAGTTTGGATGTTCCAGGCTATATTCAGATTGCAAGAAAATGAAACCAACCATTTTCGTCATTCACAGGTGTGTCTACCAATGCAGCGGTAAAGCCCTCCTTTGGGGTCGGAGGATTGTATAAGAGCGTGATAGCAAAGACGTCCTTTCCGTCGGGCCCGGTCACCGAGATCTTCCTAGTCTGCTCAAAAGTGTGGTTGAATGGCTGGACCCAGGTATCAAACTGATCACCGAGGTTATCTTGAACTTGTTCCAGGATGTAATCTACGGAGGCCTTAAAGCCAGGGAGGCCGAAAGCTCGGTTCCCTCCATTCCGGTTGGCGATTCCGTTCAGGTCCGTTAACGTCTTCTTCAACCTGTAGGGCAAACAAGGTTAGCGCCGCGATTTTTGCAGCCAAGGGTCACATATGCTGTAGACATACGCCGAAGTAGTGATGTCTCTCTCGATCTTATTGGGAGAGAAACACTTCTTACCAAGGGTTGGCAGGGCGAACAGGGGGAGGGCAAGAGAGGCGGAGAGCTTCATGTTGAAGACAACCTTGCGACAAGGTTCAAGGAGTGGATTGACTTTGTTGTCAGTCGACGACCCGGGGTAAACGAAGGACAGACGGCTCGGCGATGGAGCCTCAAGCCAAGACGAGGACCACGAAGGTTTGGGCGTCCCGGACCGGGCATATATATAATATATAGATAACCGGCCCAGATAAAGAACTTTTGGAGCCCTAAGCTTTCGTTTAATCTGTATATTGGACGGAGGGACTTATTGGAGTGCGACTTTATTTCGAGGGGGCCGGTAAGCTGTGTTCCGTTCATGTAACTCTATAAGCCGCCGGAATATTATGACTTATACGGAAATGGCAATATGATGGACGCATCCTCGCCGATGTCATCATCACCTGCCGAAACGAAGGATGCTGTGAGCCGAATTAAAGCATCTTGCCTCACTCCTTCCGTCTGTATCACGAAAGGACCTTCGGACCTGTCTGCGAGGGAAATTGCAACTCATGATCGATGGATATCAAAGCGGAAGGTATGCAGGTTCAAGGTTGCTTCGGATCGCGACATCGCTCTTCGCGGGGAGCTTGGCACGATCAAAGGTACCGGACTTGAGGGGAGTGCGTCTCTGTTCTCAAATAGCATTGTTCTGTTGTAAGATGGTTTGTCCAATCACAGACGCGCCGTGTGCAGATCGGATCACCAGAAGCGGCAGCTGCGATGCTGCTTGAGGAGTTGACATTGCGACGTTTTTAGTGGGGCTCTCGCCATGTCGAATTTGGGGAGGAGCAAGACAGTTGTAGATTACGAAGCACATACGTCGCGTCGTACATCTTCCTCTGAGACAGAGGTTTTTACAGCAGCCCGTTGATTCAGTGATTGATCAAATGGAATTCTGCGCAATGCCGGCGCTTGAAGATTCAAAGGTGCCGCCACTCCATCAACGAATCAATTTTACTTAGTTTGTCCTTTCCCTGCTGCCTGGCTGGATATTAAGATGCCCCCCTGCATCTGCCATGCCCCAGTGCGCTTTGCTCCATAGTCACTCTATATGCGAAGGACTTCTACCACGCATTGAGCCCGGATATATCGCCAGGGCGGGCGGTGAAAAAGTTCCAGGTATTATGAAAAGTGCGGGGTGGGGTTAAAGCGGAAGATCAGGCATCATGGGGAGGC
>Ga0164243_10006756_pt1 | contig 17310 bp, 18 predicted proteins | sample OricompcompostOP_FD_108781 | JGI IMG/M metagenome (GOLD analysis project Ga0164243, IMG submission 108781) | Organic Plus compost microbial communities from Emeryville, California, USA - Original compost - Organic plus compost (OP) | ecosystem: Engineered > Solid waste > Mixed feedstock >... | reverse complement strand
AGGCTCCCGCCTGTCGGGGACGCGAACCCATTCCTGGGCCGATCTGACGACGCGCCGCCATTATCCGGGCGAGCACCGGATCGTGCTGCTGGTCAACGGCCGGGAGGCGGCCTCCGCCAGCCTTGTGCTTACGGGCAGCGGCGGGGAGCAGCAGGCATAGGCGGAGCATGCGAAGACAAAACAAACAGGAGTACCCGAGCGGTCGTTGGACCTCAAGGGGACTCCTGTTTTTCGTGATCGGCGTGCCTTTATATAAGCAGGGAACGCTCAGAATCAGTGCTGCCGCTGGTTTGAAAGAAACTGCTTCTCGTGCTGAAGCAGCCAGCTTTTACGCGTCAGTCCACCGCCGTAACCGCCTAAGTCGCCGCTCGCATTGATGACGCGGTGACAGGGAATGACGAGGGCGAGCTGGTTGGCGCCGTTGGCCTGGGCCACGGCCCGGAAGGCCTTCGGTTTGCCGAGAGCCCCGGCTAGCCCGGAGTAGGAACGGGTCTCGCCCGGCGGAATTTGCACCAGCTGCGCCCAGACCGACTTCTGGAACGGAGAGCCGATCAGATGCAGCGGTGTGGTGAATACGGACAGACTCCCGTCAAAATAAGCCGTCAGCTCCTGCTCGATGGAGCGTATGGGAGCGGTGACGCCCGGGATGATCGCCGACTTCGTCCGCTGGCGCAGCCGCTCCACTTCGCGCTCGAGGCCCCGCCGGTCCACAAACTCCAGCAGATACAGCGCCTCCTCGTCAGCGATCGCGACCATCGGGCCGAGGCGCGTATCGATCCATGCCGCGCGCAGGATGCGGCTGTCTGCGGATTTAGCCGGAGCCGCCCCCATGATGCGGGAGAAGGCGTCCCGGAATCCGCTTCCGGATTCATACCCGCTCGACAGCTGGGCGTCGATCACCGCCTGGCCGGACCGGATCTGCTTGAACGCCAGCCCCATGCGGCGGGCGCGGGCATACTCCACAAAGGTCATGCCAAACCGTTTTTTGAACTGCCTCCGCGCCGTCGAGGCATCGGTGTCGAGCTCATCAAAGTCCTGTTCCTTCCACCGTTTTTCCGGATAGGCCTCGACGGCTTCGACCAGCTTCTGGACGACCGGCGAAACGTGATTCGGATGGGACAGCGGGCGGCAGCGCTGACAGGGCCGGAAAGAAGCGAGCAGCGCCTCCTGCGCGGTCTCGTAAAACTCACAGTTTTCATATTTGGGCTTTCTGGCCGGGCACGTCGGGCGGCAGAACACTCCCGTCGTTTTGACCCCGACATAGAAAATCCCCTCGTACTCCGACTTTTTATCGAGCAGCGCCTGATAATACTCCATTTTATGTTCAGCCGTAATCATGACCGGCCTCCTTTTTTCATCATCCTTTACTCTTATTATAGACCAGCCCTGCAGATCCCCGCCGCCGAAAATCGGGCACTGATTTTTAAATGATCGTTCTTTTTCAACAGGACGCCGTAATGGCGGAGCCAGCAGCCCCCATCCGTGGCTAAATTCCCGCTGCATCCCTTGTTTTAACAAAAAAAATTTGGGACAATAATAGACAGATTGCCTGCCGGATCTGGTAAAGTAGAGAGAGTATGCATTTAAAGCTTTTGAAAAGAGGAAAAACGATGAACAAACCATCCATCTATGGATTAACATTCGATCAGCTGTCTGCATGGCTGCTTGAATATGGACATAAACCATTCCGCGCCTCTCAGGTGTGGGACTATCTATATGTACAACGGGTCACCGATTTTGCCGATATGACGGATGCCAATCCGGACTGCGTGAAGCTGCTTGCGGAGCATTACGTTATCCAGACGCTCGAAGAGCATGTGAAGCAGGAGTCGGCCGATGGGACGGTCAAGTTTCTGTTCCGATTGCAGGACGGCAACCTGATCGAAACGGTGCTGATGCGCCATAAGTTCGGTCTTTCCGTCTGCGTGACGACCCAGGTCGGCTGCAATATCGGCTGCAGCTTCTGCGCGAGCGGACTGTTGAAGAAAAGCCGGGACCTGTCCGCCGGGGAAGTCGTGGAGCAGCTCATGAAGGTTCAGCTGTTCCTGGACCAGAACAAGCCGGGCGACCTCGTCAGCCATATTGTCGTAATGGGCATCGGGGAGCCGTTTGATAATTTCGAGAACATGGTTGACTTCATCAATGTGGTCAAAGACCGCAAAGGGCTGGCGATTGCCGGGCGCCATATTACCGTATCGACCAGCGGACTGGCTCCGAAGATCATGGAATTTGCCGACCGCGATTTGAAGGTGAACCTGGCGATTTCGCTGCATGCGCCGAACAATGAGCTGAGAACCCGGATTATGAAAATTAACAAGGCTTATCCAATTGAGGAAGTTTTGGGGGCCATGGATTACTATCTGGCCAAAACGAAGCGCAGAGTGACACTCGAGTATATTTTGCTCAAGGACGTCAATGACGGCAGGGAACACGCGGCTGAATTGGCGGAGCTGATCGGTGACCGCAGACAGCTGGTCAACGTCAACCTGATCCCGTACAATCCGGTCGATGAGCACAGCCAATATCAGAGAAGTGCGCAGGAGTCGATCCTGGCTTTCTATGACACGCTCAAAAAGAACCGGGTCAGCGTCAGCGTCCGGCTGGAGCATGGCACCGATATCGACGCGGCCTGCGGACAGCTGCGCAGCAAGCAAATCCGTAAGGAAAACGGCAGGGGCGCGGGCCAGGCCAGCGCGGTAAACGGTTGAGGCCGGCATCCTGTTTTACAGGGTAGCTCCCTTTTTAAAACATGAATAACACGAAAAAGCCTGCAAATTTGCAGGCTTTTGTCATAATACCAGAAAGTATAAACTCCAGAGCCATGGCTTCCTGGTATTGCAAGAAAAATTACCTTTAAACGCGGTCTGTCTTCTTTGAAGGTACGTCGATTGACGTTTTTCTTATGCCTAGGAGCATTTATACGAAACAGCCCTATTCTCAATCGGTTAGCCAGCCACAGCCACGATGAATACGACCCATCCCGCCAAAAAGGCAACCCCGCCGATCGGCGTAATCGCCCCCAGCTTGCGGACGCCGGTCACGCTCAGCGCGTACAAGCTTCCCGAGAATAACAGAATTCCCGCAAACAGCAGCCATCCTGCGAGCTGGATGGTGCCCGCATGTGCGGCGGATGGGGCATAGAGGCCCATCAACAGCAGGCCAAGTCCGTGAGCCAAATGGTATTGGACTCCCGTTTGATAGGTTTTCTGCCGGTTATCATCGAGTCTTTCCTTCAGGGCGTGCGCCCCGAATGCGCCGATGGCCACGGCCAAAAACATCATGATTCCGCCCAGAATGAGCAGCGTGTTCACATCAATCACCTCTAAGCGTCATCATACGTTCTGGAGCAGCGGCCGTCAACGGCTTGGATTTGACCTGTTTTCTTAATAATGACGGCGGATATGGTGATCCCGTTTTTTCTTCTTCACAAACTTGTTCATGCCGCTAGCGCCGGGTCCGCCGCCGACCGAGTCCTGCTGTCTGGTGCAAGGGCTGTCGATGGTGGAGTTGGTGCCGCTCGTGCTGTGTGTGCCGGAGCCGCTGGCAATTTGGGTGGCGGCAGCCTCCTCGCTTCCCTCCGGCATTTGAACCCGCTGGTGATTCAGGACGAAGATGGCTTCCTTCTTCCGGCGGTGCGGGCGTTTCCGCTTACCGCGGCAGGCGTGGGCGGGCTCGCGGAGGATGCTGATGTTATCGGCGGTGCCTCCGGCTCCGACGCTGACCTGCTGGTCCGTATTCGGGGAACCGATGGCCGCGTTGCTTCCTGACGCGCTGCTGTGGCCTGCACCGCTGGCGATCTGCGTCGTATTCGGGGCGTTGGTGAATTGATCGTTAATGACAAACACGAACTTATCGAACCTGCGGAGCGGAACTTTGGTCGTTAGCCGTTTTTCGCCTCGGACGATGCTGACGATGAGCTTGCCCTGTGACCGTGAACGAGAGTGCCTCTTCAGTCGTCTTGCCATATGCCGGCGGGCATAACCGCAACCGTGGCTTTTAAGATACCTCCTCATATCAACCATCCTTTGTCTGTGGTATGGTTCATCCTAGTGATATTTGCCGGATTTTGTGAGGGACAACTGTCTTGGAGGGGCAAAAAATAGGGCGTTTGATATAGGATGAACTAAAGAAATGAATGTTATAGGCCTCTAATGGGCTGTTATAACAGGAGGATCAATGCAAAACGTTAATTCAATCGATTTAGCCGGATTTTACCCCTGATAGGTGATTAATGCTTCTGTCGGTGATAAAATATAGCAAAACCGTCCGGTCATAGAGAACGGCACGCCGGAAGATCTGTAGCTGAACCGTTCCCGGTGTAAAGGTCCAGTCTGCCGGGGCATCAAAGACACTTGTAAACGCTTTAATCATAAACCGTAGATTGCTTTGCCTAAAGCGCGGGCAGTCATACAGGAGAGGATGGGAATGCAATGCAGGTGAATCAAGTTCGCGAGTTGGCTGTGAAACTGAAAGAGAATATCGGGAGAGTCATTGTCGGCAAAGAAGAAGAAGTGGAGCTGCTGCTGACGGCCTTGCTGGCGTCAGGACATGTGCTGCTGGAGGATGTGCCGGGGACCGGTAAAACGCTGCTTGCCAAAAGTTTGGCGGCGTCCCTGTCCCTCAGCTTTCAACGGATTCAGTTTACCCCCGATCTGCTGCCGTCGGATTTGACGGGCATCCATTTCTACAACCAGAAGGACGGCGAATTTCAGTTTCGCCCGGGTCCGCTGTTCTCGCGGATCGTGCTTGCGGATGAAATTAACCGGGCCACGCCCAGAACCCAGTCCAGCCTGCTGGAGTGTATGGAGGAGCGGCAGGTCAGCATTGATGGGCAGACGATGGCGCTGGAGCGGCCGTTTATGGTGCTGGCCACCCAGAACCCGGTCGACAACCAGGGCACATTTCCGCTGCCCGAAGCCCAGATGGACCGCTTTATGATCCGCATGAAGCTGGGGTATCCATCCGCAGCGGAAGGGAAGGAGATCTTGAAGCGGACGCAGGGACCGGCCGGCCTAACCGCAGAGCGGGCCGAGCGCACGGCAACAGCCGACGAGGTGCTGGAAGCCCAGCAGCTGTGCACGCAGGTGAGCGTAAGCGAGGACTTGATGGGATACATCGTATCCCTGGCTGAAGCGACCCGCGTCCATGCGGAAGTGGCTCTTGGCATCAGTCCCCGCGGAACTCAGGCGCTGCTGCGCGCGGCGCAGGCTTATGCTGCGTTAAATGGACGGGAGTACGTACTCCCCGATGACATCAAGCATCTGCTGGTGCCGGTCTGCGCTCACAGACTGGTGCTCAAGAAGCGCTACGGCGGGCAGCATGAGGCCGCCCGGCGCATTCTGCTAGAGGTGCTGGATCACATCGCAGTCCCCAGCGAAGCGGGACTGGAAAGCGGCGTGAGATAATGGCGATGCTGTGGCTGCTTCTGGCCTGCGGCGGCGTGTTGGTGCTGCAGGGCCTGATCCTGGGCAGGGGATCGCTGCGGAAACTGACGTACGAGCGCCATTTCAGCACGGAAACCTGTTACGTAGGAGACCGGATCGAAATGGTCGAGGTGATCGAAAACGGCAAAATGTTTCCGGTGCCCTGGCTGCGCTTGGAGGCGATGCTTCCTTCGTCCCTGATGTTTAAGCGCAGCCGGGAAACCTCGATCAGCGAGGGAAATATTTATCAGAATCATACAAGTTTATTTATGCTCCGTCCCCGGACCCGGATTACCCGGACGCATCAAATCCAGTGTACCCGCCGGGGGATCTATCGGATGGACTCGGCCACGATGACCGGCGGGGACCTGTTTGCGGTCTACACCCCGTCACGGCAAATTACGCTCAGCAAACGGCTTGTCGTTTACCCGGAGCTGCTGGGCGATGACCAGCTTCCTTCCTCCTGGAAGACATGGCAGGGGGAGCTCGCGGTGCGGCGCTGGGTCGTTGAGGATCCGTTTCTCATTACCGGAATCCGGGAATACGCCGCGGGAGATCCGATGAACCGGATCCACTGGAAAGCTACCGCCAGAACGGGCGAGCTTCAGGTGCACAAGCACGGCTATACCGCTGATCCGCGGGTTATGATCTGCCTGAACATCGAGGTGTCCGAGCAGATGTGGAACGTGGTGACCCGGCCGGAGATGGTCGAGGATGCGCTGTCCTATGCGGCCACCTGTGCGGCCTCGCTGATCCACCAGGGCATGGCCGCCGGCTTCACCCATAATGCGTCGGTTAATCCGGAGAGCCAGGCCATGCTCCGGCTCGATCCGGATTACGGCACGGCCAATTTGGAGAACCTGCTGGAAGCCATGGCCGGTGTGGACATGAAGACGCGGATGTCATTCCACGAAATGCTGCGTCTGGAAGCGGAGCGCGATCAGGAAGAGACGGTCGATTATTTGCTCATTACGGCGCATCTGTCTGAAGCGGTCCGGGAGAGCATCCACGGACTGGAGAACAAAGGCCACCGCGTATCGGTTGCGGAATGGCCGGATGCGAGGGAGGCGGCGGTATGATACGTCAGCAAGCGCAAGCCCGTTACCGGGGAGCCGGGGAAGCACTATACTTCTCGCTGCTCGAGTCCGCCTCGCTGTACCCTGTGGCCGTGCTGCTTGCGGCATATGCGCTGCCGCTTCATCCGCTGCTCATCTGGCTGCTCGCCGGGGTTGTTCACGCTGCAGGCGTGCTGGCCGGCCGGGAGCAGTCCCGCAGCGGGGGCGGCCGCCTGTGGACGCCGATCCCGCTGGCGGCGGCGGTCCTGCTGCCCCTGGCCGTGTTCGGGCTGCGGCTCGCCGCGGCGCTGGCCGCTGTGGCCCTGCTGGCGGCTGCGATCCGCGGGCTGATCTCCGGGCGCAAGCAGTGGTGGAAGACGGCGGTGCAGCGGCTGCCGCTGATCGGCCTTGGCGCCTCGCTCGTGCTCTACATCACTGCCGGCCAGGTCAGCGCCCTTCATCCGCACCGCACGTCGCTGTACGTGATGGCGATGATTACGCTGTTCGCCCTCCTGCTGCGCATGAACGGCGAGCGGGTCCGGGACGCCTCGCACGCTGAGCAGGCCGACCGTCAGCTGTTCGGCCGGATCCTGACGGCAAACCGCACGATGACGTGGATCGTCATTGCCGTTATCGCCCTGCTCAGCGGATGGAAGGGCCTTGGTGCGATCTTCCTCTTCCTGCGGGACGGCCTCCGGTCTCTCCTCCAAGGCTTGGGAGGAGACGGACAGTCTGTGGAACAGCCTCCGCAAGCACCGGCCGATCCGATGATGCCCGATCTGTCCGGAATGGATCAGGGTCCGGTGCAGCACCCGATGTGGCTGAAAGTCATAGGCTATGTCGTCCTGGGCATTCTTTGCCTGGCTGTTCTTGTTTTGCTGGGGATGCTGCTGTATAAGCTGTTCCGGCGCTGGCTTCCGGAGCGCATCCGAAGCTGGGTCCGGCGCTTCGCTTACCGGCTCGGGCTGCTGCGCCAGATCCGGCACATTTCCGAGGAGGCGGCGGACTTTGTGGATGAGGTCGAGCGAATCGACCGCGTTGCCGCCAAACCCCGCCGTTTCCGCCGCTTCCGAAAGGAACCGGATATCAGCGGCAGCGACCCGCGTCAGGCTTACGAGAGCCTGATCCGCCGTGCGGTCAAGAAAGGATTCGTGTTCCGGGCGAGCCGTACGCCTGCGGAGAACGGCGCCGAGCTTGCGGCGGGAGAGAGCTTCACCGGCATGGCGCCGGAAGCGGTTCATACGCTCATCGAGCGGTATAATGCCGTGCGGTACGGCGGGAAAAAGGAGCAGTAGAAGCTCTGCTCCGGCCAGCATGATGCCGTACACTTTTGGTCGTGAAGGTCCCCTAAAGGGGGCCTTTTTTGTGTTCTTGGACTTCCAATAGTTACGCCGAGGTAACTTCATTACGATAAAGTGCCTACTTACGCAAGCGAAATAGAGCCACTACAATGGGGTTGTGGTTCACGAACCAAATCGATCATAAAGGAGACAAACGCACTATGGAACTTCAACTGGCACTTGATCTTGTCGATATTCCCGGAGCCAAGGAAATCGTAAACGAGGTTGCTGAATATATAGACATCGTGGAAATCGGAACGCCGATCGTCATCAATGAGGGGCTTCGGGCGGTGAAAGAACTGAAAGAAGCCTTCCCTTCCCTGCGCGTGCTGGCAGACCTGAAAATCATGGACGCCGGCGGATACGAGGTCATGAAGGCATCCGAGGCCGGGGCGAGCATTATTACCGTGCTCGGCGTCTCAGACGATACCACCATCCGCGGAGCCGTGGAAGAAGCTAGAAAGCAAAACACAAAAGTCATGGTCGATATGATCAATGTGAAGGATATTGAACAGCGCGCCAAGGAAATTGACCAAATGGGCGTGGATTATATCTGCGTGCATTCAGGGTACGATCATCAGGCTGCAGGCATCAGCTCCTTTGAAGACCTGTTGACGATCAAACGCGTGGTGAACCGCGCCAAAACGGCCATTGCCGGCGGGATCAAGCTGAGTACGCTGCCTCAGGTGATTGCGGCCGGTCCGGATCTGGTTATTGTGGGCGGGGGAATCACCGGTCAGGATGACAAGCGGGCTGCGGCATCGCAGATGAAGCAGCTGGTCAGTCAGGTCTAAGATGAACACGGCCGATTATGCTCTCGAAATTACGAAGGAGCTGCAGCGATCAATTGCCCGCATCTCGGATGGAGAAGCGGACCAGTTGGCTGACATGATTCTTGAAGCCGGAAATGTATTTGTGGCGGGAGCCGGCAGGTCGGGCCTGATGGGCCGGGCGCTGGCCATGCGGTTGATGCATCTCGGAATTCCCGCATATGTGGTCGGCGAGACGGTAACGCCGGGAATCGGCCCAGGGGACCTGCTTGTCATCGGGTCCGGGTCAGGCGAGACGCAAAGCTTGGTCACGATGGCCAGAAAGGCCAAGGAGATCGGAGCAGCGGTCGTCACCGCAACCATTCACCCGGATTCCACGCTGGGCCGGTTGTCCGATCTCCCGGTCCGTCTCCCGGGTACGCCCAAGGATCAGCAGACAGCAGGCAGTGGAGAAAAGGCGACTATTCAGCCGATGGGATCGCTGTTTGAGCAAACCTTGATCATTTTGTACGATGCCGTCGTTCTCCGCTTGATGGAGCAGCGAGGGCAAGATACCTCCCAGATGTTCGGCAGACACGCCAACCTGGAGTAAAGCTTCATCTGAAAAAGATACCCATCCACACAGGAGCCATCCCGGAGGTCGCAGACCGAGGGATGGTTCTTTTTTGCATCAAGCGAAAAAGCGAATCGTGTAGTATCCTATAAGAAGGAGGTGGCAGCGTGGCAACGGAAATTAAAGACCGTATCAATTTAAAAGAAATCAATTGCGCGAAGGAACTGACCCTTGCCGTGATCAGCGGCAAATGGAAGTTGATTATATTGTGGCATCTGGGGCTTGAGGGGACGAAGCGGTTTGGCGAGCTGAAGAAGCTGATCCCCAATGTGACCCAAAAAATGCTGACCAACCAGCTTCGGGAGCTGGAAGACGATCAGCTGATTTCGCGGAAGGTATATCCGGAGGTCCCTCCCCGGGTGGAGTATTCGCTGACCGAATACGGCCGCTCGCTGATGCCGGTGCTGCAGATGATGTACGACTGGGGCAGTCATTATGGGGACAGGGTCATTTGGAAGGACGATCATTAACAGGTCGGCATTCTCTTCATCGGAATAATTTTTTCACGTACTTAAAAAAATATGAAGTTCAATCCCCCGCAGAGTCCGAAGGCAGCTGAGTAAAAAGCCGCCGCTTTGCGGGGGTATTTTTTTGTGACATCGTATGTAAATGGGGTAATAATTAGAAATTGATTCCAATTTTGGCTGCTGTAAAGGAAGGATGCTGATGAAAGACCAAACGCCGACACGACGTATTGAAGCAGGCTATCTCATCCTTGTGTTTGTCATCATGATTCAGGAGCTGCTTATTTTTATCAAGGTATATGCAGACCAAGCCTATACCACTCAGGAGCTGCTGTTCAGTCTGGGGACATTGGCTGCGCTGCTGATCGGCTTCTTTATGCCGGTCGGCGTCACGGCGGTGGCCGTCTTCTTTTATCTTGTGAGTTATTTTGTGTGGCTGAACACTTATGCACATGTGGATATCTTATCTTTCTCATGGCTGCTGCTCGTTCCCGCCAACATGATTCTGGCCTCCGTGATTCATTCCGGGTTGATCCGCAACCGGAGACTGATCGAGCGGCTGGAGGATTTGAAGGACATGAGCCCGCAGCTGGACCTCGATACGTCCCTCGGGAACAAACTGTCCCTGGAGGATGCCGTCATCAAACACTCCAATCTCGCCAAGCGTTATCCGCAGCGTTACGACTTCTGTATGGCGATGTTTAAAATCGAATTTTTGCCGCTCGTCAAAGAGTCGCTCGGTTCCAGGCGGTACGCCCGGCTGCTGCTCGAGTTATCGCACACGATCCAGAAGCAGATCCGCTACGAGGATTATAAATTTTTCATCGACCAAGGGCGTTTTGTGGTCTTGTATCCGATGACGAATCAGGAGCATTTGCAGCAGCTCACCGCCCGGATTAAGCAGGCTATGATGAATGTTGAAGCTGTCGACCGGAGCGGGAGCCCGCTGAAGCTCGTCGTCCGCACGGGGGCGCTCGTGTTCCAGCCGGAGCAGTTCAGCAAATATGGACATATCGATGCGGTTATTGCCGCATTGGAGCGCAATACGGAGACCGATCTGATCGGTGAGTATGTATAAGGAGAAGGGAGGGGCGCCCGCATGTCGTATGCCAAGTGGTTTATACCTGTATGTATCGGCGTCAGCATCCTTTTTGCCGCAGCGGTGCTGGTGCTGACGATCGCCACGCTGATGTTCCGGGCCAATGTCAAGAAAAAATACGATCGGGGGAATTTCAGTGGCTGACGTCATCCTGCTCCTGTCGATCGTATCGATCTGGATCGCCGTGCTGGAGTCGATTGTCATCATGTCCGGGGCGATCCGGTTTGTGTACAGGCAGAACCGGGGGGTTCTGGTGCGCAGCGGGCAATTGGACGATTTTCCGACCGTGACGGTCATGGTCCCCGCCCATAATGAAGAGTTGGTCATTACCGCGACGGTGGAGCATATTCTGCAGCTGTATTATCCCCCGGACAAGGTCCAGATCATCGTGATCGCCGATAACTGCACCGACCGCACCGCGGACAAGCTGAAGGCACTGAAGGCCAGAACCAGCTATAAAGACAGGGACCTGCTCATTTTGGAAAGAACCGGCACCGGCGGGAAATCCGGAGCTTTGAATGATGCGCTGAAGGAAGCTACCGGCGATTGGATTTGCGTCTATGACGCCGATGCCGCACCCGAGCACAACGCCCTCTACTTTTTGATCCAGAAAGCCATGGAGCAGCCAGAGCGCTACGGTGCGGTGTTCGGACGCAACAAAGCGCGCAACCGCGGGCAGAACCTGCTCTCGCAATTCATCAACCTGGAGCTGATCACGATTCAACGGGTGCATCATACCGGTCTGTGGGAGCTGTTCGGTCTGGGAACGATCCCCGGGACCAATTTTATCGTCAAACGCTCGCTTATGGAGGAAATCGGGGGATGGGATGAGCACGCCATCACGGAAGACACGGCGGTGTCCTTCGAAATTTTGGGCCGCGGCCAGCTGATCGCGCTCGCACCGCAGGCCGAAGCCTATCAGCAGGAGCCGGAAAGGCTCGACGTCTACATGAAGCAGCGCCAGCGCTGGGCCAAAGGCAATTACAAGGTGGTCGTGGACAATATCCACCAGCTGTTTAATCGGAGCAGCTGGCGGATCAAGCTGCACGTGCTTTATTATGCCGCAAGTTATTTTTGGTTCATGGTGGCGATTATCGTTTCCGACCTCATTTTTATCGTCAACCTCGTGTACCAGATCATTGCGCTCTTTCACCCGGACACGCTATCTCCGTTCCAATTCAGCAGTGACCTGTATGTGTATCTGGTCATCGCCTGGGCTCTGATGTACTACATTTATGTTCTTCAGATCAACCTGGGACTGGCCACCGATATCGGACAGAGTAACGTCAGGAACTTCATCCTGTCCTGTGTGTCTTACTTTACGTATGCCCAGCTGTTTCTGGTCATTTCGCTGCTGGCCTTCTGGTCGATGATCGTCGATAAAGTGACGGGCAGGCAGAGCAAATGGTATAAAACCAAGCGCTTCGGTTAGGCGCCTCTCACCATTGCCCAGCCGCGGCATATAATGGACCGACCGGTGCCTACAGAAAGGAGATCACGCCATGAGTTATCCCTCGTACGGTGGATGGTGTCCCCATTATTACCCGCGGCCCTATTACTATTCATGGATTCGTGAATACCCCCAGATCAAGACCGATACCCTCAACCAGTCCATTCAGGGATATTATTCGCTGATGGAGGAGGGCTACAAAATTCTCAACAGGCTGTCGGACCATGCCTTTGCCGTTCAGGTGATGACAGCCGCCCAGGCCGGCAACAAGCAGGAGGTGGACCGGCTGATGAAGTCGATCAGCAGCCAGTCGAAGATTTCGTCCGAGTTTTCTCCGAGCGGAATCGGGATTACTGTTGACCCGTTAGTTGAGACCGATCCTTGCTGCAAACTGGCCATGTTCCTGAAATGGGGAAAATAAAAAGTTGAACGGTGTACGTACCTGATGAGCAGCCATATCCACCGGCAGCCCGGAACCTTCGCGTTTCGGGCTTATTTGACGTTCTATGCGGAGTTCCCAAACAGCCGGGCCTCCCGATTTGTGCTGCTTCGCCAAACGGAGTGCTGTACCCCCGTGTTCCTGTTGTATACTTAAGTTTAACGGAAGAATGTTAACGGACAACCTGTTCGGCAATAGCACGGAATGACAGGATTTTGGCGAATGACGGGGTTATGATGACATACGAGGAGTGATCGGATATATGGCATGGGTAGAATCGCTGCAGCGGGCAATCGATTATATGGAGGACCACCTCTCCGAGGACATTACCATTGAGGAGATCGCGAAGCAGGCGCATTCGTCGCCGTTTCACTTTCAGCGGACCTTTACGCTGCTGACTGACATTACGATCGGCGATTATCTTCGGCGCAGGCGGCTGTCTCTCGCAGCAAAGGAGCTGACGGGGACGGATACCAAAATTATCGACCTTGCCTGCAGATACGGGTACGACACTCCCGAGGCGTTCTCGAAAGCTTTTCGCAAGCAGCACGGCGTTACCCCGACGGAAGCGCGGAAAGGGATCGGGAAGCTGCAATTTTATAACCGCCTGGTCATCCAGGTGAGTCTGAAAGGAGCTGAACCGGTGAAATATCATATTGTGGAGAGAGAAGCGTTCCAGGTCGTTGGAGTCAAGCGGGCCTTTTCCTGTGAAAATGGCCAGAACCTCGAAGGGATTCCGAAAATGTGGCAGGAGGTTCACCAGAACGGGGTCAACGACCTGCTGTTCCGCGTGAACAGCGGGCAGATCAAGGGTGTGCTCGGCGTATGCGTCGATCAAAGCGCGGTGAGACCGGAGGAGATGGACTACTGGATTGCGACCGAATGCGATCAGGAGGTGCCGGAAGGCTTGGAGAAGCTGGACATCCCGGCATCCAAATGGGCCGTGTTCGAAGTGCGCGGCCCGATGCCGGACGCGATGCAGAGCGCCTGGAAGCGGATTTTCTCCGAATGGTTTCCGTCCAGCGGGTACGAGTATACCGGTACCGCCGAGCTGGAGGTTTATACAGACGAGGATCCTTCCAGTCCGGACCTGTATTCGGAGATTTGGATACCGGTGAAGTAACGATTTGTATAATTGCTCCAGCCCAAACAAGGCCGCCTCTTTAGAGGTGGTCTTGTTGATGTTGTGCCAGTGAAACGCAATCGTTGATTTCCGGCCTGCTGTTACGGCTGGATTTTTTGCAGGAAAGCCGGAAGCGGCCGGCGTATCAGTATATAATCGACCGTTTTAAGCATGAATCCCGTTTTGGAGGTTGGAGAAGCCAATGACGCCTTTTACGATGAACGTCATCCGCATTATTCAAAATATACCGGAAGGCCGCGTGATGACCTACGGGCAAATCGCCGAGCTGGCGGGGAGCCGGAGAGCGGCAAGGCAGGTCGTGCGCATTCTTCATTCCTTGGGCAGGAAGCACCGTCTTCCCTGGCACCGGGTCGTCAACGCGAAAGGCGAGATCGCTCTTGTGGAGGAGGAGTCGCGCATGCTGCAAATTCTGTATTTGAAGGGCGAGGGGGTAGAGGTCGACGCCGAGGGACGGATTGACTTGGAGGCATACCGCTATCATCCGGAGCCTGGGGCGGACTGAGGCCTTGCCACAGACTCCCTCCCTTCCAATAAGTGTAGCGGGGGCGCTTTCCCGATGGATGCAGGGTAAATACGGCCGGGACATTCAGGAGGAAGCGAGCAATGCGCCCAGCTCTTTTTGATATTGCAAGAATCGGTCTGTAGAAGGGATGACCCGTGCGGCGGACTGGATCCCGCCGATTTTGATGCTTCGGACGACGGGATACGGTGCAGACAGCAGTGCATGCAGTAGGGAGAGATCCGGAGCGCTAAGCTGCCGGTGCCGCTGGTAGTATTCGACGGCGCGCAGCATTCCGCCCGCGTTCCAGGTAAAATTGCGGTGGAGAATGTGGGCTAAGTCCTTCATTCGCACATGCAGTGAGCTGTTTTCAAAGTCAATCAGATGCAGCTTTCCCCGCTTGTCTTTAATCAAGTTCGGATAATTATAATCTCCATGGATAAAAGCAGATGCCTGCTGCTCCGCTGTCATCGCCGCAAGAACGGCGGGCTCTCGCAGCCGGCTGATCACTTCTTCACAAGGAGGGACTAAGTGGCGTGTATTTTCGTAGTACGCAAGCAGCTCCTTATAATCCGAGACATCTTTTTCCAAGTCGAAATAACGTATCCTAGAGGCGGGGGCCTCCCCTGCGGGAAAGCCTTCGGCGGCAGCATGAAACCTGGCCAGCGAACGCAGACCTTTCCTCAAATCCGCTGCTGACCCAAAATCCGGCTGCCTTCCGTGCACCCAATTCGTCAGCATGTACACCGAGCCCTGATGGATCATGACCGGCGAAAGCGCGGTTGTAGGGTATACTTTTGGACTGCGGGTAAATCCCCGTTCGTCGAGGCAGGCAAAGACCCGGGCTATATAGAAGACTTCTTCCACTTGAACATCGTAGCCCTTCAAGCAGTAAGTACCCAGACGAGTCCGAATTCGGAACACGTCCTTCACCCGTCTGATTTCACGGATTCTCATGCCGTAGGTTTCTTCAATGCCGGTCCTGAAGTCCGTCACAAACATCACCCCTTGGTTATAGATTTGCCCACCTGCTCATGTATTCCATCGCCTGACGCCTGAGCACCCAGGTCTGGTCCATGGTCTTCAGCATCTCGGCGCTTCTGTTGCTCCGTGGGAACCGGACGGCATACCAGGCTTCCCGCGGCAAGCCGTATAATGCCTTGACCAATGTTCGCTCCGGTGGGCTTAAGGGCCGGAGCCCTTCGTATCCCCTAAGAAAAGCCTCGATGAATGCGGTATTAAACCCGGTCGTATTCATGATCGTCTTGGCCGTATCGGCATAGGTGGAGCCGACTCTGATAAAATCCCAGTCTATAATGTGAAGACGCTCGTCATTTGCGATAATGACATTCGGCGGCGTGATATCGCCGTGAATTAAGGCCGGATTGGCCTTTTCCTGGGCGCAGAGCCGCGAAATATCCGGATGGCGGATTTCGGACCACGCCTCATCGGAGAAGCGTTTCCAAGCCGCGCCGTATTTCCCGACGGCTCTTCGGAGGGCCGGATTCGCGGAAGCTGCTTGAACCATGTTTTTCCGCAGATAACGATCCTTGACTTTCCACAGCCGAACTTGCTCCAAGGTAGCCGATTTCGGTGTGGGCGGCAGCCCGCAGCGGAGGGTGTGAAGCTTTGCCAGGGCATGGCCAAGCTGCTCACAATCCTGCTCCGTCCCCATCGGCCGTCCATGAATCCACTCCGTCATATAATAAGGCTGCCCCTGGCGCATGACCCACAGCTTTCCCGAGTCGGAAGGAAGCCAGTCCGGCATAAAGCCATAGTCGCTGTTCATTAACAGACGAACATACTTTGCGGCTGATTTGATTTGGGCAGCCAGACCTGAGCGAAGGTGGGGATTCCGGTTATACGGCTTTAATGCAAACGTGCCGAGGTTCGTCTGGATCTGGATCACGGCGTTTTTCCGGTAAAACGATGAGACAGGCGTGGAGCGAAGGGTTTGCAGACGGAAACGCCGGGAAATGCTGCGGATTTCCCTTTGACTCAGTAGATGTGACATGGGTGGGGGTCTCCCTCCGTTAGAAAGTAACTTAGACAGCAGCGCATGGTGTGGTGACCGTTGATTTTTTATCGTATTCTGTTTGTCATGAAAGGTATGGACATTCGCCTTGGATTTCGAAAAGCTTATGGATTCCTGGAACGATGGACGCTGGCACAGGGGTTGACTTTCCACTTAAGGGAAAGCTTTATACTGGAGCGGAGAGGAGGCTGGGAAATGTTCAAAATTACGGAATTTTCGAAAATTAGCCAGGTATCGGCCAAAGCGCTTCGCTATTACGACCAGATCGGGCTGTTGAAGCCGTCTTATACCGATCCGGATACGGGATACCGATTCTATACGGCAGACCAGCTGAAGCGGGTTCACCGGATTCTGGTGTTTAAGGACCTGGGGTTCACCTTGGAGCAGATGATTCCGCTGCTGGACGGAGCCCTGGGCACGGAACAGATGCGGGTGATGCTTCTTCATAAATCGGCCGAAATTGCCGAGATGCTGAGGGAGGAGCAGGCCCGACTGAACCGGATCGAGGCCAGGCTGGATGAGCTGGACCGGAGTGAGGATGGAGAGCCGCCCCTGGATGTCATCGTGAGGCAGACCGGCCCTGAATGGATCGCCTCCATTCGGGAGGTCACCTCCAAATCGAAGGTTCCGGGGCTGATCCGGGAGCTGCGGCAGGCCGTCAAGACGCTGTACAAGGGCGCTCTGGACCAGAGGGTGATCGTTCTGTGGCACAGCTGCGCCGAATGCGAAGACGCCGTGGACCTGGAGGTAGCCGTTCCGGTTGCTGATCCCCTCCCGGACCAAGGCCGGATCCGGGTTAGGGAGCTGAAAGGCGCCCGGCTTGCTTGTATAGCCCATTCCGCAGGCCTGGCGGGTTCCTATGTGGTCACGGCCAAACTGGCCGGTTGGCTTGAGGAACAGGGATACGGCATTTCGGAGCAGGAACCGAGCCGGGAGATTTACTGGGAACTGCCGGACCAGCCGGCCAGCCCGGTGTTGT
>Ga0164243_10006754_pt1 | contig 17311 bp, 23 predicted proteins | sample OricompcompostOP_FD_108781 | JGI IMG/M metagenome (GOLD analysis project Ga0164243, IMG submission 108781) | Organic Plus compost microbial communities from Emeryville, California, USA - Original compost - Organic plus compost (OP) | ecosystem: Engineered > Solid waste > Mixed feedstock >... | reverse complement strand
GGCGGTGGGGGCTAGCGCCCTCCCGGTTCCGCATCCCCCATCGGTTCGCCGGGAGCGGCATGTGCTCTACCGGGTACTGCCTGACGGAATCGGGATGCGGGATGCTGGTGCGAGAGGGTCGACTAGCGGGTATGCGTCGAGGTCCGGGGAGGGGGTCTGATCCCTCCCCGGACCTCGAAGGGTTACGGGGTAGCCGTGTGCGGGCCGTCGACCTTCACGGTCGAGCCGTCCGCGAACACGTAGCCCGAGGCGGCGGTCGCCCGGACGTAGATCGTGTCGCCCGCCGCGACGGCGACGGGGCTCGCCCCGAGGGCGGTCCAGCCCGTCTCGCCGTCCGCCGACTTCTCGTACAGGACGCCCGTGGCGGCCGTGTACGTGTACGTGCCACCCGATCCCGAGCCCGCCGCGAACACGCCGGGGAAGGTGATCGGGTTCACGATCGTGAGCCCGCTCATAAGGTCGATCGGGACGCCGCCGACGTTGAACGTCTGGGTGACCGTCTTCGTCGGGTCGATGAGGCTCGTCGCCTTGACCTGGATCGTCGCGGAGAGCTCGTCGTTGCCGATCTTGCCGTCCGCGTAGCGAAGCATCTCGGTCGAGCCGGTCGGGCTCGTCGCGCCGATGATCTCGACCGAGTAGCCCCCGGCCGGGGCTCCCGAGGCGTCGAGGACGCGGACGCGGGTGGAGAACTCGACGCCGCGCGGCAGGGTGCCGGTCGTCGCCGGGATCACGCCCTCATCAGTGTAGACTTCGAGGCTGATCGACGCGGGCACGGGCTGGACCTCCACGATCTGCGAACCGACGCCGGGGCCGCCGAGAATCATCGTCTTGAACGGGTTCAGGTCGAGGAACGTCGCGTGGTGGATCGCCTGGTTGTACGACTGGGTGATCGCGAACGGGTCGGCCGCCTGCTCGTACAGGGAGTCGACGACGACGAACGTCCCGCCGTCGCCCTGGTCGGTTCCGGCGTCGACGAGCGCCCACTGAACGTCCATCCCGGCGAACTCGGGGCGCTCGGCGAAGTACCGGTCGGGAACCTCGACGATCTGATTCGAGGGGAGCGCAAGGGCGTACTCCGGGTTGAACGCACCCGAGTAGCCGAGCCCGAGGGCTTCCATGGCCGAAACCGTGATGACCAGGCGGACCTGACTCGCGGGGACAGTCTGGGGGTTCTTCGCGAGGCTGTACCGGTTCGTGAAGTCCGCGAGGTTCTTCACGGCGGCGCGGATCGTGACGGCCGACGCGAGCGCTTCGTCGCCCGAGATCGTCGCGGGGTCGAGGTCGCTCGTGTGGACGTAGTAGATGCCGGGGATCGTGACGTAGCGCGCCCACGAATCCATGAGCGTGTTGAACTCGCGCGCGCGGTCCGTGTTGAGCGCCTGGGTGAGCTGGTTCGCGAGGAACTGCGACGCGGCCGACCCCTCGAAGCTCTGAGCGAGCATCCGCCCGACCTGGACGGGGTCGACCGTGATCGGGATGTACTCGTCGCGGGTGAGCAGGATCGTCGCCTGCCGGTACTCGGGGCGGTAGCGCTTGAACCGCAGTTCGTTCTGGGCGTCGTTCGGGTTCGCCTGGACGGCGGACGGGATGCCGTGCGCGTCGACGACGATCGCGGTCGCGCCGAACTCGGTACGGCGGGGCGCGAGCCGATCGGTGTACGACTCCCACTCGCGACAGTTCGTCAGGACCGGCTTCCACAGGTTCCAGGCGTTGTTGAGGTACGAGTTGCGGAGGGTCGGGTTGCGGAACGCCGCCCCGACCGTCTCGTGGTAGAACGCGCGGGCGGCGGGCCCGGGCTTGGTTCCGGGGTCACCCGTCTGCATGACCTCGAACAAGGTCAGGTTGTCGACGGCGGCGAGAGGCATTAGTTGAGTCCCTTCAGTTCGGCCAGGGCGGCCTGGCGCTTAGCATAGTCGTCCTCGAACGCGGCGACCGTCAAGTCGCCGTCCGTGTCGAGTGCGTCGGCCTCGATCTCGTCGGCCGCCGACTCGATCGCGTCGTCGAGCCCGGCCGCCGCGAGGCGGTTCCGAAGCGTCTCGATCTGCTCGGCCTGCTCGACGATCTTCGCCCGCAGTTCGGCGACCTCGGCCGACTCGACCTCGTCGCCGGGCGTACCCTCGACCTCGTCGCCGTCCTCGTCGCCCTGGTCGGCTTCGTCGGCCTCGTCGGCGGCGATCCCGTCGCCGTCGATCTCGTCGATCTTGTCGCCCTCGTCGCCCTCGTCGGGCGTCTCGTCGGCGGCGTCGGCGACGCCCTGTTCGATCTCGTCGATCTCTCCCGTGTTGTCCCGCTCGTCGTCCTCGGAGTCGAGCAGGGCACGGATCGCGTCACGGAGTCCCATCGGTCACCATTCGTCGTCGTGGTCGCGGATCACGCGACCGGGGTTCGTCTCGACGGGCTCGGGAGCCTCGTCGACCTCGTCGAGCGCCGGGGCGGGCTCGGGAGCCTGGGTGGGCTTCGCCGTCTTCGTGCGACGGCTCGATCGGGGAGCCGTCTCGGCCAGTCCGCTCGCCCCGGTAGCGTCGGGCGAGACGGCCGCCTGATCGGTCGTTTTACGGTTGCGTCGAAGTGCCATGAGCGGGAGTGTAGCAGGCTCCCCGCCTGAAACGGGGAGCCTGCCCGATGGACGGCCCCGACACGGTCGCGGGCGAACCCCTTCGCCATGTGAGCCGGGCCAGGCTTTGGGCCTCGGGTGGCGATCGGCTCAGCACTCAGGTATCGGGCGTCGCAACCCGTTCAGTCTAACCATATGACGGCGCGATCGCATCGGATGCATTGGAGAGCCCACAGGATGATCGGGTGTCGATACATTGGTCGCCCGCACCATTGGCAGGCGGGCTCGGTCACCTGTGCCCCCATGCGTCCCGCTCCCCGATCTCGAAGTCGGTCGATACCAGGATCACTCCACCCGGCACGCGGCGCGGGACGAGCTTTCCCGCGTATCGGGTACCGACGACGATATCTTCGACTCTCGCGCCGACGAGCAGTTTCCGAGGAAGTCCGGCGACGTGAGCTTCGACCTCTCGACCGCCGTCGTCGAGGATGATCTGTTCGGCGTACGCTTTCGCGCGAAGATAGGTCGCTCGGTCGAAGATCGCTTCGCGTTTCCAGGCACCTAGGCGGGTGTCGTGTACTTCGAGAACGCCGGGGTCAGTGCCGAGAACGTGACACGAGTCCGTGTCGGCGGCGAGAAACCGGTCGCCGAATGACTGGGCGGCGCGAATGACCCGATCTCGACCGTATGAGGTCGTCCACACGCCGACCGGGGTATAGCACGGCTCGTCGTAGTTCTGGGGCGTCAACTCATATTTGACCGCCCCATCCGGGCCGATCACGGGGAGGCGACCGGCGCGTAGCGGGTTGATCGCGAACCGCCCCCACAGGTTGTTCAACTGGAACTTGGCTTGCGTCCGCATTCCACCCGTCGAGTTCTCTTTGACTTCCATCCACTTGTCGATGTACCGGTCGAACAGACCCCGGATTCCCCGGAACGCGAACCCGCCGATCCACTCCCACACTTCCACGTCGTATTGCTCGTGGAGCAACTTCCAGTCGACCTCGGTCCCGTACCATTCGATCCCCTCGACGTGGGTCTGATAGTCAACCGGGTTGTAGCGGGCGTCACGCTTGACCTGGATCATGGGCAGTCGGCCGGGCTTGATCGTCGCATCAAAGATCGCCCCGTAGACGACATGCGGGTACCCGTGCAGTTCGGTTTGACCAGGTGCGAGCCGGACCGGCGTTCCGATCGGGTAGGACGACTGCCGCATGACGGCCGGGTACATGCTGTTCACGTCCCAGACCGACCCCTCACCTTCGAGGATTTGACCCTGATACTTCGGGTTGACGTACGTCCACCCGCCCCGGTAGGCGAGCCGAATCCAGTCGTCGAGATCCCGGTCGAGTTTGGGGAAGATAGTCCGAAACCGACCGTGTTCCATGGTGCGCCGGTACTCGGCCATAGCGTCGCCGCCGATCGTGAGGGCGTCGTTACCGATCGCCTCGGCGAACCTGAGCGCCGTCCGCAGGATCGACACGTCGCGGCGAATGTAGTCCCATTCCTCGGGTGTGGGCTGGTAGCCGACCGGCCGTTCTTTCGTGTAGTCGATATCCCCTTTCCCGAGTTCGGCCCCGTACATGCCCGCAAGGGCGGCGATCGTTGTATTCGGGAACTTTTTCAGGGAGTCGCGAACCTGGAACCGACGCCCGTCGTGAAGGTGGACGTATCGGGCGTAATGCGCGCCCTGGTCGGAGATCAGCGCACCAAACGCGCCGGGCGGGACGTATCGCGGCATCCACTCACCCGCGAGCAGACCGAGCCCGAGCGGCGGCGGTTCGACGAAGTACGAGTCGAGGAACGCCCCATCGAACCGCAGATTGTGGAACCAGTGAACGCCGCCGAGCTCGGCCGCTTTCTCGACGTACGACTCGATCGTGGTCCCCGTGTGGACCTGCTCGGAGTCGAGCGGGGCGATAGCCCACGACCATACGCGAACCCGGCCGGTCCGCATGGTCGCGGTCAACGTGCCGTCGTCGAGGCGGGTCGCCGTGACCGTGTACGTCTCGAAGTGCTCGGAGTCGATCGGGCGGCGCATGACGGTCAGTTGAGACTGGCCGGGCGGGAGTGCCGACAGGGCTTCGATCTCGTCAGCGCTCAGCGTGTAGGGCTCGGGCGGCCCGTCGAGGTCGGTCGTCGTCTCGAAGTCGTCCGCGTACCATCGGAGCGCGTCGAGCGGGTCGACCCCGCTCACTTCACGACCTCGACAGGGACGACCTCGACCGTGTCGGCGTGCTCGGGGTGTGAGTTCCTATGCCACTCGGCCGCACCCTCGGCGACGCGCAGATTGTACGCTCGCATGATCGCATGGCCGCTGCACATGCCGCACACGGCCGCGAATCGGATCGGGTACGGGTTCGTCGTCCGGCGCGGCGGCCGGGGTCGTACTCGGCTAGCCCACGTCATTTTCTCCCCCATCGTTGATATGCGGCCTCGCGCGTGGTCCCGGTCCCGAGGGCGATCTGAGCCCACGACTTGCCCTGTCGGCGCTGACCGGCGACGGCGTCGGCGATCGCCGCGTCGAGGTCGTGACGGAGGGCGAGCAGGGCCGCTAGTTCGGGTTCGTCACACTGGCCGACCCGTCGACCGGCCGCACGGATAAACCGCCGTGCCGCGCCGAGATAGTCCATTGTCTCTACGTCTCGGCGGGGTCGCTTCGATCGTCTGCGAGCCGTGAAGGTGGGCTTCACGCCGGAATCGAGTTCAGTCGAGGGTCGGGCGGTCGTGCTCAAACGACCGCCCGACGCCTCAGCGCCGCCGCTCACGAGGGGCCTCATAAGACGGCAGGGAGAGCAGTTTCGCGCCGCGCTTCGAGTGCCCGACAGTGACGAGCCCGAGGGCTCGGGCGTCGACCCAGAACTGTAGGGCGTCCTCTTTCGACATGCCGCGCGTGTACTCATACGGCGACGCCCCGTGCGGGTTGTGCAGGGCTCGGGTCATAATGACCGCCCGGCGCGAGCGGATACGTGCGCACGCCGGGCAGTCGTCCATGTGCGACCCGTCGTGCTCGACGGCAGTCACGACCGACCCCCGAGCAGGGCTCGCATCCGCTCGATCAGTCGAGGGCTACGGCGCCGATGCTGGACGAGCCCGGCTGTGGTGGGCGGGCCGTCGAGCAGTCGGGCGAACTCGCGATTGAGGTCGCACTTTCGGCACCCCTGGACGTGTCGCCCGTCGTGCGGGGTGTGGTCGATGTTCGCCGAGTACATGCCGGTCACGACCACGCCTCACAGGTCGGGCCGTGAAGGGGGCAGTTTTCGACGAGCTCGAACGTGTGAGTCGGCGCGTGGGCGCGCATCCGGCGTGCGAGGTCGTCGGCCGTTTCGCGGTCGTACTCGGCGATAGTGTCCGACCGCGTTCCCGTCCGCACGAGTCCGTCGCCGATCGTCTCCCCGTTCGGGAACGTGTGGCGGATCGAGAACCGTCGAGGGAGCGGCGTCGTCTTCGCCGTCGCGTGTGCCTGCTCGTCGAGGTCGTACACGACGGCGGCGTGGCGGCCGGTCACTGGTCGCTCCCGCACATGACCGCGAGGGCTTCGCGGATCGCAGCGGCGAGAGCGCGAGCCCGGTCGGACGTCTCGGTCGCGAGCGCCATAGAGGCGGCGTCGATCAGGAGGTGCTCGGTCGTGCTGGACGCGATCGCGTCGAGTTCACGGAGAGCACGCGAGATCGTGTCGACGCGCTGGATTTCGAGGGCGTCAAGGTCGACGAGCCCGAACGTCACACCGACGTTCAGAAAGTCCGTGCAGTACGAGTCGACCGTCTCGGCCGAGTCGACCACGAAACGAAGGGCGGCGATCTGAGCCTCACGCTCGGTCGCGTTCGCCATGGGGACGTTGATAGGCATTTCTGATTCTCCAATCTGGGGCCGCTCTGTTGAATGTGCGGCTGAGACGATTCTAGGGCGAACCGCCGACAGATCAGTACCCCCTGTTTCGGGGTCACACGTTCAGGCGGCCGATCCGGCTCGGCGCGTAGAGGGCCGCCGCTTGCCGTGCCTGCTCGGCGAGACTCGCGAGCATGGCTAGACCTTCCTCAACGTCTCGCGACTCGGGGCTCGCCAGGATTCGTTCTAGCGCGGCGCTGTATTGGTTCTGCCCGCCCGCGTACTCGAACAGGATCGCGATCGACTGCTGAGAGCCCGCCGCGATCGTCGCCGAGTAGCGCTGGAAGTCGGCCTGTTGATCTCGGGTCATGGCAGACTGCAACCGTTCCGACTGCATCCCGTTCGTGAGTTCGCCGACCAACTGTTCTCGTCGAGCTCGACCGATCGACTGCAACCGTTCCGCCTCGGCGCGCTCTCTGATCCGTCGCGCTTGGGTCTGCTGACCCTTGCGGGTCGTGCGAAGCGGGGCGGCGCGTTCCGTGACTTCCCCGGCGCGAAGTCGAACGCGGGGGTTCCGAACGTCAGGCAGAGACGAGATCACTTCGGCGCGCCGTTCCCGCAAGAGGCGGGCTTTCGCCTGAGCGTTCTCGACGATGCCGGACACGCGCGGCGGCCGGTAGTTCGCGGCACGCTTCGGGGCGATCTCGGCGGGGATCGGCAGACCGGCTTTCAGGGCGCGCTGACGGGCACGGTAGTTCGCCGAGTTGCGGGCTTGCCGGGCGCGAAGCGCGGCGAGCCGATCCGGGTCTGTGGGCTTCGCCATGAGTTACCTCGCGAGCGCTTTCCGGGCGAGCATTGCACCTTGCCCGACTAAGAACATGGACCCGCGTCGGTAATGGCGGCGGGCGGACTTGCGTACGTAGTGTTGAGCGTCGGCGAGTACGACGCCAGGGCGGACGGCCAGGGGCTCGAACGCGACGACCGGGGCTGACTCGTCGGCGAGCGGGCCGACCGTGACGTACATCGTTCGCCAGTCGGCGGCTTCCCACAGACCGAAGACGCCGTCGAGGGTGACGAGGGTCGCGAACGGCTTTGAGTCGCCGGGTCGCTCGTCGACGACGTACCCACCGTCAGGTACGAAGTAGTCGCCGCCCGCGTAGTCGGCCTGGGCTGTGCCGAGGGCTTTCCCGTAGACGGTTTCGCCGACGCGGCGTTCGTACTTCGCGGCGTCGACTAGATGCAAGATCACGTCGCCGTTTGTGCCGTATCCCTTTTGCCACTCGCGGGAGCCGTCGAAACGCCATTCGAGGAAGTAGGGGTTATCGAGGGCGATCGGGTTCCCGAGCAGGTATACGCGGGTTTTCGCTCGACCGTCACGACCGACCCGAGATCGGTTGACCGTGATCCACAGTCGACGCAACCGTTCGACCTCATCGGTCAGATACCGGTAGCCGGGCGCGGCGAAGCATTCGTCGTAGATGATCGTGTCGACCTCGGGGAACTCGGTCCCTTTCATTTGGTACGAGGTCGAGAGGGCGGCGAACCTGACGATCGTCCGCCATGATCCGCCGTCCATGCGAACCTGCCCCGTGTTCCCTTCGACGCGGAACTCGAATCCGGGGTGTCGCTCGGCGATCGAGTCGAAGAATCCCGACTTCGCGTGAGTGAGCTCGATCACGGTACGACGAACCCACATGACTTGTCGGCCAGTTCTGATCGCTGCTTCGACGGCGTCGGCTTTCGCGCCGAACGTCTTCCCGATCGAGGGCGGTCCGCCGACGATTGAGATCAGCGCGTTACGCGACTTGATCGCCCGGTAGTCGTACCACTCGAACGTCGCCATACGTTGAGGGTACTCGGCGGCGGGAAGGGGCGAGCCCGGCGACAGGGGGATTGTCGCCGGGCTCGTGGGCTTCGCCGCCTGTGTCGGCGGCACGGGGTTAGCCCTTCGTGACGACCGCGCTGTACTGCTTCGGCGCGTTGCGGTTCTTGGCCGTCGGCTCGCCGTCGCTCGTGTACGTGACGGCGAGCGTGTCGCCCACGTCGAGGTCGTCGGCCCCGATGACCGCGAGTGCGCGGCCGATCGCGTAGAAGATCGCGCCGTCCGTGTGGAGGACGATCTTGGTCCCGTCCGCCTGGTCGAGCGTGACGTCGACCTGCTCGCGCGGGTTGCCGTCGTCGTCGTGCTTGACGCCGTTCGGGCGGCCCTTGTCGTCGAAGTCGGGGACGAGGCTCGTCCCGATCTCCGAGACGACGCCCTCGACGACGGTCCCGATCGTGGGGAACTTGGCCGAGGGGAGGCGGATTGCGTCCGTGAAGTGACCCATTTTGATTCTCGATTCTCGTGTTGATTCTTGATTCCGGCCGGGGCGGCCGTGCGGTCGATAATGCCACAGATCAGCACGGACGCAACTACCCCAATTTTGGGAGGGTCGGCGATCCCATCGGCTAGACTCGCGCCCATGACTGGACGCTACCCTCAGCAACAGCGCAAGCCCGAGGCGTCGCCGTGGCTGAACGGGGACGCGCAACGCCTCTACAACCACTACTACAGTCGCCTCGCGGGAGTTGCCGCGACCCGCTACCGATGGGTCGGCCTGCCCGACACGATAGACCCGATGCGCTTAGAGTTCACCCTAGTGCTACAGGGCGGGCTCGCCGCGTTCACTCACGTTCGCAATCGGGAACCGCTCGGCGACGGTGAGACGGAGGCGAAGCGCGGACGGTTCGCCGTGACGAAATGCACGTACGGCGCGACCGACCTTGACGACCTGTTCAACCCGGCGTCCTACACGACGTACGGCCCGAAGGGCGTCGGCGGGATCACGTTCAACACGACGAAGCCGATCGAGGAATGGGCGGGCGTCCCGATCTGGGGTGACGCCCTTCGCATGGACTACGACGGGCAGACGATCGCCATGTTCGCGAACCGGCTCGCCCGGTCGTCGCTCGTCGTTGATACGAACATGGCCGCCACGACTCGCGGCGTGGTCGTGTTCACGGACCAGGACAAACTGCTCTCGAATCAGACCGCCGTCGACACCATGTTGTCGGGGCTGACCGCGTACACGTCCGACAAGGGTCTGTTGGATAACGTGAAAGCCGTCGACCTCGGCGTACACCCGGACAATGTCGAGCGGTCGCACGTCGTCGCCATGCGCCTGTGGAACGAAGCTCTAACGGCGCTCGGCGTGCAGGCGGGAGCGCAAGAGAAAGAGGAACGGCTGACCGACGACGAGGTTCAGGCGATCCGGGGTGCGGTCGAGGCCGTTCGGCGTCGCACCCTGCAACCTCGGAAACTCGCCGCGCAACAGATCAACCGACGCTACTTCGACGGCGCTGACATCGTGCAGGTGATCGACCAATGGTAGCCCGGATCGAGGACATTCCCGACTTCGAGGGTGTCGGCGGCGCACGCCTGCCGGGTCAGCGTCCCGACGTGGGCGCCACCCCGGCCGTGTCGCCGGTCGCGGTCGTGCTCGTCTCGTGCCCGCTCGACCGGGACTACTCGAACGTCGCCGTGAACACGGCGGCCGTCGATGCGTACATCACGGCCGAAGTGTCGGCCGGTCGAGCTCACTCGACGACCGTCGAGCGTTGGTCGCCGTGGTCGGACTTGCAGATTCAACTGGGGATCGCGGCGGCGTCCCGATACAACTACGCCCGCATGACGATCGACGGGCGTTCGTGGTATGGATTCCTCGACGCCGAATACCTGAACCTGACCGACACTCTGTACCGGGTCACACCGGACCACTGGACGACGTACGAGCCGACGATCGGCTATTCGACGGTCCTCCGAGGTCACGTCGCGGTCGCCGCATCGGCGAGTGGGAACATCGGCTACTGCCTCGAACCCGAGCCGTTCTCGGTCGGCGACCTGATCGGGTATGCGTCGCACACCCCCGACCCGCTCGGGACGCCTCGCGTACTCGTGATCTCGACGACCGATCTTCGCGCTGAACCGTTCGTGCAGGTCGACGACGATATCGCCGACACGATGCAGAACCCGATCAGTCAGACCTCGACGGTCGGCACGATCGAAGCGCCTCAGCCGATCGGTTCGCCGGTCGGGTTCCCCTACTCGGTCGGCTCGTCGTCCTACGACGACCTGTTCTACTACCCGTACGCGAGCGAGGAACCCGTACCGGTCGAAGCGTATTTCTGGCCCTTCCCGCCCTCGACGTGGAACGTCAACAACGGACACCCCGAAGACGAGTTCCGCACGTCGGCGCGTCCGGCCCACACGGGGAAAGACATGGGCTATGGGATCGCGAACATCACGGGGACTCCGATCAAGTCGATCGGCCCCGGCGTCGTGATCGCGGCCGGGTCAACCGCGTCATGGGGGTACCGGGTGATCGTCCAGCACCCGAACGGGTACTGGTCCGGGTACGCCCACATGTACGCCCCGCCCGTGGTCACGGTCGGGCAACAGGTCGCGGCCGGTACCGTGCTCGGCGGCATCGGGTCGACGGGCGACTCGACCGGCAATCACCTTCACTTCGCGATCTGGTCGTACGCGGTCGACGACTACATCGACCCGAACGATTTCATGGCCGAGTTCAATCCCGACGACCTTGTGGTCGGCGACGAAGGGCCGACGAGCGCGCCGCCGATGTTCCGGCCGTACGCGACCGGCGCGACCCCGAGCCTGGTCGACGGGGTGATCGCAGAGGGCGGCGCATTCGTGTACCCGTCCGTTCAGGCGGCGATCTCGCACCTGTCGAAGCTCGCCCATGCGCCCTGGATCGCTGACGGCATTCAGCGCGTCGTCCTGCTCCCCGGAGGTTCGACGGGGTCGGTCGATACGGTCGACCTGTCGCCGCGCGACTCGGTCCCCGAGTTCGACGGCGCGCCGACGTATCACGCGTCGATCTCGACCGAGATCGGGGCCGAGGTCACGGTCGCGGCGAACTGGTCGTCGGCGCTCCCACCCGAGTACGCGGCATGGACGAAACTCCGTACCGGTCCGTTCTCGGCCGTGCAGATCGCCGACCGGCTCGGTGGCGTGTCCGAGTTCGACCCGCAAGAGGTCGTCGGCCTCGGGGCGCTCAAAGTGCGGTTCGAGGGTGTGTTTTACCCTGACGCCGACGTGGCGGCATGGATCGTCGGCGCGGGCGGTTCGACCGATCGTGCGACGCCGATTAGCGTCCCGGTCGGCGCGAACCTCGCCCACTACGCGGTCGGCCGCGACGCGGTCCTCGCCGCTCAGGCGGCGGGCCTGTCAGCTGAGCGGTCCCAGTCGGTCTACGACCTGATCTTGGCAATGCAACGCGCTATCGCCGACACGTCTTACACTCAGTCGTCGGCGTTCACGGCGGCACAGTATGCAGTAGCGGAGGCGATCTAATGCGGGCTCTCATGGTGTGGATCGGGGTCGTGCTCGGATCGCGGGCGATCGTGCTCACGCTCGCGATCGCGCTCGTCCTCGGAATTCAGTACGCGCTCGATCGGGCGTTCGGCTAATGGCCGGGCGTCACGTCGCGGCGGGACGACCGAGCATCACGGCCCCGGCGAACCGGTCCGATCCTCGGCACCTGAACACACCCCAGGCGCGGACGTTCATGGGTACGCCCATGACGGTCCAGGGGGTCGCTCGGGATGCCATGGCGGCGGGCTCCCTGCTCGGTACGAGCGTCCCGAAGGGTCCGCTTGCGTTCTCGATTGCGGCGGCGCACGGCGGGCACGCGTTCGACCTGACCGTGAATCAGGCGACCGCTCAGGTCGAGATAGAGACGGTTCTCGCGAACCTCGACGCGATCTCGAAGTCGCGCGCCCTTCGAGCCGTCGCGCGGAACGCCGAGGGTGTCGCGCCGACCGCCGACGCGACGAGCATCCAGTCGCCGCGACTGCTCGCGACCGGTCGGGGGCCGCTCGTGTCTGTGCTCGGGCTGACGGCGGGTGATCTTGCGAAGACGGTCGCCGAGTTCGACCGGTACGGGTACACGGTCAACCGTGCCATGGTGCCGCCTCGGCTGGACCCCATGACGAAGCGTTCCTATTGGCAGACCGCCGACACGACGGTTCTCGGGGACATGCCGCAGGAAGCACGGCAGGCGATCGCGGCGGCGTTCGAGCGGGGGGTTACCGTGTGGACTTCGGTCGCCGAGGTCGGGACGAATCCGGCGAACTCGCCTAACTCGGGCGTGTCCTACTGATCGGCCCTGTGACGTGTTGAAGGGTCGATTCGAAGCGGTCGGGCGGTCGTTCCCCGCTCGCCACTCTGCCGTGAAGGTGGGCTTCACATTGGAACGGGCGGCGGACAAGGTAGGATCGCGGGCATGACGGCGACCCCTATCACCCTGGAAACGGCCCTGAGACACCAGGGGTTCACGATCGACGTTGTCCAACAGCAGAAACTGACGATCACCATTCCCGAAGGGACGATCGTCGTCCCTCCCATGGCGCGGGCCGAGCTCAACTGGGCGCGTGAGGTTCCCGAGGAACCCGAGTTCGGGGCCGACCTCTACCTGTCGACCCTGCCGATCTTCGACGACGCGTACCGACCCGTGATCCTGTCGCACATTCTCGACCGGTATCGGACGCGTCGCCTCGGCTACGACACACCCGGCGAATGGATGCTCGCGTTCCGGCGCTGGGCGAACCTGAACATGACGATCCCGAATCAGCGCTACCGATCGACCGCCGTCGCTCTCCCGCTCGACGACCGCGACGAGACGGACACGACCGAAGCGACCAGTCACGGACTCGATATCGGATCGGACTTCCCTCAGTCGATCATCGGCGGCGACACGGACTACGCGAGCGCCGCGACCGATCGCCGAACCGCCGACAATGGGATCGTACGCCGTACCGGCCGGTCGACTTCGGTCATGGACCTACTCGACAAGCAACGTCAGGCATACCTGAACGTGGACGCCGAAGTTCTGGACAGCCTCGACTCCCTGTTCTTGTCCGTGTTCGACCAGGGCGAAGGGATGCGCCCGGCGAACCAGTACGCCTACCCGTGGGGCGGGGTCCGCCCGCTCGACGGGTACGCCTGGTAGTATCCCGCCCATGCCGCCGTTCATTCCGCCCCAGCCGCCCGAGCCCCCGTCGCTCAACGTCCCCGAACCGCCTCCCGAAGTCGGCTTCGGCTCCCCGTGGGCTCCCGCCGATGGGGAGAACCGCGACCGCATCCTCGACTGGTGGCGCATGTGGTGGCGGCGCGTGTTCTTCCCGTGGCTGGCCGCGTTCCTCGCCTGGTTGCAGGCGTGGCTCGACGCGGCGGCCGAGTACATCACGCAGCACGCCGTCAACGGACACTCGTGGTGGAAGACCGACACACCGATCATCCCCGAGACGACCACGATCGTGGAGATCGCCCCGGCCGACGAGTTCCGGCCGCTCCTCATCGGCGACCTCGTGAGCGATACCACGCGCGAAGTCAACTACGGGCGGGTCGTCGCCGTCGTCGACCCAACCCACGCCGAGGTCGAATGGATCGGGTCGCTCCTCGGTCTGCCCGGGTACGGATGGTGGTCGACCGCCGACGAGATCGACGAACTCACCCCGACCGAGGTCGTCCTGACCGCATCCCTCGACCGCGACCCGCAGATCAACGACCTCGTCGTCTCGACCGCCGAATGGGACCGTTACGGGCGCATCACGGCCGTCGCCGACCCGACCCACGTCACCGTCGAATATCTCGGGTCGCTTCGCGGTCCTGCCGGAATCGCGGAACTCGGCTCGTACGACCTCACGACACCGACCCTCGAACCGTTCGACGACCCCGGCGACACCTACCAGGGGCAGATGATCCCCTTCCCTCAGATGGTCGGTGCGTACGTCCTCACGACCGACGCCCCGTGTTGGGTACGCGTCTACGCGTCCGAGGCGTACATGATCGCCGACCAGGATCGAACGCCGTCCACGCCGCTCATGATCTCCGACGACCACGGCTGCTACCTCGACTTCGTCAGCATCCCCTCGGAACTCACGAAGACCCTCACGCCGGGTATCATGTTCTCGGACATCGGGGAAGGTGTCTGGCTATCCGTCCGCAACATGGACGTGAATGACCCCGCCGCACCTCACATCCACTTCGACTACCGCACGTTCCGAGAGTAGGGTTTCGCCCATGAGCTACGCACAAGACACCATCACGTCGGCGGATGCCGCGAACGCACTCGCGACCGCGCTCGACGCCCTATTCGTGGACGCCGGGTGGGAGACGATCGAGACGCTCACCCCGTCCGGGAACTACCGAAACCGGGTCTACAAGTCGAACGCCGCCGACAACCTGTGTGGCTACGACTGGTTCGTCGTCATGACGTGGACGACCGTGGGCTCCGAACGCTACGTCGACCTGTGGGCCGGATCGGACTACAACCCCACGACGAAGGTTCTGTCGCATATCGCGGCCGGACGCCAGGTCGAGTCGATCGGGCAGGGTAACGCGTCCGACAGTACCGGTGCCTTCGCGCCGGGTACGATCAACGCCAGCACCTACACGCCCGGAACCTCGGCTCCTGTGTTCAATGCCTACGGGGCGAACTCGGCGTCGAACACCACGATCCAGACTCGTGGATTCCACACGCTCACCCCCTCGTCGGCGTTCGCGTATTGGGCCTCGATCACCCTCGATCACGTCGCCGTGTTCACGACCGTCGCGGCGAACGCACAGTCCGGTGTCTACTCGACCCTGGACCTGGACCCCATCTACGCGGCCGACACCTCGTTCCGGCCGACCCCCATCGTCGCCTGGGATACCACTTCGTTCGCGATCTCGGACGGACTCATCGGTCCGGCCGGGGCCGTGAGCTCGGGCAACTACCGAGCAACGAAGATCGACTACTCGCGCTCGTTCGGGTCGAAGCTCCCCGCACTCGCCGACGAATACGAAGTCGCGTACGCCTGGCGACCCGCCGTCTACGTCGACTCGATCACGGGCAGCTCATCGTTCCAGGACACCTCATTCCGAGGTGGGTACTACATGGGCGAAGCGTTCGACATCTACATGGTGTGGGGCGGTTCGATCGGCGACACCGTCACCATCGACGGCGGCACGTACGTCCTCACCATGCCGATGGACCCGGGGTCGGTTCAGCCCTGCTCGATCGCCGTTCTCGTCGAGGCGTGACCGTGGCCCACCTCGGAACTCTCACCGTTCGCGGGCGGCCGCCTCAGATCGCCCGCGAACTCGTGACCGACTACAACATCAACCAAGGGCGCTACCTGGGAGCCCTCACAGTCCGAGACGGTAAGACGAAGCTCCCCGCGCGCATCACAACCGTAAACGACTACGTCGTCCGGCAGTTGACCGTCGTCTACCGCCAGTTGTGGCCGTCCCACGGTCAACGGTTCCCCCAGTGAGGTATGCTCCCACCATGACGACTAAGTTCGCCGCGAAGACCTGGAACGGCAACCTGCGCATCACGAGCGCGTTCGGTGCGATCGACGACGCACACACGACCCCTCACTCGGGCGTCGACATCATCACGCCCGGGCCGTGCCTCGCGCCGTTCGACGGCATCGTGACGCGCGGGATCGACGAAGGGAACGCGGGCGGCGGGCTCGGGAACTACTTCCAGATGGTCAGCCACGACGGCCGGTTCGTCTTCACGGTCGGCCACGGCAACGCGAACTCGGACGCCGGTCGCCGCAAGGGCGAGCACATCACGGCCGGGACGCCCGTACTCGCCGACATGGGGCGCCCCACGACCGGCCGCTCGACCGGCCCCCACTACCATGAGCAACTGACCGACAACGGCCGCCTGGTGAACCTCCTCGACTACCTCGGGAAGACGTGGGGTTCGAACACGAAGCCCGTCACGCAGCCGGGCACCTGGGACGGCGTCAGCACCCTGTACAAGGGTAACTACGCCGACGACGGGCTCGTGTACACGATCCACGTCGGCGAGACGATCTGGGGCGTCGCCACGGCGAAGGGCGTCAGCCTCGCCCAGGTTCGTGCCTGGACGGCGGCCCTCGCCGGGTCGAAGTACGGCCCGTCGCAGCTAGCGAAGTCCGGCCCGGGGGCGTCGTGGTGGGACGGCTCCGACCGCTACTTCGCAGGCTGTACGTTCGCCGTCGCCGACGTGGTCGCCGTCCTGGCGGCCGAGGACGCCCGTGTCGCTGAGGCGCAGCGGCTAGCGGCCGAGCAGGCCGAGACGGTCGCCGCCGAAGCGCTGGCCGCCGTGCAGGTGGCCGCCGAGGTCGCCCCCGAGGCCGTCACGTCCGAGATCGAGGCCGTGCATGGTGAGGCGGCCGCGAAGGTCGTCGAGGCCGACGAGGCCGCCGAGGTCGCCGCCCGGGAGCTGGCCGCAGCGATCGAACGAGCTCGCGCGACGCTCCCCGAGATCGAGGCCGACGCCGCCGTGATGCTCGCGAGCGACTCGGGTCAGCAGGGCGCACTCTCGGGTCTGTTCGCCGGGAACGACCTCGCACGCAAGCGCGCCTACCTCGTCTACGCCGGGGCGGCGCTGCTCGTGTCGTTCGGCCCTGACATCGTGACGGCGGGCGTACTGCTCGACGATGTCGTGCCGACGTTCGTCGCGTACGTCAGCCTCGCCTCGTCCATCCTGTTGAAGGTCGGGACGGCCCTCGGGTTCGTCGCGGCGTCGAACACGACGAAATGAGCGAAGCGCTCGCGATCGCGATACTCGCGACGATCACGACAGGGCTCACGGCCGTAGTGTTCCCGGCCATTGTCAGTATGCGCCGCCGCATCGGTCGGCTCGAACGTCGCGACCGGCTCTCGTGGCTCTACATTCGATCTCTGATCGACCACGCCTACCGGCACGGGGCGATCCCTCTCCCGAGCCCGCCCGAGGGCTGGTCGGACGAAGACGAGTAGCAGACGGCAGACTAGACGCCCTCCCGCGTCCCAGATTCAAGCATCCAGCACCCGACACCCGGCAGAGCGCCCGCCGCCGTGGGACCGATGGGGGATGCGGAACCGGGAGGGCGCTAGCCCCCACCGCC
>Ga0164243_10006752_pt1 | contig 17315 bp, 18 predicted proteins | sample OricompcompostOP_FD_108781 | JGI IMG/M metagenome (GOLD analysis project Ga0164243, IMG submission 108781) | Organic Plus compost microbial communities from Emeryville, California, USA - Original compost - Organic plus compost (OP) | ecosystem: Engineered > Solid waste > Mixed feedstock >... | reverse complement strand
GGCCTCGATCGCCGCCAGCTCCTCCTCGCCGTGCGCCCCCGCGCGGAACCAGGCCTCGAACACGCTCTGCGGCAGGGCGACGCCGGCCTCGCGCATCGCGTGGAAGAACGGGGCGTAGCGGAAGGACTCCTGCGCCTGAGCCGTGGCGTAGTCCGCCGGCGCCTCGGCCGAGAAGGCGACGCCGAAGAGGTTTCCCGCCCGCGGCACGGCGTGCACGACGCCCTCCGCGGCCAGCGCCCGGTCCAGCGCCGTCGCGAGCCGGTCGGCCGCGGCGTCCACCCGGGCGTAGACCTCGGGCGTCGCGAGCCGGAGCGTCGCGAGCCCCGCCGCGACCGAGAGCGGGTTCCCGGAGAGGGTGCCGGCCTGGTAGACCGGGCCGACGGGCGCGAGCAGGTCCATGACCGCCGCGCTGCCGCCCAGCGCCGCGAGCGGCATCCCTCCGCCGACGACCTTGCCGAACGTGATGATGTCGGGCAGATACTCCTCGCCCGCCTCCTGCTGAAGCCCCCAGAACCCCGCCGGGTGCACTCGGAAGCCGGTGAGCACCTCGTCCAGGATCAGCAGGGCGCCGTGGGCGTGCGCGGTCTCGGCCAGCAGCCGGTTGAAGCCGGGACGCGGGGGGACGACGCCCATGTTCGCCGCCGAGGCCTCGACGATGATCGCGGCGATCTGCTCGCCGTGCTCGGCGAACACCGCCGCCAGCGCCTCGGGGTCGTTGTAGTCGATCACCAGCGTCTGCGCGGCGATGGGCGCGGGGACGCCGGCGGATCCGGGGAGCGCCAGGGTCGCGACGCCCGAGCCGGCCGCGGCGAGGAGCCCGTCGGAATGCCCGTGGTAGTGCCCGGCGAACTTCACCAGGAGGTCGCGTCCGGTCGCGCCGCGCGCGAGCCGGATCGCCGTCATGGTCGCCTCGGTGCCCGTGGAGACCAGACGCACCCGCTCCACCGGACGCGCCTCGCCCACGCGCACCCGGTCGGCGATGAGGGCGGCGAGCTCCACCTCGCCCTCGGTGGGCGCGCCGAACGACAGCCCGCGCGACGCCGCCTCCTGCACCGCCGAAACGACCTCGGGACGTGCGTGCCCGAGCAGCGCCGGCCCCCAGGACGCGACGAGGTCGACGCACCGGCCGCCCGCCGCGTCGGTGACGGTCGCCCCCTGCGCGCTCGCAAGGAACCGCGGCGTGCCGCCGACCGAGCCGTACGCCCGCACCGGCGAGTTCACCCCGCCCGGGATCACCGCGCGTGCGGCGTCGAAGAGGTCGTCGTTGCGGTCGGTCATCGGTTCTCTCCTCCTGCGTCGCGCGAAGGCATCGGGCGACGTCGTCGTGCGAAAGTCGTCGGGCGGACCGCCGGGCGGCGCCGTCGGCGCGTCAACCGGCGCGCAGCCAGCCGGCGGCCTCGGTGGCCCAGTAGGTCAGGACCGCGTCCGCGCCGGCACGCCGGATCGAGAGCAGCGACTCCTGCACCGCGGCCCTGCGGTCGATCCATCCGTTGGCGGCCGCGGCCTCGATCATCGCGTACTCGCCCGAGATCTGGTAGGCCCACACGGGGACGGACACGGCGTCGCGCACCTCGCGCAGCACGTCGAGGAACGCCATCGCCGGCTTGACCATCACGATGTCCGCGCCCTCGGCCTCGTCGAGGAGCGCCTCGCGCACGCCCTCGCGGCGGTTGCCCGGATCGAGCTGGTAGGTGCGGCGATCGCCCTGCAGCTGCGAGTCCACGGCCTCGCGGAACGGGCCGTAGAAGGCGCTCGCGTACTTGGCGGCGTAGCCGAGGACGAGCGTGTCCGTGAACCCCTCGCCGTCCAGCGCCTCCCGCACCGCGGCGACCTGGCCGTCCATCATCCCGGACAGGCCCAGCACCCGCGATCCGGCGCGCGCCTGCGCGAGCCCCATCGCGACGTAGCGCTCCAGCGTGGCGTCGTTGTCGACCGTGCCGTCCGCCGCGAGCACCCCGCAGTGCCCGTGGTCGGTGAACTCGTCCAGGCAGAGGTCGGTCTGCACGACGAGCGCGTCGCCGACCTCGGCGGCCACCGCGGCGGTGGCCACGTTGAGGATCCCGTCCGGGTCGTCGGCTCCCGACCCGCGTGCGTCGCGGACCGCGGGGACGCCGAAGAGCATGATCCCGGAGACCCCGGCCTCGGCGGCCTCCGCGGCGGCGCGGCGGAGCGAGTCGAGGGTGTGCTGGACGACCCCCGGCATCGAGCCGATCGGCGCGGGCGCCGAGAGCCCCTCGCGCACGAAGGCGGGCAGCACGAGATGACGCGGCAGCAGGTCGGTCTCGCGGGCGAGACCGCGGAGGACGGGGGTCTGCCGCAGCCGCCGGGGGCGCACCGCCGGGAAGGACCCGTTCAGGGGAGGGCGACGGTTCACGGCGCGAACTCGTCGGCGGCGTGCGGAAGGGTGAACTGCGAGACCGCCTCGATGAGCGCGTCCACGGTCTGCCGGTCGGCGACGACAGACACGGGCAGCCCCGCGCGCTTGGCGTCCTTGGCGGTCCGCGGACCGATCGCGGCCAGCAGCGTGGTCTCGGGGATGTCCGGGAACTGCTCGCGCACCTGCTCGGCGACCGATCCGCTCGTGATGAGGATCGCGTTGATCCGGCCGTTGGCGACGTCGCGCAGGATGCGCTCGGTGACCGGCACCCCGACCGTCCGGTAGGCGACGACGCTCGACACGTCGTGCCCGGCCTCCATGAGCGACCTGCTGAGCACGGGCTTCGCGATCTCGCTGCGCAGGCTGAGGATGCGGCGGGGCTCGGTCTCGAGCGCGATGAGCTGCGCGGCCATGCCCTCGGCGGAGTTGTCGTCCTCCGGGACGAGGTCGACCTGGTACCCCACCGCCTGCAGGGCGGCGGCGGTCGTCTCGCCCACGGCCGCGACCTTCGTGGCCGGGGGGATGACCGCGCGGTGGGCGAAGAGCACGTCCACGGTCGTGGCGCTCGTGACGGTCAGCCAGTCGAACGCCCCGTCGGCGAGCTTGACCAGAGCCTCGTCGAGCGAGGCCTGATCGGTCGTGGGGGCGAAGTTGATGAGCGGCGCGACGACGGGGACGGCGCCCTGAGCGCGGAGGGACGCGGCGACGCCGTCGCCCCAGGGACCGCCGCGCGGCACGAGAACGCGCCAACCGGTCAGCGGTTTGCTTGGCTTCGGATCAGTCATGGTCATCGGGTCTGGTCTCGGGGGAGGAGGCCGGCCGCCCCTCGTTCGAGCAGCCGACGGGCAACATCCGACCCGATGTCGCGCGCGGCGCCGATCAGGTCTGCTCCATCGGCAGCATTCGCACCATCGCCACTGCCGTTCCGATGAATATACCCCCTGCTCAGGGGTTCCGTGACGTCGACGCCGATCCGCCGCTCGTCGGCGGGGGCGTACACGACAGCGCGGACACGGAGATTCCGACCTTCGACCGCGGCGTGGACGGCCATCGGCGCCTGGCATCCGGCGTCGAGCCCGGCCAGCGTCGCACGCTCCGCGGTCACCGCGATCCGGGTGTCCTCGTCGTCCAGGAGCGCCAGGGCCGAACGCAGCTCCGCCGGGGCGTCGGCCGTGGTCTCGACGGCCAGCGCCCCCTGCCCCGGGGCCGTCGGCCACTCGGCCAGGCCCAGCGGCTCGGCGTGCAGGCCGTCCAGCGGGTCGCCGTCGAGCCGGGAGAGCCCCGCGGCGGCGAGGATCACCGCGTCCAGCTCCCCCGACGACACCCGCGCGAGGCGGGAGTCGACGTTGCCGCGGATGTCCACCGCACGCGAGCGCGGCGTGCGGATGCGCACCTGCGCGATCCGCCGCGGCGAGCCGGTGCCGACCGTGCTTCCCGCGCCCAGCTCGTGCAGCGGGGTGCCGTCCCTCGTGACCGCGACGTCGCGCGCATCCGCCCGCGCGGGCGTCGCGGCGATCACGAGGTCGTCGGGCTGGGCGGTCGGGAGGTCCTTGAGCGAGTGGACGAGCAGGTCGCACTCGCCCCGGCGCAGAGCCTCGCGCAGACGCGTGGCGAACACGCCCATCCCGCCGATCTCGGAGAGGGAGGCACGGTTGGTGTCGCCCTCGGAGACGAAGGGGACGAGCTCCACCCGACGGCCCGAGACCTTCTCCAGGGCGGCGGCGACCTGCCCCGACTGCGCGCGGGCGAGGGCGCTGCGGCGCGTGCCGAGGCGGATCGGTGCGGTCGTGTCGCTGAGGCTGGTCATGATGCGCTACTGCAGCACGTCGGCGATCTCGTCCAGACGCAGGCGCCGTCCGGTGTAGAACGGCACCTCCTCCTTCACGTAGCGGCGCGCGTCGGTGTAGCGGAGGTCGCGCATGAGGTCGACGAGCTCGGTGGGGTCGTCGGCCTCCAGCGGCAGCAGCCACTCGTAGTCGCCGAGGGCGAAGGAGGCGACGGTGTTCGCGATCACCCCGGTGAACGCGGCGCCCTTGCGGCCGTGCTCCGCGAGCATCTGGCGCCGCTCCTCCTCCGGAGCGAGGTACCACTCCGGCGTGCGCACGAACGGATACAGGCACAGCCAGCCCTTGGGCTCGACGCCACGGAGGAAGCCGGGGACGTGCGCACGGTTGAACTCGGCGTCGCGATGCACGCCCAGCACGTTCCAGACCGGGAGGAGCGGGCGCAGCAGCTCGGTGCGGCGCAGACGCCGGAGGTCGCGCTGCAGCTCCTCCGCGGTCTCGCCGTGGAGCCACACCATGAGATCGGCGTCGGCCTTGAGACCGGAGACGTCGTAGAAGCCGCGCACCGTGACCCCGCCGTCCTCGATGTGGGCGACGATGTTCTCGAGCTCCGTCGCGTCGGTCTCGGCCACCGGGGCGTCGGGATTGCGGCGCCAGACCGCCCAGAGGGTGTATCCGGATGGGGAGGTGGCGTGCTCCGACGAGGTGCTCTCGGACGACGCGGGCGCAGTGATCTCTTCTCCTTCGGGCATGACCCCAGTCTGCCCCTTCGGACGCGTCCTCGCGAACGCGCTCCCGCTCGGCCCTCGCGCAGCGGCCTCAGCCCGGCGGCCGGAGCGGCGTCGTCAGCGGGACAGGGCGCGCGCGACGCCCCACACGATCCCGCCGACCGCCACGGCGATGCCGACGGTGCCGGCGACCGCGGCCGCCGGGTTGCGCCGTGCGAAGGCGCGGGCCTTGACCGCGGCGCGGGCCGAGGCCTTCTCGATCCGGCGCGGGATGTTGCCCTTCACCTCGATCGCGGCCAGCGCCGCCTTGAGCTCGGCGCGGGCCGAGGCCACCGGGTCGGCGATCCCGTACGGGACGGCGGTTCGCGGAAGCGACGTCGGGGCGGGGTTCCTCGGGTCAGCGGTCGTCATCGCCAGCCTCTTTCACGATTCGGATGTCCTCGGCGACGGCCTGGGCGGGGTTCTCCCGCGCCGTCAGACGTTTGAACTTCAGGATGCCGAGCAGGGCGAAGAACAGCACCGCCAGCAGGAGGATCCCGAAGACCGCGAGCGCCGACAGCCAGACCGGCCACCAGGACGAGATCCCCGCGATCGCGAAGACCAGGAGGACGGGGATCGCCCAGAACAGGAAGAACAGGGCGATGAGGAACCAGACGCTGCCGATCCCGGCGTCCTTGGCGGTGCGGGAGATCCACACCTTGGCCGCCTCGATCTCGGCCTTGACGAGGTTGCTGATCAGGTCGGGCAGGTCGCCGAGCAGCGTCAGCAGGCTGTCGTCGGCGCGATCCCGGTATCCGCGGGGCATGTCACTTGCCGTTTCGGGGCTTCTTGGCGGCGGGCTTGGCGGCGGCCGGCTTCGCGGACGCGGCCGGCGCCGGCTTCGCGGCCTTCGCCGGCTTGGCGAGGTCGCCCTTCTCCGCCGCCTCGATGGTCTCCTCCGCGGCGCGGCGCACCTCTTCGACGACGTCGCCGCCGCTGGCGATCGCCGAGTCGAGCCGCTGCCCCGGGGTCTGGCCGGCGCTGGCGGCCTTGGCGATCTTGACCGCGCCGTTCCAGAGCGCCTGCGGGACGGCGGCGGCCTGGGACTTGGCGAACTCGCGGACCTTCGACACCTGCGCCTGGACCGGGTCGAGGTGCCAGACCTTGAGCCACTGCCTCTTGATCTGCTCGTAACGCTCACGTCCCGCCCGCGTCCCGAGGACGTAGCCCACGCCCAGTCCGACGACGAGCCCGATCTTGCCCTTCATAGGGTCTCCCTCACCATGTGGTCGGCCTTGCGGAGTACCAGCGTAACCCCGTATTCCGATTTCGGCATCTATCGTCACCGCCCGTGACCTCTCGTCCCCGCCTCGGCCGTTCCGGGACGTTCCGCACCTCGATGCCAGGACGACGCGTCAGCCGTGGCGCGGAGCGGCAGGCCCCGCCGCAGGCGAAAGGGTCAGCCCCACAGCAGCGCGTGGCGGAGGCGCTCGGCCTCGGCGCGCGCGTGCGGGATCACCTGGGCCAGCCCGGTCCCGGAGAGCCATGCCCCGGTCGCCGCGGCGTGCGGCGCCTCGGCGATCGCCCGCGCCGCCGCCGTCCGTCGCTCCGCGGCCCCCAGCGAGGCCGAGGGCTGAGACTGCGCGAAACGGGCACGGAACGAGCCCCGGAGCGCGGCCGCGGTGAGCGGGACGCCGAGGAGAGCGGCGGCCTCGCGCAGGGCGAGCGCGGCCGCGGCCTCGTCGTCCAGTCCCGCCGTCGCCGGGGGCTCGCCCTGCGAGCCGAAAGAGACGCGCACGACATGGCGTCCGCCCGCCGCCGTGCGCAGCCACGGCCACTTCGCGGTGCCGTGGGTGAGGGCCTTCGCCGTGTGGCTTCCCGGCACCGTCAGCACCCCGGACCCGCGCGGGGCGGCGTCGAGCTCCGGCGCGTCCAGCACGAGCGTCACGATCTCGATCCGGGGCGAGGGCCCCGGCGGCACCGCGGCGAGAGCGGGGACGTGCGGGCCCAGCAGCCCGCGAGCGGTCACCTCGTCGACCGCGAGGATCACGGCGTCGTAGGGGACGGAGGAGTCGGCGGGGACGGAGTCGGCGGGGCCGGGGTCGGCGGGGACGGAGTCGGACGGGCCCGGGGCGTCGTCGACGGGCCCGGCGTGGTCGGGACGGGCGTCTCCGTCGGGCGTCGCGCCCCCTGCCGGCCGTGCCGCGTGAGCGTCGCCCTGCGCGGGCGGCTCGGCACGGACCGTCCATGCGTCGCCGTCCCGGTCCAGCGCCGTCACCGGCATCCCGGTGCGCACCTCGGCGCCGAGCAGGGCGAGGCGTTCCAGGAGCGCGTCCACGAGCACGGCCATGCCGCCGTCGAGGCCCTGGACGGCGGCCCCGGGGCGGCGGTCCTGCGTCGCGCCGGCCTTCGCCGCCGCGTCCGCGCGGAGCTCGGCGACGGCGCCCGAGAGCGATCCGGTGCGGGTCAGCGCCGCGTTGAGGCCCGGCGCCGCGACATCCGTGTCGATGTCGTCCGGATGCGCCGAGTGCACCCCCGTGCTCACCGGCGCGACGAGCCGGTCGAGCACGCGCGCGCCCATCCGCGAGCGGACGAGGTGCCCGAGGCTGCGGTCGTGGCCGATCGTCAGCGGCGGCCGCACCCGGTCCAGGTACGCGCGCCACGCGCCCGGCCAGCCGATGATGCGGCGGACGTCGTCGGCGAACGGGTTCTCGGGGATGCCGAGGATCCCTCCCTTCGGCAGCGGCGCGGCGCCCACGCCGGGAATCCCCGCGAGCCAGGCGCCCCCGGGCGCCGGGTCCACGATCCTCTCCGTCAGCCCCAGGTCTTCCAGGAGGGCACGGACGTGGCCGCCGCGGGTGGCGAAGCTCTCGGCGCCGGCGTCGAAGACGATCCCGTCGGCCTCGCCCCTCCGTACGACCCCTCCCGCCTGCTCCGCGGCCTCGAACACGGTGACGCGCATGCCCACCGCCGCGCATTCCTTGGCGGCGACGAGACCCGCGATCCCCCCGCCGACGACGGCGATCCGGATGCCCGCGGCCTTGGCCACGAGCTCCGCGGCCGGTACGGCGAGGGGGGCGACCTCCTCCGCGCCCGCGCCCGCCCTGCCCGCGCCCGCCGGGTCGACGCCCGGTCCGGCGTCTTCGGGAGCGCTCATGCCGCACCGCCGGTCCGTGAGGCGTCCTCCGCTCCCCCGCCGGCGTGGACGAGCTCGACGATGCGGGTCAGCACCGCGGGGTCCGTCTCGGGCGGCACGCCGTGGCCGAGGTTGAGGATGTGAGCCCTCGCTCCGGCACCGCGGGCGAGCACGTCGCGCACGTGGGCCTCCAGCACCGGCCACGGCGCGGAGAGCAGGGCGGGGTCGAGGTTCCCCTGCACGGTGACGTCGGGGCCGAGGACGCGCACGGCCTCGTCCAGCGGCGTCCGCCAGTCCACGCCCACCGCGGCCGCCGCACCGCCCAGCCGCATGTCGCCGAGGAACGGCCCCGTGCCCACGCCGAAGTGGATGATCGGGGCGTCGATCCCGGCGACCGCCGCCGCCGAGTGCGGGGCGACGAACGCACGATAGTCCGCGGGGGACAGCGAGCCGGCCCACGAGTCGAAGAGCTGCACCGCCGAGGCGCCGGCCGCGCGCTGCGCGAGGAGGAAGGTGCGTGAGACCTGGGCGAGCCAGCCCGCCAGGCGGTTCCACGAGTCCGGATCGGTGTGCATCATCGCCCGCGCCCGCAGGTGCTCCTTCGACGGCCCGCCCTCGACGAGGTACGCGGCCAGGGTGAAGGGCGCGCCCGCGAAGCCGATGAGCGGCGTCTCGCCGAGCTCGCCGACGACGATCCGCACGGTCTCGGCGATGGCCGTCGTGTCCAGCGAGGCGGGGTCGATCGCCGTGATGCGGGCGACGTCGTCCGCGGTCCGCACCGGCGAGGCGAACACGGGTCCCCGCCCCGGCTCGATCTCGACCTCGACGCCGGCCAGCCGCAGCGGGACCACGATGTCGCTGAAGAAGATGCCCGCGTCCACGCCGTGGCGACGCACCGGCTGGAGGGTGATCTCGGCCGCCAGATCGGGGGTGAGGCAGGCGTCGAGCATCCGCGTCCCGACCCGCAGCTCGCGGTACTCGGGCAGCGAGCGGCCCGCCTGCCGCATGAACCAGACCGGCGTGCGGTCGGGGCGGGAACCGGCGAGGGCGCGCAGGAGCGGAGCGTCGGAGAGGGCCATGCCTCCATCCTTCCACCGGCGGCTATGGGTCGCCGGGAAGATCCGACGACCCCGGGCACTTACGGCCAGGGCAGGCACGGCGCCGGGACCTCGCGGGCCGGCACGCAGGCCCCGGGGTAGAATCGAGGCGTGCTGCTGTGCCTCACGGCGAGTCACAAGACCGCCTCCTTCGATCTGCTCGAGCGCCTCAGTCGCACCCCTGACGGCGTCGCGACCACCCTGGTCGGGATGGCCCCGTGCGTGCAGGGGGCGGTGGTGCTCGCGACGTGCAACCGTTTCGAGGCGTACGTCGAGATGGACGAGCCGGTGACCGCCGCCGGGGCGATCGCGGTGGAGGCGGTGCTCGAAGCGGTCGAGACCGCCACCGGGGTGCCGGCGTCCGATCTCGCCGGCGGCTATGCCGTGCACACCGGCCGTCGCGTGGCCGAGCACCTCTTCGCCGTCGCCTCGGGGCTGGAGTCCGTGGTCTCCGGCGAGGGCGAGATCGCCGGGCAGGTGCGCCGGGCGCTCACCTCCGCGCGCAAGAGCGGCACGACCTCCCCCGAGCTGGAGCGGCTGTTCCAGCGCGCGAGCCAGGCGCAGCGCAAGGTCAAGAACGTCACCGCGCTCGGCCGTGCCGGACGCTCGCTGGTGCGTCTCGCGCTGGAGCTCGCGGACAGCCGGATCGCCGACTGGAGCGCCGAGCGCGTGCTGCTCGTGGGGACCGGCGCGTACGCCGCCGTGACCCTCGCGACCCTGCGGGAGCGCGGCGCGACCGACATCGCCGTCCACTCTCCCTCGGGCCGTGCCGCCGTCTTCGCGAAGAAGCACGGCATCCGCGCGCTGCCCGCCGAGGAGTACGCGCGGGCCGCGGCCGGGGCCTCCCTCGTGATCACCTGCACGTCGGCCGAGGAGCGCGTGCTCGACGCGCGGATCCTGCGGGAGGGCCGCGGGATCGACGCCGCCCCCGCGGCCGCCGCCTCCGGCTGCCCGGTCTTCGGCGCGCCCGCCGGCCATACGCAGCTGATCATCGACCTCGGGATGCCCCGGAACGTCGACCCCGACGTCGCCACGGTCGAGGGCACGTCGCTCCTGGACCTCGAGACGATCCGCCTGCACGCCCCGCTCGAAGAGCTGCAGGCCACCGACGCCGCCCGCTCGATCGTGCGCGAGGCGGCCGAGACGTTCCACGTCGTCGGCGAGCGCCAGAGCGTGACGCCCGCGGTCGTCGCGCTCCGCTCGCACATCTTCTCGCTGCTGGAGGCCGAGATCGACCGCGCCCGCCGCCGCGGCGACGAGGACGGCCGGGTCGAGCAGGCGATGCGGCACCTGGCCGGCGTGCTCCTGCACACCCCCACGTCGCGGGCCCATGAGCTGGCCGCCGCGGGACGCGGCGCGGAGTTCACCGCCGCCCTGGAGACCCTGTTCGGCCTGGTCCCCGACGCGCCAGCCCAGGCTCAGGAGACCGCCGAGAGCGCCTGACCGACCGCTCCCGCCTCCGGGCGCAGTGCGACACTGGGGGCATGGGCCTACACGTCACGATCCGCGAAGGGGCACGGCGCTCCGTGCTGATGCTGCACGGCGGCGGCTGCGGAGGGTGGATGTGGTCGCCGCTCGTGGCAGAGCTGGACCCGGGGCTCCGACTGCTGATTCCCGACCTTCCCGGACACGACCGCAGCGGCTCCATCCCCTATCGGTCGCATGACGAGACGCTCGATCACCTCATCCCGCTCATCGAGGCCGAAGCCTCCGAGGCGGTGGCCGTCGTCGGTTTCTCGCTCGGCGCACAGCTCGCCATCCTCCTGGCCGCCCGCCGTCCCGATCTCGTACGCGACGTCATCGTGATCAGCGCTCAGGCGAAGCCCTCGTCCTTCCCCGGTCTCACTCTGGCCCTGCTCGGCCTGGCCGCCCCACTCGCGCGAAACGAACGTTTCGCGCGAGTGCAGGCCAGAGAGCTGTTCATCCCCGAGACGCTGACGCACGACTATCTGCGAACGTCGAAAGGCATCGCCAAGGCAACCCTGCTCGCCTCGGTCGGCGCGAACATCAGATTCACCGTCCCGGACGGGTGGGGAGCGTTCCCCGGGCGCTCGCTGATCCTGGCTGGCGGGAGGGAACGCCCCCTGATGCGAGCATCGGCACGGCTCATCGCCGACGCGCGGCCCGGGACCGAGCTTGAGATCGTCGAGGACTGCGGACACGGCATTCCTCTGCAGAGGCCGGGCTGGCTGGCGCGACGGCTCGACTCTCTGCTTCGCTGAGCGGACGCGGGATCGTCCGCATCATGCCGGGCGCGCTCGCAGGTTCACGGTCATCGCGCCTGATGGATTTTATACCTACTAGGTATATCCTCACCCCATGCAGTTTCTGATCCTTGGCCTTCTGCTTCCCGGACCGTTGTCCGGGTACGAACTGCGCAAACGGTTCACCGCCGGCATCTCGCTCTTCTACTCGGCCAGCCTCGGCAGCATCCAACGAGCACTCGGGGTGCTCGATTCGCAGGGATGGGTGACAAAGCACGAAGCTGCCGACTCTCACCGGCCGAGGCACCTCTACTCCGTCACCGCATCAGGCCGCGCAGCATGGCGCGACTGGATGCTCTCACCGATCACCGAGTCGGATGCCGAGCAGACGGCGCTCGCGAAGGTCTACCTCCTGGGCAGCATGACTTCGGAGGACCGAGCGGAAGCCCTCACGCTGCTCCGCCGCCGCGCCGTCGCAGACCTCGAACGACTCGTCACACTGCGGACCGAGCTCGACACGACTCCGGTGCCCGAACAGATGAGGGACGTCGCGCGGTTCCGCCTCGCGACACTCGACTACGGCATCCGCACCCACGAGCTGATGGTGTGCTGGCTCGATGAGCTGGAGTCTCCATGACCGCCCTTGCCCTCACCTGCGCGCTGACGCTCCTCGCCGCCCTTGCCACGCTGCAAGTGCTCCTGGCTTTCGGAGCGCCGTTCGGCCGCCTCGCCTGGGGCGGACAGCACAGGGTCCTCCCGACGAAGCTCCGCGTCGGCAGCGTGATCTCGGTGGCGGTCTACGCGGCGATGGCGGCCTTGCTGCTCAGTCGCGCAGGGATGATCGCGGGCGACGGGACGTTCGTCTGCGTCGCGACCTGGGCGCTTCTGGGATACTTCATCCTCGGCGTCCTGATGAACGCGATCTCGCGGAGCCGGCCTGAGCGATTCACGATGACGCCCGTCGCGCTCATGCTGGCCCTCGCGACCCTCGTCATCGCGCTGGCAGACTGACGGACTTGCATTGAGGCCTCAGGGACCCCCCTCGACGGATCGGACATCCCGCGAGGTTCATCAGTGGTAGCGGGCCTGTAGGACGATGAGGTCGCCTTCGCCGAGAGATAGACGAGCCGGTCGGTGATGCGTCGCAAACAACGCCCTGTGCGCCCTAAGCAGTAGCGTGATCGCATGAGGTCTGACGATCCGACGTCTGCAACGCCGAGACTCAATGCCTATGCGACCATGCTTGAGCATGAGGTCCTCTCACGCGTCGGTGCAGCACGCGCGCTGCTCACACATCCCGGCGCAAAGGGGCAGCTCGTAGAGTCAGCCTTCCGAGACGCCCTCGTGAGCGTTCTCGGCGGACGCTTTTCAATCGGCACGGGCCAGATCATCGACACGCGGGGCAGGACAAGCGGTCAGATGGACCTGGTGATCTACAACGGTGATCAAATTCTTCCACCCAGGAACGCCATGGATCCTGCCCTCTTCCTCGTTGACGCAGTTAATTCGGTGGTGGAGGTTAAGACGAGCCTGACCCTCGCCCACATCGACAAAATTATGGAGAATGCGACCACGAACTCGGGGCCGAAGCACGTAAAGAGGTCGTTTGGATACGGAGACACCATACCTAGTTTCGTGACACCATCCGCATTCGCTCGCTTATATATGACCCCTGCTTTTGGGCTCATCGCGTCGGACACGACCGTGACACCAGAAACGCTGATCGAGCGACTGACTACACTTGACACAATGATCACACGTGTGAGCGGCAAGGCCGAGTACCACCTTCCTCCGCTTGATGCGGTTTTCGTACTGGGAATGGGGGAGTTTCGCAATACCTACCACTTCACCAACGACGGGCCAGCATTGGTTACCCACCGCCCGCGGCCAGACCTGCAAGAAGGAAATTGGGAGTATTTTAGCAGCGAAGACAAATCAAGGTCAATCACCAACACGCTACTTGCCGCCGCCGCCTGGCTTCACGGCATCTCACCGAGGATCCAACGACGATTCTCTCCTGCACTGCACTATTTTATGGAGCCCGGCAACGACCCTGGTAACCTGAGCGAAGTCGATGTTCGCAAGTTTGTCGTCAAAAATCCGGAACTGACCCGACTTTCACCACATGTTCACCCACCGGTGTGACCACTACGACGCCCGAGATCCGCAGACGACTGCTCATCCAGAACTATTCACGGACCCCGATCAGGATGCTCCTCGACCAGCAGGTGCACTGAGGTTGGGGGCACCGCAATACGATCTGCTCTCAACGATCGGTCATTCCCGTGAGGATCGATGAGATCGCCGCGAGCACACGGGGGAGATCTGTATTGAGGGTGGCCCACACCGCGTCATAATCGGTCGCCTCATAATGATGCGCGAGCCGATCGCGCATGCGCTTGATGCTCGACCAAGGCACCTGGGGGTTCGCGACGATCATCTCGTCGCTCAGCCGCGCGACGTTCTCACCGATCTTGATGATGATCGATTCGGCCGCAAGCCCCGGCGTGTTGAGCTCATCCGAGACGTACCAGTCGTGACCTCGGTGCGCCAGCCGCGAGCCATCGTCACACAGGCGCACGATCTCGCGTAGCGACCGTTCGTCCTTGTCCTTCACGCGGTCACCGCTGATCGGACGATGATCGGAGGGAAGCCCTCCGTCTGTGACCACGTCGACAGGAACTCCGAGCAGCTGTTCGGCAGCTGAGGTGAACTCGGCGATCGCCAGCAGCCCAACGTTCGGCGCACGCGTGACCAGAATATCGAGGTCGCTCTGCGCCGTGTCCGTCCCCCGCTCCGCGGAGCCGAACACGCGCACATTGCTCAATCCATACTCCGCAGCAAGCTCCTTGAGTTCGTCACGATGCCGTTCAAGTGCCTCGTGAGGCAACGGGCGCATAGCCGAAAGCAATCTCGTGACCATTGCGTCCGACGGATCCCGCCGCCCGGACTCGTATGCGGCGATGTTCGGCTGCGCAACCCCGCTGCGTAGCGCGAGTTGCGACTGGCTGAGCCCAGCGCGCTCGCGCGACTCCCGCAGCATCTCCCTCATATCATGATGATATCTCTCAGAGGGAATCGACGGAAGGACGCGGGTGGAGCCCGCCCGGTCAGTCACGAGGCGAGCGGCTGTGACGACGTCGATGGGCCCGGCAGGACGTCACCCCTGGCACACTGTCTGCATGGCCCTTCACATCACCGGAGACACCGCCGCAGACGAACTGCTCACAGACAACCCGCTCGCGCTGCTCGTGGGCATGCTGCTGGACCAGCAGGTCGCGATGGAGACAGCCTTCGCCGGGCCGTTGAAGATCGCGCAGCGCACGGGAGCCGTCGACGCGGCCGCCATCGCCTCCTACGACCCGGAGGGGTTCCTCGCCGCGTTCACGGAGACGCCGGCGGTGCACCGGTTCCCCGGGTCGATGGCGGCGCGGGTGCAGACGCTGTGCCGGGCGCTCGTCGACGACTGGGACGGCGACGCGTCCGCGCTCTGGACACGCGGCGACCCGGACGGCGCCGAGGTGCTCCGCCGCCTCCAGGGTCTGCCCGGCTTCGGCGCGCAGAAGGCGAAGATCTTCCTCGCCCTCCTCGGCAAGCAGTACGGCTTCACCGGGGCCGGCTGGCGGGAGGCGTCGGCCCCCTACGGCGAGGACGGCTCGTACCGCAGCGTCGCCGACATCGTCTCGCCCGAGTCGCTCGCGAAGGTCCGCGAGCACAAGAAGGCCATGAAGGCGGCGGCCAAGGCGGCGAAGTAGCGATGCGGAGGACGGGGGACGACGTCGCCGGCGCGATCGCCCGGGCGACGCCCGCGATCCGCCGGCGCGACGCCCAGACGCTCACCGCGCTGATGCAGGAGGTCAGCCGCCGTGCGCCGGAGATGTGGGGGACGATCGTCGGCTTCGGCTCCTGCCGCTACCGCTACCCCACGGGCACGGAGGGCGAGTCGCCCCTGCTCGGCTTCGCTGCGCGCAAGGCCGCCACGACGGTGTACCTGCTCGACGGCGTGGACGCCCATGCCGCCGACCTCGACCGCCTCGGCCCGCACACCACCGGCGCCGGGTGCCTGTACCTCAAGGACCTCGACGCCGTGGACCCGGTCGTCCTGCGGGGCGTCCTCGCCCGGTCTCTCGCGTGGGCCGAGGCCGGAGGATCCGCCGACATGCGGCTGACCGTCACCTCCTGACCCCGAGAGGACATCGATGAGCACGCTCCTTCCCGACACCCCGCTGCGCTTCGGAGCGAACTACACGCCCTCCACGCACTGGATGCACTCCTGGATGGCGCTCGACCTCGACGACGTGCGGCGCGACTTCGCCGGTCTCGCCGAGCTGGGCCTCGACCACGTCCGCATCTTCCCGCTGTGGACCGTCCTCCAGCCCAACCGGACACTGATCCGGGAGCGCGCGGTGGCCGACGTGCGGGCGGTCGTCGACGTCGCGGCGGAGTTCGGCCTCGACGCGAGCGTCGACGTGATCCAGGGCCACCTCTCCAGCTTCGACTTCATCCCGTCCTGGCTGTTCACCTGGCACGACAAGAACATGTTCACGCATCCCGCCGCCCTCAGCGGCCAGGTCGCCCTGGTCGAGCGCCTGGGCGCCGCACTGCGCGACGCCCCGAACTTCCTCGGCTTCACCACCGGCAACGAGACCAACCAGTTCTCCGCCGAGACCCACCCCTCCCCCTGGCCGGTGACCGAGACGGAGGCGGCCGGATGGATCACCGCCCTCCTCGACGCCGCTCAGCGCGCGGCTCCGGGGCAGGCCCACGTGCACAGCGAGTACGACGCGGCCTGGTACATGGACGGGCACGGCTTCACCCCGGCGCTCGCCGCGCGCCTGGGCGCGATGACGACGGTCCACTCCTGGATCTTCAACGGCACCGCCCAGCGCTACGGAGGCCGCTCCGTCGCCTCCGACCGGCACGCCGAGTACATGATCGAGCTGTCGCGCGCCTTCGCCGACGACCCGCACCGGCCGATCTGGCTGCAGGAGGTCGGCGCGCCGTCGAACTGCCTGACGCCGGAGCAGACGCCCGGCTTCCTCGAGGCGACCGTGCGCTCGGCCACCCGCACGGCGGGCCTCTGGGGCGTGACCTGGTGGTGCTCGCATGACGTGAGCCGCGAGCTCGCCGACTTCCCCGAGCTGGAGTACTCGCTGGGCCTGATCGGCCAGGACGGCGTGGCGAAGCCGATCGGCCGCCGCCTCGCCGAGATCATCCCCGACCTGCGTGCGCGACGCCCCGCCCCGGCCCGGTCGCTCGGGATCGTGGTCGAGGTCGACGACGCCGACACCCCGGTGAGCCGGGCGTCGCTGAGCCCGGGCGGCGCGGTGTTCCAGGCCTGGGTCGACGCGTGCACCGACGGCGCGGACCCCGCGTTCGTGACCTCCCGGACCGCCGAGGATCCGACGGCCCTTGCCGCCCGCGGCATCACCGAGCTCGTGCGCCCCGACCTCTCCCGCGGCGTCGGCGTCTACTCCTCCAACAACACCGTGGTGTCGGACGCGGGATCGACGAACTCGAACGTCATCTCCTCGGGGCTGGGCCCCCAGGGATCGAAGATGATGTCCGGGTCGTAGACGTCGAGGGCGTCCTCGAGGCCAGGCCCCCAGTAGCCGTCCGCGTCCAGGGCACGGAAGGTGAAGTAGTACCACCCACGGGAGTTCATCAGCAGACGACGCCGGGCGTATCCTTCTCCATCGAGCGCGATCACGGCCGAGGGACCGGCCATGCTCCCGACGTAGATCCTCCCGTTCGCGGGGCCGGTGAAGGCCACCACGAGGCCCGTCGTCCTCGCCTCCTCGACCGTCATGTCGTGATCGCCGGTGACCTGCTCGAAACCCTGCACGACGAGAGGGAGCACGGTGAAGGTCCCCGTCGTCGCGGCCGACTGGGAGGTCTCGTCGAACGCCCACACCTGATACTCGTACGTGCCCGCCCCGAGCGGCAGCGCGCGCATGTCGAAGGCCCAGGTCCCGTCATCGGCCACGGTCGGGGTGTAGCGCTCCCCGTC